>Ga0209985_10003234_pt1 | contig 14053 bp, 15 predicted proteins | sample NOAtaG_FD_187305 | JGI IMG/M metagenome (GOLD analysis project Ga0209985, IMG submission 187305) | Freshwater lake microbial communities from Lake Erie, under a cyanobacterial bloom - NOAA_Erie_Diel6S_1000h metaG (SPAdes) (version 2) | ecosystem: Environmental > Aquatic > Freshwater > Lake ...
TCGCTCCCCTTTGATCGCACCGCGTACAAATATCGTCAAACCCTGAGCATGGGCGATGAAGTGGCCACCATGCGCGATGCGCTCGATATCGAGAGTGAGACGGTCTCCAACCGCTACCGATCGCCCTATCTCATCGCCGGTTGCTTGCATGGACACAGTGGCGAGGATAGGTCATCCCTGCTGGCTAGATACTCTGCCTACGTTGCGCGCGGTGAAGGGAAAGAACCAGAACCGACGGCTTGAGGTGTAGATTTGGCGATTATGCACGTCGTGATCATGGGATGTGGTCGCGTTGGATCGACGCTCGCCATCCAACTTCAAGGCATGGGTCATTCAATCGCCGTCATTGATCAGAATCGCGAAGCCTTCCGTCGACTTGGCGCAGATTTCAATGGCCAAACGGTGACTGGCATGGGTTTCGATCGAGACACACTGCTGGAAGCTGGAATCGAGAGGGCGAATGCTTTTGCGGCCGTCTCTTCTGGCGATAACTCCAACATCATCGCAGCGCGATTGGCCCGCGAGGTCTTCGGTATTGCCAATGTCGTCGCGCGCATCTACGACCCTGCCCGTGCTGAGATCTACCAGCGACTCGGGATCCCAACTGTTGCAACGGTCCTCTGGACCACGGATCAAATCGTCCGTCACATGCTCCCTGAAGGCGCATCCTCGGAATGGACAGAACCATCTGGGAATCTCCAGCTCTGTCAGATCCCGCTTCACCGTGACTGGTACGGCGAACCGATCTCACTGATCCAATCCAATACCTCCGCTCGGGTCGCATTCATCACTCGCCTCGGTGAAGGGATCATTCCTCTGGAACGCACCATCTTGCAGGAGGGTGATGTGGTCCATCTCTTCGTACCCGAGAAGGAGATCGCTGCTGTGACAGCATCACTCGCCAATCCACCAGAGGATCGCGCATGAGAGTGGCCATCGCAGGTGCCGGCAATGTAGGTCGCGCCATCGCACGTGAATTGCTCAGTAACGGCCATCAGATCCTCTTGATCGATAAGGATCCGAAGGCGATGAAGATGGAGAGTGTTCCGACTGCGGAATGGCTCCTTGCTGACTCTTGTGAGATCTCATCGCTCGACACCGCTCGACTCGATACCTGTCACGTACTGGTAGCCGCAACTGGTGACGACAAGGTCAATCTCGTGACATCCCTCCTTGCGAAGACCGAGTACGGGGTCCCACGCGTAGTGGCACGCGTCAATCATCCGAAGAACGAGTGGATGTTCGATAGTTCTTGGGGCGTTGATGTCGCAGTGTCGACACCACGGATCATCACCGCGCTAGTTGAAGAGGCGGTCAGCGTCGGAGATGTGGTCAGACTCTTCTCACTCCAAGCAGGATCTGCCAACCTAGTGGAATTGACTCTTCCGGATGACTCACCGTGTTGCGGAAAGACCATCAACGAAGTAACTCTTCCGGATGGTGTTGCGCTCGTAGCGATCCTTCGAGATGGTCATGTCATCAAGCCTTTGGATCATGACATCTTCTCTGCAGGAGATGAGTTGATCTTCATCGCGAGCGAGAGCTCGGAGAGACTGATCAAGGCTTGCTTCGTCTCCTCCTGAGTTCCAAACTCTGATCTCTCATACCGGCTTCTTAGCGACGGGTACCCTCTTGATCACCAACCATGTCGCCCACGCGCATGCGATGAAGAGTGGGTATCCCATGATGAGTCGAGCGATACCGAGTGCATTGACATTCCCAGAAAGGTAGAGCGGCAATTGCACTGCGAGCCTTGAGAAGAAGAGTCCCACCCAAAGCCATCCAGCCAACATGTAGACGCGCTTGCGCTCGGGGACCTTTCGCCAGTGGAAGTCCTCGCCTAGCAGAGGGCCCAAGACGAGACCGATGATGGGCCAGCCAGCGATATTGGTGAGCAGGTAGAGCGCGCCGTAACCGGCGTTGATGAAGAGACCTGGGAGGTAGAAGTCCTCCGCCTTTCCAGTCGACCTCACCAGGAGATAGCAGATGAGGACGCCGACGATCCCAGAGATCGCGCTCTGCAGTTTCTCTCGTTTGATCAATCGCAACACGGTGATGATGGCTGAGAGCCCCAACGCAACGAAGGCCGCTTCGACGACATCATCGCGGAGGTTGAAGACGATGAGGAATACGAGCGCTGGGATTCCGGAATCAAAGAGACCCTTCTTGCCACCAAGGGCGTTGATGATCCGATCTCGATCCTCGTGGTTCATCGCACCCCGCTCGAACCGAATCCACCACTACCGCGAACACTCTCCGGAAGTTCTGTAACAACTTCGAAATCGACTTGTTCTACTCGCTGTACGACCAATTGTGCGATCCGATCGAGCCGCGAGATCTTGAAGGTCTCATGCAGGTCATGGTTGATCAAGATGACTTGTATCTCTCCGCGATATCCGGCATCGATCGTGCCCGGAGTGTTCACCATCGAGATCCCATGTTTGATCGCAAGCCCAGAACGGGGATGGACCAAGCCAACGAAACCTTCTGGGATTGCTACGCAGATTCCAGTAGGGACGACCTTCCTCTCCCCCGGCGCGATCTCGCAGTCGATCCTTGCACGAAGGTCTACACCTGCATCTCCTGGATGCGCATAGGAAGGAAGTGACATCTGTGAATCAAGGAGTTGAATCTTCACCTTCATGGGTTGATCCCGAAGTCTGGGTCTACGAATGCGATCAGGTCCTTGTGTTGCTGCAAGTGCTCGAAGTAGCCCTCGGGGGCGTTCTTGATGAAGTGCTCCATGGTCACGATGACATAGAGCGAGGTTCCAGCGAGCGCGAGCTCGCCCTCAGGTGAGTCGAGCCGCCCTTCAGCCCTGCCGTAGACCTTGCGCCCATCCTGACCGAGGATCTCAGCGCTGATGTAGAGCGTCGTTCCCATCGGAACGGGTTTGAGGAAGTCAGTCTCTAAACGAGCGGTAACTCCAGGCGCGCGGAGGAGCCACATCAACTTTCCTAGCGCCTCATCGAGAGCCAGGGCGAGGAGTCCGCCATGAGCGAGCCCAGGTGCGCCTTGATGCTTTTCCGTCACCACGAATTGCCCCGTGAGGTTCATTCCACTTCCGGCGTAACTAACAAAGTGAAGGCCTGAAGGATGGAGGTCGCCACAACCGAAACAATGTCCGAAGTGAGACGGGATCTTCTCGCCCGGGTGCGGCGCCTTCGTGTGTCGAGAAGGCATCACTGCGGAAGAAGGAAGTTGGGTGGAGACCACAGTTCAAGGTTACACGGCGCTCACCTACAGTACCGGCATGGAGTTTCGCGAACGGATCTACCCCTCTCTCGGAGTCACCTTCGCTCTCCTCGCACTCGTCCTCGCTACCTCGTTCGCGATCTGGGCGGCACTTGAGACGATCATCGCGATTGCCTTCGCCTTGGTTGCCACCGTACTTGCATCCATCTGGTGGGTCGGCGCGATTCACAAGATCGAATTCGACGGAGTTTGGCTTCGCGTCAACCATGCGCGCATTGAGGTCAAGCATCTCTTCAATCCCGTCTTCCTTGACGGTCAACAGTGGCGACGACGTCTTGGTGCCGACTTCGATCCTGCACTCTTTCATGCACACCGATTTTGGATGCGAAGCGGCGTAGAAGTCTCGCTCCGAGACGAGCGAGATCCACATAGGGGCTGGCTGATTGGTAGTAGAGAAGGTCGGCAGCTGGTTAGTGCGCTAGTTGAAGCGCTCGGTACAGCTTCCCGCGAAGGAAAGGCTAGAGGCTTAGACGACTAGTGGACTAAGCGCAATCCCTACAGACAGCGCTAGCACCTTGACCACGTGCGAGCTGAGACGAATGATGGATCAAGAAGCACTTAGAGCAAGTGAACTCGTTATCTTGCTTCGGCACGACTCGAACCGCTAACTCTTCTCCAGATAAATCCGCCCCAGGAAGTTCGATGTTCTGAGCCTCTTCCTCCTCATCGACATCGACCTGACCTGACTTCGCATCAGCGCGACGTGCTTTGAGTTCTTCGAGCGACTCTTCGTGGAGTTCTTCGTCCGTCTTACGAGGTGAGTCGTAATCGGTGGCCACAGCGGATAAACCTCCTAGAGTCGGTAACGGGGCGGATACTCCCAAAAAGCACCCGGTATGTCTCGCCCAACCGTAGGCGTGTCGCTCTTATTCCCGGCTCAAGACTCTTCTCTGGGCTCTCAGGAACCCTCCGAACTCACTATCTGGGAGTTCTCACGTCGCCAGCGAGCGATCTCGCCATGATTACCCGAAAGCAAGACATCGGGGACATCGACTCCTCGCCATGTCGGCGGTTTTGTATAGACCGGATATTCCAGAAATCCTTCATCGTTATGGCTCTCCTCAGCCAGAGAGTCAGGATTACCCAGAACTCCAGGGAGAAGACGGATCACTGCCTCCATCACGACCAGCGCTGCCACTTCTCCGCCATTGAGGACATAGTTTCCGATTGAAAGATGGTGCACTCGGAATCGATCTTGCGTCCCATAGAACTCTCCTACGCGTGCATCGATGCCTTCATAACGTCCGCATGCGAAGAGAATCTGCTCCGCTTTCGAAAGCGCGACCGCATCTCGCTGGGTAAAGCGTCTTCCTGAAGGTGTGAGGATGACGAGATCAATGATCTTGGCCTTTGATGATGCAGAAACGCTATCGATTGCATCTCCCCAGATGTCGGCACGCATCACCATTCCGGCTCCACCACCATAAGGAGTGTCGTCGACGCTTCGATGAGTACCTGCTGCGAAGTCACGGAGATTCACAATCTCGGTAGAGATGAGCCCCTCTTCCTCGGCCTTACCGATGAGAGAGAGCGATAGCGGTGAGAAATAGTCCGGAAAGATGGTGATTGCCGTGAGTCTCATCTAGTCGACCAATCCATCTGGCAATCGGACCACGATCCGCCCTCCAACGAGATCTATCTCCTCGATGAACTGCTGGACCATCGGTATCAAGCGCTCACCTTTGACTGTCTCAACCTTCAAGAGATCCTGCCCAGGTAAGTTCTCCACATCGACGACGATGCCGATCTCGAGACCATCGATCCCTTGCACTTTCATGCCCTTCAACTGCTCGACGTGATAACTCTCATCCTCGTCCGATGAGTGATCAAGGTCAACATCTGAATAGAGACGAGAGTTTCGCAATCGCTCTGCTTCGTTTCGGTCAGCGACTTGCGTGAAGGTCAACATCCATGTTCCCTGATGCACGCGGACTCGCGAGATCTCGAGCACTTGGTGGAGCGGGGAATCACATTCCAAAGTAAAGCCCTCGACGAAGCGTTCCTCAGGGCGATCCGTAAGCGTTTCGACCGTGACTTCGCCCTTGATCCCGTGCGGACGACCGATTCGTGCGACAGCGAGTCTCATCGATTACCTCTGCGAGATCTTGGAAAGGCTTGCGAAGGGAGAGTGCTCCGCTACGACTCTCAGCGCTCCTCGTCAGTGTCGATCAAATCGACACGAACGGAACGACCAGCAAGTGCGCTCACCACTGTGCGAAGGGCGCGTGCGGTTCGACCGTTACGACCGATCACCTTGCCTAGGTCTTCTGGATTGACTCGCACCTCGAAGGTGCTTCCACGTCTTCCATTGCGCTCACTGACATTGACATCATCAGGATTGTCGACGATGCCTTTGACCAAGTGCTCTAACGTCTCATCGATGAGCATCTCTGGTTACTCCGCTTGTGGTTCGGCGACTTCAGCAGCAACCTCGACTGGAGTCTCCGCTGGAGATTCGGCCGGAGTTTCAGCTGGTGTCTCAGTGGCTGCCTCGGCGACTGCTTCAGTGGCAACTTCAGTAGAAGTCTCGACTACTGCCTCAGCAGGCGCTTCGACTGGCGCGCTCTTCGCCGCCAACTTCTCCTGAGCTCGCTTCTTCATCGTGGTTGCACCGTCAGCTGGCTCATTGGCAGCTGCCTTGACCGCTGCTTCGTAAGCAACGCGCTTATCAGCACGAGCTGGCGCCACCTTGAGTGAACCTTCGCTACCTGGAAGGCCATGGAACTTCTGCCAATCACCGGTTACTTTGAAGAGGGCGGTCACAGCCTCGGATGGTTGTGCACCGACTCCCAACCAGTACTGCGCTCTCTCGGAGTTGACCTGGATCAATGACGGTTCGACCGCTGGACTGTAACGGCCGATCTCTTCGATCGCCTTGCTGTCACGAGCAGAACGGGAATTGGAGACAACGATGCGGTAGTGAGGGGTACGGATCTTTCCCAGACGCATCAAACGGATCTTTACTGACACTCTCTTCTTCTCCTTAAGTTGAGGAACCTCTTCGTTTCATTCGAGTAAGACTCGAATGAGTGCCTTCTTGAGACACGACAGAAAGCACCCGCTAAAGCAGATTTGCTTCCTTCGCTTGACCCATCATCAACAAGGACTCGATGAGAGCGAGTGGGGTCGCTACCCGAGATCACCGATCAAGACGATGAGGTCGTATCCGGCCGAGAGGTAGAGGGGCTCCCGAACAGGCTCCGTATTATGCCAATCGAGTAGGACCGCCCCAAATCGGGCGCTATCCCCGATCCTCGAGGGCTCGCTTCGCTGGGTTACCGGACCGGCTCTTCTTCTTCGTGGGCTGGACTTTCGGTCTCGTCGAACCAGGGATCACTGGAAGGCCAGGTACCTGTGGCGTCGACCCAGATCTCATCTGCTTCATCACCTTCTGGGCAGCAGTGAAGCGATCGACCAGATCATTGACCTCTTTGACGCTACGTCCACTTCCACGAGCGATACGGGCTCGCCGTGAACCATTGAGGATCTTCACATCCTCTCTCTCCTTCGGCGTCATCGAATCGATGATCGATTGCGTCCGGATCAGCTCATTGTCATCGAGGCTCTCGAGTTGTTTCTTCATCGCCCCGGTCTGTGCTCCTGGGAGCATGCCGAGGAGTTTGCTCATCGAACCCATCTTCCGCATGGCCTTCAACTGTTCCAGGAAGTCCGCCAGGGTGAAATCATCTCCCGACGAGAACTTATCCTCGAGTCTCTTCGCGGTCTCGCTGTCGAAGGCGCGCTTTGCCGACTCTGCGAGGGTTGCGATGTCGCCAGAACCAAGGATGCGAGAGGCCATTCGGTCTGGATGAAAGAGATCAAAGTCCGTCACCTTCTCGCCCGTTGATGCATATCGAATCGGCTTACCAGTCACCCTCGCAACGGAGAGCGCCGCGCCGCCGCGAGCATCGCCATCGAGTTTCGTGAGAGCCACTGCGGTGATACCGACACCCTCTTGGAAGGAGCGAGCAGTCCGTGCGGCGTCTTGTCCAGTCATCGCATCGATGACGAAGAGGATCTCGTTGGGTGAGGTGACATCCCTGATCGCTGCTGCCTGTGCCATCATCTCGGAGTCGACGCCAAGTCGACCAGCGGTATCGATGATCACCATGTTGTGAACTTTTGCGTTAGCGAACTCAAGTGCTTTCCTCGCTACCGCTACCGGATCCCCGACACCATTACCCGGTTCCGGTGCGAATACTGGAACCCCAGCTTGTTCCCCAACGATCTGTAACTGATTGACTGCATTTGGACGTTGAAGATCACAGGCGACAAGAAGTGGCGTGTTCCCTGAGGATTTGAAGTGGCGCGCCAACTTGCCAGCGAAGCTGGTCTTTCCTGCGCCCTGTAAACCTGCGAGCAAGACCACAGTCGGTCCTCGCTTAGCGAATGAGAACCTACTGCCATCGCCGGAGAGCGTCGCAATCAGTTCCTGATTGATGACCTCTTGCACACGTTGCGCGGGGTTGGTACTCGTGGCCACCTCATCGAGGAGCGCAGTGGCGTTCTCCTTGATTCGCACTGAGAACTCACGCGCTACCTCAACAGCCACATCCGCAGCTATGAGCGCATCTTCGATCTCACTTGCTATCTCATCGATGTCTGCAGAGGTGAGTCGTCCCTTACTTCGCAGGGATTTGAGAGCAGTGGAAAATCTCTCGGTGAGCGCCTCGAACACGGCTGCACCCTATCGAAGCGCTCACCAAGGAGAGATCAGATCGCTGATGCTCCAGTCTCACCGGTACGCACTCGAACCACACTTTCGACCGGAGTGACCCAGACTTTGCCGTCTCCTACGCTTCCAGTCGAGGCTGCCTTCGCGATGGTCTCCACCGTGGCGGCCACGTCCTTGTCGTCGACGAGGACTTCGATCCTTATCTTCGCCAGCAGATCCACGGTATAGGAGGTACCGCGATAGACCTCGGTGTGGCCGCGTTGTCTGCCAAAGCCACTCACATCCGACACTGTCATACCCGCTACGCCATGCTCGGTGAGAGCATGCTTGACCTCTTCAAGCTTCGCTGGCTTGATGATTGCAGTGATCAGTTTCATGATGCATAACCTCCTCGTGTCGCACCTTGTGATCCGATCTCATAACTCGACTCCGCATGGACGACGAGGTCGATACCTGTCACCTCTGCATCCGCTGTGATCCTGAATCCAATCGTCTTATCGATCGCCAGAGCAATGAGGTAGGTGACGATGAAGCTATATGCGAGCACCGCACCACTTGCGACGATCTGCTTGACCAAGAGCTCCGTCCCGCCGCCATAAAGCAGACCATCTACGGCTGCTGGAGCTGCTGAGGTAGCGAAGAGACCGATGAAAATCGATCCGATGAGTCCTGCGACCAAGTGGAGACCGACCACATCGAGCGAATCGTCATAGCCGATCTTGTACTTCAGGCTCACTGCAATCGCACAAGCAGCCGAGGCGATCGCACCGATCGCCATGGCCCCGAGCGGGTCGACGGCCGAGCAGGCCGGAGTGATCGCAACGAGGCCAGCGATGATGCCTGATGCGGCACCAAGACTCGTCGCGTGACCATTCCGCACTCGCTCTACAAGTAACCATGAGAGCATCGCAGCTCCGGTTGCAACGACGGTATTGAGGAAGACGACGCCTGCAGTGGCGTTCGCGGCGACCGCGGAACCTGCGTTGAACCCGAACCAACCGAACCAGAGCAAGGCCGCACCGAGCATGACCAAGGTGAGGTTGTGTGGCTTGAAGGGTTCTCGACCAAAACCGACCCGCTTACCGAGTACCAAAGCCAGTGCTAACGCCGCGATACCTGCATTGATGTGGACTGCGGTTCCTCCCGCGAAGTCGATCGCTGCGAGATCGTTCGCGATCCAACCACCAGGATCGACGACGTTTCCTGCCTCATCCTTGCCATCGAAGTCGAATACCCAGTGAGCGACTGGGAAGTAGACCAGCGTCACCCAGATGATGACGAAGAGGATCCATGCACCGAACTTCGCACGATCTGCGATCGCACCTGAGATCAGCGCGACTGTGATGATCGCAAACATCATCTGAAATACTGCAAAGACAGCTGTTGGGATCGTTCCGAAGAGCGAGTCAGCGGAGATGACATTGGTCAGTCCGAATGACTCGGTCGGATCCCCGACCAGACCTCCGCCGAGATCCTTGCCGAATGTCATCGAGTATCCGTAGAGCGTCCAGACCACGGCAACAAGGCCCATGGAGACGAAAGACATCATCATCATGTTGAGAACTCCCTTGGCCCTCACCATTCCGCCATAGAACATGGCAAGACCAGGAGTCATCAGGAGGACGAGCGCGGTGCTGATCAGCATCCACGCGGTATCGCCGGTATCCATACTTTTCTCTCTTCTCTACTCTCCGGATCGATCGCGCTGATCGATCGTCGGATTGTGAGAGCGTCGGCCACGCTGCCTCCAGGGCCAATGGCCCTGAGATTGCTCCCGCAGATAGTGGGAGAGATTGATCTGGGAGCGTTACGGCAGCCTGCTTCGAGGATTTCGATTATGTGAAGAATCCAGGCCCTCTGTTACTTACGTGTTACATCAGAAGAGCCCGGCGACGAAAGCCTCCGGATCAAAGGGCTTCAAGTCTGCTAGCCCTTCGCCAATACCGATGAGCTTGATCGGTACCTTCAACTCACGCTCGACGGCAAGGATCGCACCACCCTTAGCGCTCCCATCCATCTTGGTCAGGACAATCCCTGTTATGGGAGTCGCAGCCAAGAACTCCTTAGCTTGGATGATCGCGTTCTGACCGGTGGTCGCATCGAGCACCAAGAGCGTCTCTTGCACTGGTGCGACTTTCTCAACCACTCTTCGCACCTTCGCTAGTTCTGACATCAGATTGCTTTCGGTATGCAATCTCCCAGCGGTATCGATGAGATGGATGTCAAAGCTCTCCTCGACCGCTCGCTTCGCACCATCGAATGCAACTGCCGCCGGGTCAGCGCGTTCAGAACCCTTATGGAATCCGACATCGATTCGCTGCGCCCACGTCTCAAGTTGCTCGACCGCAGCCGCTCGAAACGTGTCAGCTGCAGTCAGTAGGACACTCTTGCCTTCTCTCTGGAAGCGGGCGGCAAGCTTTGCCACCGTCGTCGTCTTGCCAGTTCCATTTACGCCGATGACAAGGATCGTCGTCAATCGATCGCTCGCAGCGATCTCACGCGAGAGCGGACTCAACCCCGCAAGAAGAACGCTCGCTATTCGCTCTCGCAGCTCACCGCGACCCTTGCGAGCTGCCTCCATCACTTCTCGAGTCAGTGTTGGACCAAGGTCAGCGGTCAAGAGTTCACTCTCGAAGTCGGCTAACGCCTCTGGAGATGCTCCAGAGGTCAACGAGGAGAACTTCGAGACGAGTTTGGAGAGAAGTCCCATCAGGAGGAGACGGCCTCGCGAAGCCGTTGTGAGATCACCTCAGAGACACCGTCGCCTCGCATCGTCACTCCATAGAGCGCATCGGCGATCTCCATCGTTCGCTTCTGGTGCGTGATGACGATCAATTGCGAACTTGATCTCAACTCCTCCATGATCCCGAGAAGTCGCCCAAGGTTGGTGTCATCGAGCGCTGCCTCGACCTCATCCATGACATAGAACGGACTCGGCCGTGCCTTGAAGATGGCGACCAAGAGCGCAACCGCGGTCAATGATCGCTCACCACCAGAGAGGAGCGAGAGGCGCTTGATTCGCTTTCCAGGTGGTCTCGCTTCGACATCGATTCCCGTGGTCAGCATGTCCTCGGGATTGGTGAGGATCAATCGACCTTCGCCGCCTGGGAAGAGACGTGCGAAGATACCCTCGAACTCTCTTGCAGTGTCCTGATAAGCAGTAGTGAAGATCTCCAACACCTTGTCATCGACCTCTTTGATGATGTCCATAAGGTCTTTGCGGGACTTCTTCAAATCTTCCATCTGATCGGCGAGATACTTCAATCTCTCCTCGAGCGCCGAATACTCCTCGAGTGCGAGCGGGTTGATACGTCCCAAGAGCGCCAATGATCTCTCTGCTTGAGCGAGACGACGTTCCTGGGCATCCCGTTTGAAAGGCATCGGCTCCCCAGCGATCACCTCACCTAAATCATTCTCAGAGAAGGATGAGACGAGATTCTCCGGTCCGTACTCAGCGAGCAAGACCTCCCTGTCGATACCAAACTCTTCGAGCGCTTTCGCCTCCAACTGTTCAATGCGAAGACGCTGTTCCGCTCTCGCCATCTCATCTTGATGGACGCTGGAGGTCAACTCTTCGAGATCGCTTCCGAGTTCTCGGATTCGAGCACGCAGTGCCAACGTCTCACCTTCGCGGTCGGATCTAGAGATCTCAAGTCGTTCACGCTCTGTCGCAGCCCGAGAGATGGATACTTCGATCTGAATCAGAGCCTCATAGGCAGTCTCTGCAATCTCCTGTGCGACAAGTGCTCCACGACCACGAGCCTCACGACGAGCGATCTGACGCGATGCACTCTCACGTTCGCGCTGGGCACTCTCGCGAAGTTCAGCGATCCGCTGAGCTAGCGCCGTTGCACGCTCTTCCGCTGTCCGAAGCGCAAGCCGCGCATCAACCTCAAGACCTCGCACTCGTGCCAACTCTGCACGTAGACCCTCTAGCGTGGACGAGTCAGGTTCCTCTGTGACGATCTCATCACTGTTGATCTCAGCCTTGGCGCGGTCCAGATCCTCGCTCAACGCTCTGAGTGATGCATCGAGCGAAGCAGATTGCACTTCGAGGCGACTCTTCTCATCACGAGCACTCGCGATACTTTGACCGATAGCAGCCATCTCTTCGGCAATCGCACCCATCTTCGAATCCGACTCATTGAGACGCGCCAAGGCAGCCTCATGCAGCGAACGAACTTTCGCAACCTCGTCATCGTGGGTGCTCGACTCGAAACGAAGGCGATCACGATCATGTGTGAGGTGATCGACCAATTCATTGGTGGTCTCGATCAGACGATTGATCTGCACTAGGGAGTTCCCCGTGCCACCACGGGCGAGAGTGCGTGAGAGCAACTCCCCTCTCTCGGTGACTGCTACCAAGTTGGGATGCTCACTGACGATTCGCTCTGCCGCTGCAAGTGATTCTGCAATGACTACTCCATCGAGGAGTTTCGGCAGCAACCCTTCGAGTGTCTTGGACTTGCACTTCGATGCGAGAGAAGTAAGCGTAGATGGAAGTGGCTTGATCGATTCGACAGTCGAACCGAGGATGATGACATCGGCTCGTCCTTTATCTTCCTTCCCAAGGAATGTGAGGGCATCGACCGCACCGGTGAGATCCTCGACGACGATGGCATCGGCGAGTGTGCCAAGAACGTTCGCGACCGCGATCTCCCAACCTCGATCGATCTCGATCAATGAGGCCAGCGTTCCCTTGATCTTGAAGCCTTCAGGCTTGGCGAGGATCGCACCCGCTCCGTCACGGTGGATCGCTGCCTGTTGCAATGCATCACGCTTCGAGATCGCCGAAGATAGGTCTCGCTCCAATTCGACGAGCTTCTTGGCAGTCGCACTCTGACGCGCGAGCGCTTCATCAAGGTCGCGCTTGGCTCTCTCGTACTCGGAATCAAGATCTCTCTCACCGGCACCAAGGCCGCTGAGTTCACTCTCTTTCGAGGCGTACTCCAAGGATGATCTCTCGATTCGCGCATCGACTTCACTCTTCGTCGCATCGAGGCGACCACGTTCCTCTTCGGCTTGCGAGATCTTCGATTCGATCGCCCGCAGATGCCCTTCCCGCCTAGCGCTTCCTTCACGCGCATCCGCAAGAGCCCGAAGCGCTGCCGCGATCCGTCTCTCCTCAGTCGTGAATGCTGACTCAGCGTCCCTTACTGATGCAGCGATCGCCGCTAATTCGCCATCTGCCGCAGCGACTTGGGTGCGAAGCACTCGCTCTTCCTCGCTCAGTGCATCTGCCTCTGCCTCAAGCGCACTTGGATCACGCCCAGAGATCTTCGCTTCCTCGAGTTCCTCGGCCAAGAGTTTTGCACGCTCTGAAGCCAAGGTCTGAGTCGCACGCAACTTCTCGCGTTCGCCCGTGAGTCGGTAATAGTTGTCTTGGGCCGAACTCAGTAGCGGTCCTTCGGTAGCAGCGAGTGAATCAAGTTCGACCTCACGCTCTCGAAGGCGAGTCAACTCCCGTTCGACTTCGGTTCGCCTCGCGCGAAGCGAGGTCTCATCCGCCGCCTCTGCCTCGAGCGCCTTCACTAGCGCCGTTACATCATCAGCAAGGATGCGCAGTTTCGCGTCACGCAACTCCGCCTGAATCGCACTCGCCTTCTTCGCCACCTCAGCCTGCTTGCCAAGAGGCTTGAGTTGTCGTCTCAACTCCGATGTCAGGTCCTGGATCCTCGCCATATTCCCCTGCATGGAGTCGAGCTTGCGAAGCGCCTTCTCTTTTCGCTTCCTATGTTTGAGGACACCAGCAGCCTCTTCGATGAAAGCGCGACGCTCTTCCGGGTTGGCCATCAAGACGGCGTCGAGTTGACCTTGCCCGACGATGACATGCATCTCTCGGCCGATGCCGCTGTCGCTGAGGAGTTCTTGGACATCGAGCAAGCGTGCTGTCTCACCATTGATCTGATATTCACTCTGGCCATTGCGGAAGAGGATGCGAGAGATTGTCACCTCTCTGAATTCGAGGTCGAGCGCACCATCTGAGTTGTCGATCGTCAGTGATACTTCGGCGCGACCAAGCGGCGCCTTTCCGCTCGTCCCCGCGAAGATGACATCTTCCATCTTGCCGCCGCGGAGTGACTTCGCACCCTGCTCACCCATGACCCACGCGAGAGCGTCAAC
>Ga0209985_10003237_pt1 | contig 14040 bp, 10 predicted proteins | sample NOAtaG_FD_187305 | JGI IMG/M metagenome (GOLD analysis project Ga0209985, IMG submission 187305) | Freshwater lake microbial communities from Lake Erie, under a cyanobacterial bloom - NOAA_Erie_Diel6S_1000h metaG (SPAdes) (version 2) | ecosystem: Environmental > Aquatic > Freshwater > Lake ...
GGAACTCCAGGCCCGACATCGGCAGGTTCAGTGCGGCTTGTCCCATGGCGGCGCGGCTCGGCGATCGGGGCGAAGGATGCCGGCATCATCGCACCATGTCACGCCCCTTGCGAACCTTGCGGACCATTCAACCGATCACACTGACCCAGCTGCGCGACCATGCGATTGCACGCACGCTGTTTGCTCCGACGACGCTGCCGCAGGCCATCGCACGGATGGGCTTCGTGCAGGCCGACCCGATTCGCGCGCCGGCCCGTGCCCAGGACCTGATGCTGCGCCACCGCGTGGTCGACTACCGCGCCGGCATGCTCGAGGCGCGCTACCCGCGGCTGGCGATCGAAGAGGACTTCTTCATCAACTACGGCTTCCTGCCCAGGGCCACGCAGTGCCTGATGCACCCACGGACACCGGAGACGGTGTGGCCCAAGGCACGCTGGGCACAGGCACATGCCGTGCTCGACTTCGTCAAGGCGCGCGGCGTCGTGCACCCGCGCGAGGTCGACGCCGAGTTCCAGCATGGCAAGACGAAGAACTGGTTCGGCGGCAGCAGCAACGCCAGCACGCAACTGCTGGACGGGATGCACTACCGCGGACTGGTACGCACCGCGGGCCGCGAAAGTGGCATCCGCCTGTACGCCGCACGCGACATGCACGAGCCGCCAGGCGACGTGGCCGTGGCTGTCGACGCGCTGATCGACGTGCTCGTCCGGTGCTATGCCCCGCTGCCCGAGCGCAGCCTTCACGAATGGGTGAGCCGGCTGCGGTACGGCGCGCCGCAGTGGGGCAAGCAGTTCCGGGCCGCGCTGCCCCGAACGAAGGCCCGGCTGGTCAGTGCCGAGGTCGACGGCATCCGCTGGTACTGGCCGGCTGGCGAAAACCCGGCCAGCCGCCGCCACGCCAACGCCGCCGAAGACCTGGACCGGGTGCGCCTGCTCGCGCCGTTCGACCCGCTGGTCTGGGACCGACGCCGCTTCGAGGCCTTCTGGGGCTGGTCATACCGCTTCGAGGCCTACACGCCACCGGCCAGGCGACTGCGCGGCTACTACGCGCTGCCGCTGCTGTGGCGCGGTGCGGTCATCGGCTGGGCCAACGCGAGCGTCAAGGACGGCAGGTTGACGCTGCAAACCGGACATGTCAGCGGCAAGGCGCCGGGCGACCCGGCATTTGCCCAAGGCCTGAACGACGAAGCCCGGCGCATGTCCCACTTCCTGGCACTGGAGCGCGAGCCGCAGCTCGTCGACGGCTGAGGCGGGTTCAGACCAGCGCGCGCTGGCGGCTGCCGAACACCGCGCCCAGGCCCAGAATCGCCGCCGAAAGCGCCAGCCCGCCGAGCAGGCCGCCACGGGCGTCGGCCACCAGACCCACCAGCACCGGGCCCACCACCTGCCCCGCCGCAAACACGATGGTGAAGGCGGCAATGCCCGCCGGCCAGGCGGCCGGCGGCAGGTTGTGTCGCACGAAGGCTGTCGTCGACGCCACCACCGACAGGAAGACGCCGCCGAACATCAGCCCGGACACGAACACCGGCACCGGCGCCGTGCTCAGCACCGGCAGCAGGGTCGCGACCGCCAACAGGCCGTTCAGCAACGCCAGCGTCTGGCCCCCGCGCCAGCGCTGCAGCACGCCGGCCCAGAGCCACGACGAGGCCACGCAGCCCAGGCCGAGCAGGACAAAAAACGCCGTCACCCACGCAGGTGCCAGGCCCTGTTCGCGCAGCAGGCTGACGATGAAGGTCATGTAGCCGATGTAGCCCAGGCCGAACATCGTGTAGCCGGCCAGCATCCAGGCCATCTGCCGGTGGCGCACCGGGACCCGAGCCGCCCCTGGCGTCGGCGGCGCGTGCAGGCTGCGCGTGCCCCAGGCGGTGAACGCGGTCGCGGCGGCACAGGCCGCACCCAGGGCCCACCAGGCCTGCGGCCAGTCCAGCGGCGGCACCACGAGCGCCGAGCCGACGATGCCCAGGCCCGTGCCGCCGTAGTAGCCGGCCAGCACGAAGCCCGGCTTCAGGCCGCCCGGGCCCAGGCGCCCGGCCAGGCGCGCCGCCAGCAGGCCGCCACCCACAAAGCTGCCAGCGCTGCCCAGCCCGGCGATCAGCCGCAGCGCCAGAAGCGCCCCGTCCGAGCGCACCGCGCCATGGGCCGCCAAGGCCGCGGCCGCGATCAGAGCGCCGGCCAGCATGACCGCCCGGGCATCGAAGCGACGCAGCAGCGCCGGCATCGCCAGCGCGCCCGCCAGATAACCGGCCGCGTTGACCGTGTTCATGGCCCCGGCGACCAGGTAGCTCCAGCCCAGGTCGGCCTTCATCGCGGGCAGCAGCAAGCCGTAGGAGAAGCGCGCCATGCCCAGCGACACGGCGGCGGCCAGCGCCAGGGCCAGCGTCGTCAGGGCGGTTGATGGCTCAGACCGCGCCACGCTGGGGTCTTGCGTGTTCGCGGTCGTGAAGCAACCGGGCCACGACCTCGGCAAAACCGACGCCGCGTTCGCCCGCTGTCATCCACGCGGGCCAGGTGTGAAGCGAGTGCGCGAAGGCCATCAGGTTGGCCACGCCCACCGCCTGCGGGAAGTGGCCAAACAGCGCCTGGTCGTTGGTCGAGTCGCCGACGTAGACCCAGCGGTCGCGCTCGGCGTCGAGCTCGCGGCCGAACAGCCGGCGCAGCATCCAGCGCGCGCCGCTGAGCTTGCTGTGGTCGCCGAACCACGCATTGATGTGAATCGAGCTGACCGTCGCGGTGAGGCCCTGGCCCTGAAGAATGGCGACAACCTGCTCGATGGCCGCCGCCGGCAGGCGGGTGAACTCGCCGTGGTCGATCGCGATGTCGGTTTCGCGGCCGGCGCTGTCGCGGGCCAGTTGCGTGCCGGGCTGTTCGGCCAGCACGCGGGCCGCCGCTGCACGCAGGCGCAAGGCGTTGGATTCGCGGGTCGCAGCGTCCTGTGCGTACTCGGTGCGGATCGTGCCGCAATCGGCGTCTCGGACCCGGGCGACGGCGCCGTTTTCGGCCACGACTGCGGCCAACGGCCAGTCGCCCGTGAGCTCACGGCACCAGCCCAGCGGCCGGCCGGTGATGGCCACCACCGGGACGCCGGCCACCGCCAGTTGCTGCAACGCGGCCAACGCCGCCGGTTCGATCAACCCGTCGCGTGTCAAGGTGTCGTCGATGTCGGTCATCAGGCCGAGCACCGAGCGCCAGGCGCCGGGCGGCAGTTCAGACAACGGCCGGGCCCCGCGGCGGGCTTGATCCGGATCAAGCGGCGATTGGGCGGCCGTCATGATGATGCAGTCACTGAACAGTCACGATCTGGCTCAAGGGGAGTCTGCATGCCTGCCAATTCTGCGTCCACCGCCAAGGGTGTCGCCAAGCCCACCGCCCGCGCACCCAGGCGCCCGGCGCCCCGCCGCGCCTCGGCCGGTGACACCGCGCCGCGGCTGGACGACGAGGCCATGCAGGCGCATCGCGTCGAGCGCGCCACGACACGCCACCAGACCGTGCAGGCCATGGCACTGGCCGACGTGCTGGCGCACCACAACCGCGACGAGAAGGCCGGTGTGCCCCAGTCGCCGGACTGGCTGCGCGAAGTGAAGGCCCTGATCGATGGCGCCTCTCCCGACGAGGCCAAGGCGCTGCGAAGGCTGCTCTTCGCGCGCGAGCCCGAGGCCAAGGCCCCCGGCGCCGACCCCGATCTGGAACTGGCGGCGGACTGGCGCGAAGGCGCGTACCCGTACCGCAACCTGATGAACCGGCGCCAGTACGAGCAGCAGAAGTACCGGCTGCAGGTCGAACTGCTCAAGCTCCAGGCCTGGGTCAAGGACACGGGCCAGCGCGTCGTGATCCTGTTCGAGGGCCGCGATGCCGCCGGCAAGGGCGGCGCGATCAAGCGCTTCATGGAGCACCTGAACCCTCGCGGCGCCCGTGTCGTGGCGCTGGAGAAGCCGAGCGAAGTCGAGAGCGGCCAGTGGTACTTCCAGCGCTACATCGAGCACCTGCCCACCCGCGGCGAGATCGTGCTGTTCGACCGCAGTTGGTACAACCGTGCCGGCGTCGAGCGCGTGATGGGCTTCTGCAACGACGGCGAGTACGACGAGTTCCTGCGCCAGTGCCCGGAGTTCGAGCGCCACCTCGTGCGCTCTGGCGTACGCCTGTTCAAGTTCTGGTTCAGCGTCAGTCGCGACGAGCAGCGCCGCCGCTTCAAGGAACGCCGCGCCCACCCGCTCAAGCAGTGGAAGCTGAGCCCCATCGACCTGGCCAGCCTGGACAAATGGGACGACTACACCCAGGCCAAGGAGGCCATGTTCGTCCATACCGACACCTCGGACTCCCCGTGGACGGTGATCAAGAGCGACTGCAAGAAGCGGGCACGGCTCAACGCGATGCGGTACCTGTTGCAACGGCTGCCCTACGCCAACAAGGAAGCGGCGACCATCGGCAAGGTCGATCCGCTGCTCGTCGGCCGCGCGTCGCTGGTGTCCGGTCGCGCCGACGAGTTCATGTCGGGTGCGGCCTGAACACCGCCTCCACCTCGATTCGTCGGTCTGAAGTCACGCCGGCACCAGGGTTTGTCCCCCCGCATCCGCGGGGTCGTGACTAGAATGCGGCCCTGCTGCCGAGGAGCGTTGCAACTTCCGTTCTGGAAGCCAGGCTCGGCAGATCCACCCTTGCAACTGCGCTCACCTGCACGCCACGTGGCATCCGGGTGAGTCTTCCCAGACCGTCCTCTGCCGCTCGTGCAGGCCAGCCAACCCCGTTTGGAGCCTGATCCATGAGTGCCGTTCTGAAACCCCTGCACACCACCGACTACGCCGTCGCCGACCTCTCTCTTGCTGGCTGGGGCCGCAAGGAAATCAAGATCGCCGAGACCGAGATGCCCGGCCTGATGGCGATCCGCGAAGAGTTCGCGGTCAAGCAGCCGCTGAAGGGCGCGCGCATCACCGGCAGCCTGCACATGACGATCCAGACCGCCGTGCTGGTCGAGACCCTGCAAGCCCTGGGTGCCGACGTCCGCTGGGCCTCCTGCAACATCTTCAGCACGCAGGACCACGCCGCGTCCGCGCTGGTCGTCAGCGGCACCCCGGTGTTTGCCTACAAGGGCGAGACGCTGGTCGACTACTGGGACTACACGCACCGCATCTTCGAGTTCGGCGCCAAGGGCACCACCGGCGAAGGCCCGAACATGATCCTGGACGATGGCGGCGACGCGACGCTGCTGATGCACCTGGGCAAGAGGGCCGAGAAGGATCTTTCCGTGCTGGGCAAGCCGGGCAGCGAAGAAGAAGAGATCCTCTTCGCCGCGATCAAGGCCAAGCTGGCCGAGGACGCGACCTGGTACAGCCGCAAGAGCGCCGAGATCATCGGCGTGACCGAAGAGACGACCACCGGCGTGCACCGCCTGAAGGAAATGGCCGCCCGCGGCGAACTGATGTTCCGCGCGATCAACGTCAACGACAGCGTCACCAAGAGCAAGTTCGACAACCTCTACGGCTGCCGCGAGAGCCTGGTCGACGCCATCAAGCGCGCGACCGACGTGATGATCGCCGGCAAGGTTGCAGTCGTCGCCGGCTACGGCGACGTGGGCAAGGGCAGCGCGCAGGCCCTGCGTGCACTCAGCGCCCAGGTCTGGGTGACCGAGATCGACCCCATCAACGCGCTGCAAGCCGCGATGGAAGGCTACAAGGTCGTCACGATGGAGTACGCCGCCGACAAGGCCGACATCTTCGTGTCCGCCACCGGCAACAAGAGCGTCATCACCAAGGCCCACATGGCCGCGATGAAGGACCAGGCCATCGTCTGCAACATCGGCCACTTCGACAACGAGATCGACGTCGCGGCGCTGGCCGACTGCACCTGGGAAGAGATCAAGCCCCAGGTCGACCATGTGATCTTCCCCGACGGCAAGCGCATCATCATGCTGGCCAAGGGTCGCCTCGTGAACCTGGGCTGCGGCACCGGCCACCCGAGCTTCGTCATGAGCTCGAGCTTCGCCAACCAGACCATCGCGCAGATCGAGCTGTTCTCGCATGCCGATGCCTACGACCTGGGCAAGGTCTACGTGCTGCCCAAGCACCTCGACGAGAAGGTCGCGCGCCTGCACCTGAAGAAGGTCGGCGCGATGCTCACCGAGCTGAGCGACGAGCAGGCGGCGTACATCGGCGTGCCCAAGTCCGGCCCGTACAAGGCCGACACCTACCGCTACTGATCGACTTACGCTTGCCAGCCTGGAACCATGGCGCCAAAATGGCGCCATGGTGTCATTTTGGAGCTGACCATGCCCGTAAGCCTGTCGATCAAGGCCGTGCCTGACGAACTGGTGGAGCGACTGCGCCGCCGTGCCGAAAGCAACCATCGCTCGCTGCAACGTGAGTTGATGGCCATCGTCGAAGCGGCAGTGCAGCCGTTTGCGCGTCAAGCAGTGGGGATGTACGCCGTGCCAGTGCGCCTTGGGGCGGTCCTGACTGCTGGCGAGTCCGAACCGGTCTGGCAAGTCGTGCCGCCATCATCGGACGACGGGCTGTTGGACGAGTTGGACGCCATCGTCTCAGGCAGCCATTGGGGCGAGGCACCTCTGCTTACCCGCGAGCAACTGCATGATCGGGCACTGGCCCGCGAAATCGACTTCGATGCCCGCCAGGCCGAGCGCGGGGTTGCACAGCAGCGCCCAGGGAAGGGCGTGTCATGACCGCGGCCCCCTACTTCCTGGACACCAACATCCTGATCTACGCCACGTCTCAGGCAGCCGACCACCTGCCCAAGCGCGATCGTGCTCGCCAGTGGGTGGCCCGCAACGACTGGGGCGTTTCCACCCAGGTGCTGATGGAGTTCTTTGCTCAGGCCCGTCGGGAAAAGCACGGCTTGCTGCCGACCGCGGCACAGGCCTTCGTTGAACGCATTGCAGCGCGCCGCCCGGTCGTGGCGGTAGACAAAGGCATCGTGCTGGACGCGCTTGCGCTGCGTCACCGTTACTACCTGACGCACTGGGATGCCGCCATCCTGTGTGCCGCGCGCCGGCTGGGCGCCGCGACCTTGGTCAGCGAAAACCTGGAAACGGGCCGCAACTACGAAGGCGTGACCGTACACAACCCCTTCCTGGCAGACGCAGCGCCGGGTGGAGCTTGAGATGGGCATGTTCGACACCATCCGCTGTGAACACCCCTTGCCCGATGACTGACCGGAACCGAGCGACCAAGGCCGCGCCATGACCCAACCCATCGCTGTGGTCACAGCGCGCGCTCTTGCAGCACGACCCCTTGGCACTTGAACCGCCTGATGAACCACTTGCTCGCTGCGCTGGAAGCAGCCCCTGCACCATGAACCCGATCCCGCTCTCCTGCGAGTTCTTCCCGCCCAACACCCCGGTCGGCAGCGAGAAGCTGAAGACCGTGGTCGCCGACCTGGCGGCACTGGAGCCTGAGTTCTTCAGCGTCACCTACGGCGCCGGCGGCAGCACGCGCGACAAGACGCTCGCCACCGTGCAGCAGATCGCCGCCACCGGCCACGAGGCGGCGCCGCACCTGTCGTGTGTCGGCAGCACCCGCGAGGGCATCGCCGAGATCCTGGCCACCTACCGTGCCCAGGGCATCCGGCGCATCGTCGCGCTGCGGGGCGACCTGCCCAGCGGCACCGCCACGGCCGGCGAGTTCCGCTACGCCGCCGAGCTGATCGCCTTCATCCGCGAGACCCAAGGCCAGGACTGGCGCATCGAAGCCGCCGCCTACCCCGAGTACCACCCGCAGCAGCGCTATGCGGCCAAGGACCTGGACCACTTCGCGGCCAAGATGAAGGCCGGCGCCGACGCCGCGATCACGCAGTTCTTCTTCAACCCCGACGCCTACTTCCACTTCGTCGACGAGGCGCGCAAGCGCGGCGTCGACCAGCCCATCGTGGCCGGCATCATGCCGATCCACAACTACGCCAAGGTGGCGCAGTTCGCGGCACGCGACGGCATCGAGATCCCGCGCTGGGTGACGCTGAAGATGGAGGGCTACCACGACGACGCCGCCAGCGTGCGCGCCTTCGGACTCGAAGTCGTCGCCCGCCTGTGCGAACGCCTGGTCGCCGGCGGCGCGCCGGCCATCCACTTCTACACGCTCAACCAGAGCGCCCTGACGCTGGACCTGTGCCGGCGGCTGGGCTGGCTGAAGGCACCGTCGGCAGAGAACCGATAGCGACAGGCAGTCTGAGACACCGGGCGAGACTTCAGAGCCCCTCCACCGCCCGGCCGCGTTCAACCAACCAGGCCTTGCTTTGCTCGAAGCTGGGCAGCGCTCGCTCGATCCGACGCCAGTACTCCGGTGTGTGATGGGGCTCGTGCAGGTGCGCCATCTCGTGCACCACGACGTACTCGGCGATCGACGCCGGCAGCAGGATGGTCTTCCAGTGGAAGTACAGCCACCCGCCCTTGCCGCAGGACCCCCAGCGGTAGCCCAGGTCCTGAACCCGCACGCCAGCCGGTAGCACTTCCATCCTCGCAGCGTATTCCTGCACCTTGCCCGACAGCCACGGCCCGCCGCGCTCGCAGTACCAGCGGATCAGGTGCTCGCGCCCATCGCGCGCCAGCGCCTTGGGCATGACAAAGCGCCCCCCGACCAGCTTCACGGCGGCGTCGGATTCCGCCACGAGCCGCAGCCTGTAGGTCCGCCCCAGGTAGGCAAAGCCCTCGCCGTCCACGAACTCCTTGCGCGGCGTCTGGTGGCCAAGAGCCTCCTTGCGTGCAAGCTGCTTGTAGACCCACATGCGCTTGCGCTGCACGAAGTCGCGAAGAGTGGCGTCGGGCACCTCGGGCGGAGCCGACAGGATCAGCTCACCACCGCGGTCCACGGTGATCTCCAAGACACGCCGGCGGTCGCTGCGCCGCACGTCGAACCGCAGGTCGTTGACGGTCAGCGTGCTCATGCCTTCATCAACCGATGATGGTTCGCCCGCGCCAGTTCCATCAGCTTGTCCACCAGCGCCTCGATCTGCGGCGTCGGCATCAGCCGTGATGCCATCAGCAACTCGAAGATCCGCGTGTTCAGCGCATCCTGCGCAGGCTGCCGGTTCGGACGCCAGAAGTTGGGCACCAGCTCGGCCGAGATCGTGTCCACGACATCCACCGTCAGGTCCACCAGCTTCTTCCGCTCTGCATCGGTGATCGCCCGGTCACCGGCTGCGGTGTCCACCATCAGCCGCAGGAAGGGCCCGTAGTGCTCGGGCAGGTCGGGCAGTCGGTCGTCCGGTGCCACATGCCCGGCCTTGATCTCGTCCACCAGCCCCTGCAGCGCCTTGCTCAGTTCGTCCCACTGCTCGCCCAGCTGGGCCAGCACATCACGCAGTCGCTCGCTCAGCTTGCGGTAGGCGACCGGGTCCTGGTCCAGGTGCTCGCGGATGTGGGCCCGGATGGCGTGCTCCATCTCCGAAGCCTTGGCCCGGTCGTTGGGCTCGCGGGCCAGCTTGCTGCCGAAGTCGGCATCGGTCAGCGACACCGGCGGGATCCTCGGGTCCACGCCCATCGACACGACATGGTCGTCGATCAGCTTGCGCACTTTGGCGCCCACGTCCTTGCCCAGCACCGGCGTGTCGCGGTAGCGGTTGCGGGCGCGGGCGTAGATGAAGGCCAGCTTCTTGGCGTCGGGTGCGAACGGCAACCCCTCGGGCCGCGGCAACACCACGTCCAGCGTCGTCAGGAACGCCTTGAGCTTGACCGCGAACTCGGCTCGCAGCCGCTCGTCGGCCAGCGCCTCGACGCAGGCTTCGGTGTCCGTCAGGCTGTCGATGCCGCGGCTGCGGAACAGGTCCACCACGCGCAGGTGCCGGTCGCGCAGCACCGGGATCTCGTCCTTCAGGCTCTGCAGCGCGCCGTCGATGTCCTCGTCGGCATAGACGTTCAGTGCCTCCTTCAAGTGGTGCGCCAGACCGTAGTAGTCCACCACGATGCCGAACTGCTTGCCGTGGCCGGTGCGGTTCACGCGGGCGATGGTCTGCAGCAGCTCGGCCTCGCGGATCGGCCGGTCCAGGTACATCACGCCCTCGATGGGCGCGTCGAAGCCGGTGAGCAGCATCGACTTGACGATCAGGAAGGCCAGCGGGTCGGCCTTGGCCGGGTCAGCGTGCAGCAGCGGCTGCTTGAACCGCTTGATGCGCTGCTCCTGCGCGGCGCTGTCGGTCCACTGCTTCCAGGCCGGGTCGTCGTTGTTGCCGCCCGAGATGATGGGCGCAAACTCGACACGCGCCAGCACCTCGCGCCAGCGCCAAGCCTGCACCTGGGCCTGCACGGCAGGCGGCCGTGTGCACAGCGCCACGTCATCCAGAGCCTTGTCTTCGGGGCTCAAGCCTTCGGCTTCGGCCAGCAGTTCGTCGCGCGCGGCGACGAAGGCGTCCAGGTAGCGCACCACCGCCAGCCGGCTGTAGGCCACCACCTGGGCCTTGAAGCCGTTGGGCAGGATGTGGGTCACGTAGTGGCGCAGCATGTCCCGCGCCTTGTCGCGGATGAGGTCGGGCGCCTCGAAGATCTGGCCCTTGGTGGCGTACTTGGCCTTGATCGCCTCCAGCGCCTCGGGCGTGTGCTCGCGGAACAGGTCCTCGAACAGATCGTCCAGACTGGCACCGTCCTTCACTGCGCCATGCGCCGTGCGACCCTCGTACAGGATCGGCACGATGGCGCCGTCGGCCTCGGCCTCGCGGATCGTGTAGCGGTCGATGAACTCGCCGAAGATGGCGTGCGTGCGCTTCTTGTCGCCCATCAGGATCGGCGTGCCGGTAAAGCCGATCCGCGCGCAGTTGGGCAGCCCGGCCAGCAGCGTGGCCTGCAGGTCACCGGCCTGCCCGCGGTGGGCCTCGTCCACCATCACCAGAATGGCCTCGTCGTCGTTCAGCAACTCGGCCAGGTAGGGGCCGGGCGCGGGCTCGCGCACGGCCACTTTGGGCAGGTCCTCAGCCTTCAGGCCGGGCTCACCGGCTGCGTCACCGCCGCGCTGCTTCTGGATCATGCCGAACACGATGTCCGGCCCCTGGCGACGCAACTGCCGCTTCAAGTCGTCGGCCGAGGTGGCGCGCAGCACGTTCTGGCCGGTCAGCGTCGCGGTCTCGGAGAGCTGGCGTTCCAGGTCATGGCGGTCGGTCACCACCACCACCTTGAAGCGGCGCAGCAGCGCGTCGGTGCGCAGCTTGCGCATCAGGAACACCATCGTCAGGCTCTTGCCCGAGCCCTGGGTGTGCCAGACGATGCCACCGCGCCGGTCGTGCTCGCCGTCTTGGCGCCGGGTCTTGCCGGTGCGCAGGCGGTGGATGGCGCGGTTGACGGCACGGTACTGCTGGTAGCGGCAGACCGACTTCACCGTCTGCCCGTCGGCGGCCATGAACAGCATGAAGTGCCGCACCACGTCCAGCAGGTTGGCCTTCGACAGCAGGCCGGCCACCAGACGCTCCTGCTCGGAGAGTTGGGCCTTGCCCAGCGCGGCGGCCACCTCGGCCTCGGTGCCCAGGCCGTCGGGGCCGACCACGGTCTTCCAGGCCGCGTAGTGGCGGAAGGCGGCGCCGACGCTGCCCACGCGCGCCTCGTCGAAGCTGGTGGCGATGAGCAACTGGTTGGTGTGGAACAGCGGCTCGTTGCCCTCGTTGTCGTCCACCTCGCCGCCGGCGCGGCGCTGGTTGGTGTAGCGGCGGAGTTGATCGACGGCCTCGGCCAGCGGCTCGGGCACGCTGGGGCTCTTGCACTCCACCACCACCAGCGGGATGCCGTTCACCAGCAGCACCAGGTCGGGCACGATGAACGCCTTGCCGCGGGTGTAGCCCGGCGGGCAGTCCACCCGGTACTGGTTGACGACAGTGAACTGATTGCGCTCGGGGCGTTGCCAGTCGATGAAGTGGATCGTCTGTCCGCGGCCGCCGTCCCAGCCGGGACGCCCCTCCACGGTGATGCCACCCAGCAGCAGCTCAGTGGCTGCGCGGTTGGCCTCCATCAGCCGGTGGGCGGGAATGCGGGTGATCGCGCCGACGGCTTGGCTCAGGCGCTCGTCGTCGAGCCAGGGCTGGCCGGTGGCATCCAGGTTCAGCGCGTGGAGTTGGCGGCGCAGCGTGGCGTCCTGGATGACCTCGGTGAAGCTGGTGCGACCGGTGGCGGCCGGGTGGTCGAGGTCGCCTTCGATGTAGCCCCAACCCATGCCGGCCAGCTGCTCGACAAACGGGCGCTCGACCTCATCCAATTCCCAGCCCATAAGTCCGCCCTGCCCCGCGCTCAGGCTTGCGGCACCGCTGGACCGGGTGGCCCGCCGATGTCTTCACCCAGCGCCTTCTCGATCTGCTCGATGCTGGGCAGGCTGGTCTGCAGCTCGGCCGGCAGCGCCTGCAGCAGTTTGAACTCGGCAATGCCCATGGGCTGGGTCTTGTCGACCAGGGCGTACTCGGCCACCACCTCGTTCTTGCTCTTGCACAGCAGCAGGCCGATGGTCGGGCGGTCGTGTTCGGTCTTGATCTGGCGGTCAACGGCCGTCAGGTAGAAGCCCAGCTGCCCCAGGTGCTCGGGCTTGAACTTGCCGGCCTTGAGCTCGATCACCACGTAGCAGCGCAGCTTCAAGTGATAGAAAAGCAGGTCGATGAAAAACTCGTCGCCGCCGACGTCCAGCAGCACCTGCCGGCCCACGAACGCGAAGCCGGCGCCCAGTTCCAGGAGGAAGCGCGAGATGTGCTGCACCAGCGCGGCTTCGATGGCGCGCTCGTCCGCTTCCTGGCCCACGCCGATGAAGTCGAAGAGGTAGGGGTCCTTCAGCACCTGGCGGGCCAGGTCGGAGCCCGGCGCCGGCAGGCGGTGCTCGAAGTTCGTCACCGCTTGGCCTTCGCGCTCCAGCAGGCGGGTTTCGATGTGGATGTTGAGCATGTTGCGCGACCAGGCCTGCTCGATGGCGCGCTGGGCATAGCGCATGCGCTGCGGCGCGCTCTTGAGCTGGCTGAGCAGCACCAGGTTGTGGCCCCAGGGCAAATGTCCAACAAGCTGTTGGACGATTGCCTCGTCGGGCCAGGCCTCGGCGAAGGCGCGCATGTACATCAGGTTGGCGCGCGAAAAGCCCTTCATGTCCGGGAAGGCGTTGCGCAGATCATGGGCCAGCCGTTCGACGACCTTCGCGCCCCAACCCTGCTGCGACTGACGGTCCAGGATGTCGCGGCCGATCTGCCAGTAAAGCAGCACCAGTTCGCGGTTGACGGCCAGCGCCGCGCGCTGCTGGGCCCCGTGGATGCGGGTCTTCAGCTCGGCCAGCCAGTCGGCATAACCGGCCGGCGGGGCGGTGAGTGATGGCGGGCGCGGGGCGGTCATGCGGCAGCGGCTGGCAGCAGCGGGGTGACGCGGACGCGGCCGGTGAGGAGGTCGTCCATGAGGCCCGACTTCATTGTTCGCAGCTTCGCGGCGCCCTGTTCCTCGCTTTCGATTCGCTCGTCAACCGATCTCAGGCGAGTAGCAATGGCTGTTTGCTCCGAAAGATCGGGCGACGGAACGAACAACGCTCGGATGTCCGATAGATTGATTCGGCCGAACGTTGAGCCCGCCGAACGCTGATCGATCTGCTTTGAAAGAAGCGACGACTGTAAGCAGTAGAACAGGAACCGAGTGTTCGACAACGTTCGCGTCATCACGATCACGTCTTGGCCAATTGCAAAGGGCCTGTCCGTGTCGACGAATGCGGGCACGCCGAACGAAGCGTTGCGTGACAGAACAATGTCGCCTCTGCGAGGGGCATGAACGTCGGTCATTGCCGCGAAGTCGGACGCAGTCACGAACTCCACGTTGACAAGGTCTAGGCCGTCGACCTTCACATTTCTCGGGCGGACGACAGGGTAGCCCTGTTCAACATATGTTGGCGTGATGTGCTTGCAGTCGATGATTCGAACTGCATCGTCCAGCGCATCGCACCGCCACTCCCGCGGAATCCACCCCAGCGGCGAGTCCTTGTATAGATGAGGCGCTTGGCTCTGCGGCGGGCGAAGTTCGCCGTTGGCGTCGATGCCGCGGGTCAGCAGGTCGTGCAGCAGCCCCTGCTTGACCTGCTTGAGCTTCTCGATGATCGCCTCGGTCTGGCGGATG
>Ga0209985_10003244_pt1 | contig 14017 bp, 13 predicted proteins | sample NOAtaG_FD_187305 | JGI IMG/M metagenome (GOLD analysis project Ga0209985, IMG submission 187305) | Freshwater lake microbial communities from Lake Erie, under a cyanobacterial bloom - NOAA_Erie_Diel6S_1000h metaG (SPAdes) (version 2) | ecosystem: Environmental > Aquatic > Freshwater > Lake ...
CTCACGTTCCTGGGCACCCGTGGGTACACCCGGGTCACGCCCCGTCGTGACCCGGCCATGCCCGGCACATCGGTCTTCGCGTTCACCTCGGGGTATGTGCAGCGCGCGCAGGCGCAACGGCCGAAGCAGGGCACCACGGCGCTGTGGCGGCTGTGCCAGCACCACATCGAGGATCTGCTGATGCTGCGCCATGCCCGTGTCGATCACCCGGCGCTGGAGTTCACATGAATCCGTGGGTGCTGAGCGCGTTCTTCGCGCTGTCGGCCGTGTATGTCGGCCTCGTGCTCTTTGCTCGGGCGACCACGCGCCAGGTGGAGCGGCTCGTGCCGCCGCAGGGTGACTTTGTCGATGTCGACGGCGTGCGGCTGCACTACGTGGAGCGCGGGAGCGGGCCGGTGACGCTGCTGCTGGTGCACGGCCTCGCGGGCAACGCGCGGCACTTCACCGCGTACCTGCTCGATGCCCTCGCGCGTGATCATCATGTGATTGCCATCGATCGGCCGGGCTCAGGGTACTCGGCGCCCTTGCGGAATGAGTCCGGCCCGCAGGCGCAGGCGGCGCTGCTGGCGGGGTTCATCGACGCCAAGGGACTCGATCGCCCCGTCATCGTGGGGCATTCGCTGGGCGGGGCGATTGCGCTGGCGCTGGCCCTGCAGCATCCCGCGCGGGCGCGCGCCCTCGCCCTGCTGGCGCCACTCACCCAGGTGCCGCCGACGGTGCCCGACGTGTTTGCCGCGCTCGCCATTCCGAACGCGGTCGTACGCTGGGTGGTGGGGTGGACGCTGGCCGTGCCGCTGTCCATCGCCCGCCGCGACACCGTGCTGCGGGTGGTGTTCGGCCCCGACCCGGTGCCCGGTGACTTCGCGATCGCCGGTGGTGGCCTGCTCGGCGTGCGCCCCGGCACGTTCATTTCAGCCGCTGCCGATCTCATGGCCGTTCCCCGTGACCTCCACGAGATGACGGCGCAGTATCCGCAGCTGACCGTCCCCGTCAGCGTGCTCTATGGCACGAAGGATCGCGTGCTTTCGCCCAAGCTGCACGGTGAAGGCCTCCGGGCGCAGCTGCCCGCCGTACACCTGGAATGGGTTGATGGCGCCGGACACATGCTGCCCCTCACGGCGCCCGAGCGTGTGGCGGCGTTCGTGCGGGGCGTCGTGACGCGCGCGGCGGACCCCACTCCGGCGTGACACACGCCCGTCGCGCGTACGTGGCGTCGGCGATTGCCGCCATCGCCGCCGGGCTGCTGGTGCATCGGCAGGGCACGGTGCTGGGCCCCACGGCGCAGGACGTACTCGGTGATGCGCTCTGGGGGACCATGATGGCCTGATGGGTCGCGGCGCTGGCGCAGCAGGAGGGCATCAGCACCGAGGGATGGCCTCGTCGACGGCACCCTTCGTGCTCCCACCTCGACACGCGTGTGGCGTCTCACGTCGGTCTCCGCGCTGCCGTCAGCCATCTGCCCCCCTCTCACGCGGCGGCGGATGGTCAGACTGTCCCCCCTTCGGCGGGCGATCCACGACGGGAGGCCCCACCGGATCACCCCGGGTGCTCCACCCGCGGAGGGCGCATGGGTGGCCTGCTGCACAGGGCGATCCTGCCGTTCTCTCGCTGTTGATCGCGACGCCGAAGGCGGCGCCCGCCTCACGGCGCCCGCCTCACGGTGCCCGCCTCACGGTGCCCGCCTCACGGCGCCCGCCTCACGGCGCCCGCCTCACGGCGCCCGCCTGGCCAGATATCCAGGGGAGCGCGATGTGGCCAGGCCAACCCACGCCGAACCAGGAAGAGCCAAAACCGATAGACGTTACGCTCTCGCCTTCACCACGCTCGTGGTGGCCCTCGCGCCCACGGTGTCCGCGCAGACTGCGCCCGCTACGCCACCCACTCGCCAGACGGGCGGCGTGCCGGTGCAGGGCGCCGAACCCGATGTGCCGCTGCTGGCCCGTTTCGATGCGAACCGCACCGGTCGCCTGGAGCGGGGCGAGCGCGATGCCGCACGCGCGTATCTCGCCGACTTCTGGCATACCGATGTGGAGCTGCCGGCGACGCTCGAGGTGGACGGGACGGCGCTCCGGGACGTGGGCGTGAGCTTCCGCGGCAACAACTCGTTCCACATGGTGCCCGATGGGCGCAAGCGCTCGTTTTCCAGCAATGTGGAGACGTGGCGCACACAGGCACTGCTCGGCCACACGTCGCTCAACCTGCTCAATGCCAATCAGGACCCCACCTTCCTGCGCTCGGTGCTGTACCTGGAGGTCGCCCGGGAGTACCTCCCGGCCCCCAAGGCCAACTTCGTGCGCGTGGTGGTGAACGGCGAGTCGTGGGGGCTCTACGTCAATCAGCAGACCTTCAGCAATGCCCTCCTGCGCGAACAACTCGGCACCGAGGCCGGTACGCGTTGGAAGTCACCCAACAACTCGCTCGGTGGCGGCTTCAACTGCCTGGGCGACGACCTTGCCGCCTATCGGCGCTGGTACGAGATGAAGGGGAAGGACGACACGATGGCCTGGCGGGCGCTCGTCAACGTCACGCGGGTGCTCACGCGCACACCCCCCGAGGAGCTCGAGGCGGCGCTCGCGCCGCTCATGGACCTCGACGAAGTTCCGCGCTTTCTCGCCCTCGACCTCGCCCTCGTGAATGGCGATGGCTACTGGAACGACGGCAGCGACTTCAATGTGTTGCGCGGCGCCGACAACCGCTTTCGCGCCTTGCCGCACGAGGCCAACGAGGCGTTCCGGTCCCGCAGCAACGGGGCGGCGCCCGATCCGCTGGTGGCTCTCGCCGACACCAACAAGGCGCTGCGCAGCCGTCTGCTGGCGGTGCCGGCGTTGCGCGCCCGCTACCTGCAGTATGTCGGTGCGATCGCCGAGCGCGAACTCGACGAACACCGATTCGGCGAACGCGTGGCGCGCCATGTGCGGCTGATCGAGGCCGATGTGGCGCGTGATACCCGCACGCTTGGCACTGAAGCCGCCTTTCGTGAGGGCGTGGATGCCACGAGTGCGGCGGCAGGTAGCCTGCGGATCTTTGCGGCCCAGCGGCGGGCCGCGTTGCTCGCGCACCCCGCGGTGGTGGAGGCCTGCCGGTAGCGCAGTCTCCCGCTTGTCGCATCTTTCATCAGCCGTTGCCCTCGCCCACCCTCGCCCTGGTCACGATGTCCGGCTCCCGCCTTGCTCCGTGCGCGCTCGCGGCTACGCTGCTGCCGTTCGCTGTGCTGCCCACCGTGCTGTCCGCCCAGAGTGGTGCGCCCGCCACGCCGGCCGTCCGTGCCGACGCCATCCGTGTCGACGCCGACCCGCGGGTGTCGGCCCTCGTGGCCGGCGTATCGCAGGAGCGCCTGCAGGCCATCGTCACGAAGCTGGCAGGCTTCGGCACACGCTCGACGCTCTCCGACACCGTGAGCACCACGCGAGGCATCGGCGCCGCCCGCCGGTGGATTCACGACCAGTTTCGGTCGTTTTCGCCCAAGCTCCAGGTGTCGTACGACCGCCACCCGGTTGCCCAGCACGGCCGCATCACCCGCGACATCGATCTGGTGAACGTGGTCGCCATCCTGCCGGGGCGCACTCCGCGGCGCGTGTACATCACGGGGCACTATGACACGGTGAATCCGCGCGGCACGGCGGGCGCCGGCGTGAACAACACGGGCGGTGCGGCGCGCGCCGCAGGCGGCGATGCGCAGATGCGCCCGGACATGAACCACGACGCCGATGCGCCGGGCGCCAACGACGACGGCAGCGGCACGGCGCTCACCATGGAACTGGCCCGCGTCTTCGCCACCAGCGGCGTGGACTTCGATGCCACGCTGGTGTTCGTGACATGGGCGGGAGAAGAACAGGGGCTGGTGGGCTCAATGGCGCATGCCCAGACCATCGCCGCCGCAAAGACCGAGGTCACCGCCAACTTCAACAATGACATCGTCGGCTCCAGCCTCGGCGGCAATGGCATCATCGACGCCGAGAGTGTGCGCATCTACTCGCTGGGCCCTGAGGACTCGCCCCACCGGTCGCTGGCCCGCTACATCCAGCGCGTGGCCGGCCTGTACGTGCCGTCACACACCATCCGCCTCATGGCGCGCGAGGATCGCTTCGGGCGCGGCAGCGACCACTCGAGCTTCACCGCCTTCGATTTTCCGGCGGTGGTGTTCCGTGAAGCCAACGAGAACTACAATCGCCAGCACAACAGCGAGGACAAGGTGGAGGGCATGGACTTCCGCTACCTCGCACAGAACGCGCGCGTGAATGCGGCGGCTGCAGCGTCCATCGCGCTGGCACCGCCCGTGCCGCAGGTCACCACCGACCGCGGTGTGGTCACGCTGAGCCGCGGGCTCACCGGATACGATGCCGCGCTGCAGTGGCAGCCGTCGGCGGGGGCGGCCGGGTACCGCGTCTATTGGCGTCCCGCGTGGAGCAACGACTGGGAAAAGTCACAGTACGTGGGTCATGTGACCCGGTTCACCTTTCCCGACGTATCGATCGACGACCATGTGTTCGGCGTGGCCGCCGTGAGCGCCGACGGACACGAGAGCCTGGTGAACGCCTACGTGAGCCCGGTACGGCGCATGCAGCCCGTGCCGCTGCGCAAGTGAGGGCGACCGTCATGGCCCGGAGGCGCTTCGCCGCCCGCCTGCACCACGTCGGTCTGGCCGCCACCAGCCTGCTCGCCGCCTGCGGGGGGAGTGACCTGCCCGCGGGTGGCGCCGAGCCGCTCGCCGACGGCACTTTCGCGCGCATCCAGCGCAGCATCATCGAGCCCGGATGTGCCGGGTGCCACCGCAGCGGCAGCAGCGACGCCCGCCAGTCGGGGCTCGTGCTCTCCGCCGACTCCAGCTGGCAGCAGCTGGTCGGCGTCGTTTCGGTGCAGCCCCTCGCGCGCGCCGATGGCCTGCTGCGCGTGAAGCCCTTCCGCGCCGACAGCTCGCTGCTCTACCACAAGCTCGCGTGGATTCCGGGTCATCACAGCCGTGATTACGGCAACGTGATGCCCATGGGGACCCTGCAGGGGCTCTCCATGGGGCAGCTTGAGTATGTGCGGCGGTGGATCGAAGCGGGCGCGCCGCGCACCGGCCACGTGGTCGACACCCTCGTCCTGCGCGACGTGCGTACGCAGGTCGCGAGTTTCTCGCCCCTCGCTCCACCGCCAGCTGGCGCGGGCCTCCAGCTCGTGGTGGACAGCTTTCCCGTGCCGCCGCGCAACGAGCGGGAGCTGTTCGTCTATCGCCCGCTGGGCAACACCAGCGAGCTGTTCGTGAACCGGATCGAGTCGCGCATGCGGCCGGGCAGCCATCATTTCCTGCTGTATTCCTTTGACGCGTCGCGCACGACATTCCCGTGCAATGTGCGTCCCGCGCCGAACCTCGTGCGTGACCTGCGGACGGCCGACGGTGTACCCATCGCCATCAACCTGCTGCCCATGGCGTGCCACGTCTTCTTCGCCGGCGCCATGACCTCCGAGTTCGACTACCGCTTCCCCCCGGGCGTGGCCCTGCGTCTGCCGCCCAATGCCGCGCTCGACCTGAATGCGCACTACGTGAATCGCTCCCCGGCGACCTTTCCGGGGCAGGCCATGGCGAACCTGTACACAGTGCCGCGCGCGCAGGTGCAGACGGTCGCCACCACGCTCAACCTGGGCAACACCTCCTTCACGCTGCCTCCCCGCCAGCGGACCACGGTGCGCACGGAGTTTCGCAACCCGACCCGGCTCACGGTGCTCGCCCTCACCTCCCACATGCACGCCCTTGGCGAGCGCTTCGAGATCCGGCTGCGCCGCGCCAACGGCAGCGAGAGCACCGTGTACGTGAACACCGACTGGGAACATCCGGCGTTCACCAACTTTCCCACGCCGCTGGTGCTCGAGCCCGGCGATGCGCTCGTCTCCGTGGTCACCTACAACAACGTCACCGACCGCAGCGTGGGCTTCGGCCTGCTCAGCACCGACGAGATGAACATCATATTCGGCTACGCCTACTGATCGGCGCCGGGGGCGAGGGGGCACCCGCCCCGGCTGGCGCCGCAGGGAGGTCAGTCGCCGCTGCCCATCGAGCGCGGGGTGCCGGCCAACACCTCAGGCAGCGCGGCAGCCACCGCCCGCATTTCGTCGGGCGTCCCGATCGAGATGCGCGCCCACGTGGTGTACGGCGGGAACGCCCGCCCAATCTGAAAACCCTTGGCAAGCAGGGCTTTCTGGATCTGCTCCACGGGCAGGCCGGCGTTGAAGAAGACGAAGTTGGTCTGCGTGTCGGTCATCGTACGACCGAGCTTCGCCAGCGCCGCCCGCATGATCTCGCGCCCCTCCACGTTGCGCTGCTTGCACATGGCCTGGTACGCCGTGTCCTGAATGGACGCCGCGGCGCCGAGCGCACCGAAGACGCCCGGGAAGCTCGGGCTGGCCGGCTGCAGGCGGGCGATGATGTCAGGTCGGGCAATTACGAACCCGGTGCGAAGGCCGGCGAGGCCGTGAATCTTGGACGCGGTGCGCGAGATAATCACATTCTCGCCCTTCTTCACGAGGTCGATGCACGATGCGTAGCCCGGGTCGGTCACGAAGTCGTGATAGGCCTCGTCCACCAGCACCATGGCGCGCCGCGCGGCGTTGCTGACGAACTGCGTGAGCCGCGCCGTGTCGGTGAGCGTGCCGGTGGGATTGTTCGGGTTGCACACGAACACGAGGTCCACTGCCTGCACGAGGCGGCGGTCCATGGCCTCGAGGTCGTGCGCGAAGCCGGCGTCGAGCGGCACCTTGTGCACGCGGAGCCCCATCGACTCGGCGTAGCGCGGCAGCCCCTCGTAGGTGGGCCACGCCGACACGATCTCCCCATTGAGGCCGAAGGCGAGCACCGCGATGGAGAGCAGTTCGCCCGAGCCGGCGGTGATCATGATGTGATCCTCGGGCACACCCACCGACTGAGCGTAGATCTTTCGGAGGTTCGGCACGGCGGGCGCGCTGTACCACGCGTGCTGCTTCCAGCCGTTCTCGATGGCCTGGCGCGCACTCGGCGCCATGCCGTAGGGGTTCTCGTTCGACGCCAGCCGGATGGGCCCCTCGGCGCGGCGCAGCGCGGCGATCATGCGTTCGTGCGCCGCGAAGCCGGCGGCGGTCGTCTGCCCGTCCACGACGGACGTGATGCTGGCGTCGGCCGCCAGCAACGGCGCTGGCGCGAGCGCGCCGCTGGCGAGCGCACCCCCAGCCACGAGACCGGACGACTTGAGCCACTGGCGGCGCGAAAGCGGGGACGGCGTGAAGGGGGGCATGGTCGACCTCGGAGGGAATGGGGGCGGCGCGGGCTTGGTGAGGCGCACCGATGGAGGAAGCGGCTCAGCGTCGGCGGGCCACCCCGGTCAGCCGCCTCCCCGGAATCTTGACGCCGAACGGGCGCCACGGCTATGCTCGGCGGTGGCGAGCTCCTTTCGGGCCTCTTCGCACGCCGCCCGGGTGCTCATGACTGCGACACGCCGCCTCTCTTGCACGCTCCGCCATGTCCCACTCGTCGCCGCTCGTCGCTCGCGTCGTTGCCGCCGTTCTGGCGATGAGCCTTGGCTCGTTCGTGATCAGTGGGCTTGGGCAGCCGGTCGAGGTGCGCAGTCCGGCCGGGGTCCTGCTGGTGGCGGTCGTGCCGGGAGCGATCGCCGCGGTGCTGGCGTGGTATGCCGTGGTCGGATGGACGCGCCACCCCGAACCGGCATGGCTGCGCGCCGTTCGCTGGGGGAGCATTGGCGGGTTCCTCTGGTCGTTCCTGGGAGTGGCCGGCATCCTTGCCTGGGCGGCGGTGGTGGCGAAGCACGACGCCGGGCTGATCCCCATGCTCGCCGTGCTAGCGTCGCCGATTGGGTTTGCCATCGGCGCTGCCATCGGTGCTACCAGAGGCGCCCGCCGTCGCCCGGCAGCGGCCGCGTCGGGCACGGTGTCGAACGCGTCCTAGCCAGCAACGCTCGTCGCCGCAGCCCAGTCGAGCGGCCTGCTGCCGCGGCCCCCGTTGCGGGCCGCCCAACGGACAACCGAGGGCGTTGGCGGTGCCGAGAGCGTCCGATGGGCAGTTGAGAAGGATCGGCGTGGCGGAACGTGTTCGTGCCTGTAGGGTGGCCGGCTCGACGCGATCGCCGAGAGCGCTGAAGTCAGGGCGCCGACCGGCCGATACTGTCCGCCGCGGCGTGGGCGCGATGTCCCCGTCCTCCACTCAGGCGTCCAATGGCCGGATTCTTCTCCAAGCTGCTCGGTTCGTCTGCCACCAAGCCGATGCCCGCGCCACCTGCGGGCGCGCCCCGGCGGCCGGAGGAGATCCTGCAGGCGATCGAGGCCGCGGCCGAGCTGTCGACGGGGAGCGCGCTGGTGTGGATCGCCCGCGATGCATCGTACTGGGCTCAACGGACCGAGACGGCGCTGGCGCGCCTTCGCGCCGATTGGGAACAGACCCCTGAGGCGGCGAAGTGGCCAGACGTCACCAGCCTGCTCGACCAGCTCTCGCTGCCGCCCGAGGCGGTCATTCGCCAACTCCCGGCCGCTGCGCGAGAGGCGATGGCGTTGTGCGAGCGAGACGACTTGCCACGCTCGCGGCTTATCGACCGCCTGAGTCAGGATCCGTCGCTGGTGCAGGCGCTCCTGCGGCAGGCCAACAGCGCGTCGTACGGGGCGGGGCTCGCGCCGATCCTCCGTGTCGATGCCGCCATCGATCGTATCGGGCTGGTGGGGACGCGCGCGGTCGTGGTGGCGGCCTCCGTGGACGGCCTGTTGAGCAAGCCGGGCAGCCCGTACGATGCGCTGCTCGCGGCGGCCTGGCAGCACATGGTGAACACCGGGCCGCTCGCGCGCGCCTTCGCGCCGGCATTCGGCGCCGACGGCGAGGAGGCGTTCGCCATCGCACTGCTGCACGACGTGGGGCTGCTCATCATCTTCGATCGCATCTCCACGCTACGATCGGCCAACCGGCGTGCCGTCACCCTCCCCGACGGGTGGCTCGACACGTTGCTTACCGAACTGCACGAGCCGCTCGGCGCGGTGGCAGCCCATCGCTGGGGACTTGGCATCGATGCCGCCGACGCGATCGGTACGCACCACCGGCGCGATTCGCCCGCCGAGCGACACCCGCTGGCGGAAACGCTGTTCCTCGCCGAGCATCTGGCGCGCGTCATGGCCCGTGGTGAACCCCTTGATCTCTTCGGGCTCTGGGGTGAAGGCGAGCTGACCGGCGACCAGACGTACGCGCACACGCTTCTCGATCGGTACGTGCAGCGCGGTTGACGCGTGACGCGTGACGCGTGACGCGTGACGCGGGGCGCCACACGGGGGCGCGGCGCCGGCCGACGCGCCGCGGTCGTACGTTCCCGGGACAGACCGTGGCCATTCCCAAGAGACGCCCCATGCCCACCTCGTCTACCGACGCGCTCCTTGCCACGCTGCAGCACCGCTTCGCCGCCAACCCCTCCCGACACGTCGGCATCTCGTGGGCGGCCGTGCAGGAACGGCTGCAGACCTCGCCCGACGCGCTCCGCAGCATCGCCGAGATGGAGCGCACCGGCGGCGAACCCGATGTGATCGGGCAGGACCCGGCCACGGGCGCGCTGCTCATCGTGGACTGCAGCGCCGAAACCCCGATCGGGCGCCGCAGTCTCTGCTACGATCCGGCCGCACTCGACGCCCGCAAGGAGAACAAGCCGGCGGGCAGCGCGCTGGGCATGGCCGCTGACATGGGCATCACCCTGCTCGGTGAGGCCGAATATCACGCCCTGCAGGCGCACGGGCCGTTCGACACCAGGACGTCGAGCTGGCTGGCCACACCGCCGGCGCTGCGCGCCCTCGGCGGTGCACTGTTCGGCGATCGCCGCTACGGCCGGGTGTTCATCTACCACAACGGCGCGCAGTCGTACTACGCCGTGCGCGGGTTTCGGGGGATGGTGCGGGTGTAGGGTCCGCCCAGCGCCGCTGCGCCCGAGACACAGAGCCGGTGTGCCTACTGGACGGCCAGTCGCCGAAGGATCTGTCCGACCCCTTCCGCATCAAGAAGCATCATCCCCAGGCGCACCTCGCTGATGCCTCGCTCCATGCGATACGTGAACTGCGGGGTGTTGCCGCTCGTGTCGATCCCCATGCACCAGCAGGTGACACCACGTGCCTGGCCTCTCGCTCTGGCAACTTCCGCCAGATGCGACGCGATGAAGAAGGTCCCATGCGCGGCCCGCGAAAGGCCATCGACCAGCAGCACGGTGGCGTCCGTGGCGTCCATGATGTTCGTGCCCCGGAATACTTCATCGAAGAGCGCCAGCACCGCATGGCCTCGGTCGACGGCATCGACGATCAGGCGAACCCGGCGAATCTCGGAGAGATAGAGGCTTTCGCCACGCGCGAGGTTGTCGCGCACGGTGATCGACGCGAGCAGCTGGTCGTATACGGGAATGTCGGCGCGCCGCGCCGTCACGGCCATGCCGAGGTGTGCGCAGTGCACGGCGATGCCGATGGCGCGAAGCACGGTGCTCTTGCCCGCCATGTTCGGGCCGGTCAGAAACAGCACCTGGTCACCATCGGCGAGGTGCACGTCGTTGCCGACCCCACGCGGCAACAGCGGATGCCGCAGGTCGTCGAACGACAGGGTCCCGCCGGTCGGTGGCACCATGCGCGGCACTGTCCCCGATGCGTTCGCCGAGGCCGTGGCCAACGAACACAGCGCGTCCAACCGGGGGATGGCACCGATCAGCGCCTCGAGCGCGGGCCTCATGGGCGCATGCACCTCCGATCGGCTCTCTGTCGAACGGTCGCTCGGCATCTCACCACGCACGGCCACATCCACGGCAAGCAGTGCCTCGTGGCTCCCACGATCGACGGCGGCGCGCAGGCGCTCGCGCTGGGCATGCCGGACGGCGGCATCGAACGTCGACACCATCGCGAGCGTGGCGGCGTCGTCCGGAAGCGACAGCAGCCGTGCCAGCAGTGGCTCGCAGCGTGCGAGCAGCGCCTCCACGGAGCGGAGCTGCGCGGCGACGTGTGCCGCGATCTCGCGATACTGCGCCATGAAGAGCAGGCGACGGGTACGTGCACTCGGGACCACGACGTAGTTGGAGGCCAGGAAGCGCTCGACCTGCGTGGCGAGGACGTACAGATCGGCCCATGGCACCTGCGTCGTCATCGACGTCAGTTGTGGCAGCAGCCGCTGCCGGGCGCGAATCGCCTCGAGATCCTCGAGGGGCTCGGCGATGAGTCGCTTCAACGCCTCGTGCCCCGCCGGGGCATGCGTCTGGTCGAGCCACGTCGCCAGCGGCCACGTCCCGGACGCATCGGGGAGCAGGCCAAGATCGACGAGTGAGGTGCGGTCGGTTCGCATTCGCGCAATATTCGAGGCATGCCATGCACGGCGGGACCGAGCGTGCTACTCGGGAGTCCGACGTTCGTTCCGATGCCCGACCAGCGCACGCCGTGCGCCGATTGGTGCAAAGGGCGCGATGCCGGCGCGTGATCGAACGATCGGGCCCCTGCTCGAAGCCATCACCGCCCAGCGCACCACCCTGCTGGCCGACGTCGCCGCGCTCACGCCGGCGCAGCGCACGTGGCGCAGCGCGCCCCATGCCTGGTCGGCTGTGGACGTGATCGAGCATCTGGTGCTGGCGGAACAGGTGGTACTGGGCGACCTCGCCACGGCGGCGAATCGGGCCGATACGCCGCGGCGCTTCGTGCATCGCGTGCGGGCGGTGCTCGTCTGGCTGGTACTGCGCCTCGGGGTGCGCGTTGCGGTGCCCGCGGAGGCCATGCGCCCAACAGGTTCGGCGTCGTTCGAGGTGCTCCGCGAGCAATGGGACGCCCAACACCGCGCCCTCCAGGCGTTCGTTGGCGGCCTCGACGCGGCAGGGCTTCGCCGACGGGTGTTCCGTCATCCCATCGCCGGGCCGCTCGATGTGCCGCAGGCGCTCCGGCTGCTCTCGGCCCACCTGACCACCCATCAGCGACAGCTGGCGCGCATCCGCACCGAGCGCGACGGCGACCCGCAGGGATACGTTGGTGTTCCCCATGCGTCGCCAGCCTCTCCTCTATAGGTCTCATTGCCGGGGCCCTCGTGGCGCTCCTCCGGCCCGTGGAGTACCGCTGGCTGGTGCTCGAGCACTCGCTGGAGATCTACGGCGGGCTGGTCGCGGCGATCTTCGCGGCCGTCGGCCTCTGGCTTGGCCTGCGCCTGACGCGCAGGGAGGTGGTCGTGCGCGAGGTCCCGGTCCCCGTGCAGGTCCCCGTTCCGGTGCCCGTGCAGGTGCCCGTTCCGGTCCCCGTGCCCGCGCCGGCCCACTTCGAGCGCGACCTGACGCAGGTCGCGGCGCTCGGTCTCACCCCTCGCGAACTGGAGATCCTCGAGTTCATGGCCGACGGCCTGAGCAACCGGGAGATCGCCGAACGGGCGTCGGTGAGCGAGAACACCGTGAAGACGAGCGCCAGACGGGTGCTCGACAAGCTCGGGGCGGCCCGCCGCACGCAGGCCATCCAGCGCGCCAAGGGGCTGCGGCTCATCCCGTCGTCACCCGATGGAGTGATATCTACGGCCGCCAGGCGAAGATCACCCTTTCCGGTGACGCGCCGACGGGGCCGGACCAGCCAGTATGCCGCTCCCTCACACCTCAGGAGACCTGATGCGGAAGATCGTCTGGACGTTCGGCCTGATCGCTGGTGCCGTCATGTCGGTGATGCTGGCGCTCACCATGCCATTCCAGGACCAGATGGCCGGCAATACCGGCATGATCATCGGGTACACCTCGATGATCCTGGCCTCGCTGATGATCTACTTCGGCGTTCGGCAGTACCGGGACACGGTGGGCAACGGCGCAATCGACTTCTGGCCGGCGGCCAAGGTCGGCCTGCTCATTTCGGCGGTGGCGGTGGTGTGCTACGTGCTCACCTGGCAGGTCATCTACTACGGGTTCTATCCGGACTTCGCCGAGAAGTTCGCCGAAACGGCCGTGGAGCGCCTGCGGGCCAGGGGGGCCAGCGAGGCCGAGTTGGCCGCCGAGGTCAAGCGGATGGCGGAGTTCGCGGCGATGTACAAGAACCCGCTGGTGAACATCGCGTTCACCGCGCTCGAGCCGTTGCCGGTGCTGCTGCTCTTCAGCGGGGTGTCGGCGGCGATGCTGCGCCGCAAGCTCCCGGCGGCGTGATGCCACCGACGTAATGCCCGTGTGGCGCGCGCGGCTACTGGCCGGGCCGCCGGTACCTGCGGAACGGCATCGTGAGCAGCGCCCCGATCGTGCTGTGCTCGCGCGGGTCCATGTGAGTGTCCACGCCGTACACGATCTGTGTGCGCGGCAGGTGGCTGAAGGTGCGAAAGAGCCGGTCCCACACCGAGAACACGTTGCCGTAGTTGGAGTCGGTATGGGGCAGCACGTAGTGGTGGTGCACCTTGTGCATGTCCGGTGACACGATCACCCAGCTCAGCATGCGGTCGAGCCCCGCCGGCAGCGCGATGTTGGCGTGGTTGAACTGGCTGAGTACCACGCTCACCGACTGATACAGGAACACCATCCAGATGGGGGCCCCGCTCACCGCCACCGCGAGCGCCGTGAACACCAGCCGCACCACGCTCTCGCCGGGGTGGTGCCGGTTGGCCGAGGTGGTGTCGACGCTGGTGTCGGAGTGATGCACGAGGTGCAGCCGCCACAGGAGGGGCGTGCGGTGCTGCACGAAATGCGGCAGCCAGGCGCCCACCAGGTCGAGCACCAGCAGGCCGATCAGCGCCTGCGCGGCGAGCGGCAACGGCGGCAGCAGGAACAGCAACCCGATCTGCTCACGCGCCACGAGGTCGGCGGTGCCCACCAGCACGAACGCGAGCGCGAAGTTCACCACGATCGTGGTCGCGGTGAAGAAGAAGTTCACCAGCGCGTGCGACCACTTGTCGTAGCGGACGCGCACCAGCGGCGCGGCGCTCTCCCACAGCCAGAACGCCGCGATGCCACCCGCCAGGATGAGGGCGCGGTGCGACGAAGGGATCTGGTCGAAATACGCGGCGAGCTGCGGCATGGCGTGGAAGTCCCTCAGAACGTGATGCGCACCGACGACACCG
>Ga0209985_10003250_pt1 | contig 14001 bp, 10 predicted proteins | sample NOAtaG_FD_187305 | JGI IMG/M metagenome (GOLD analysis project Ga0209985, IMG submission 187305) | Freshwater lake microbial communities from Lake Erie, under a cyanobacterial bloom - NOAA_Erie_Diel6S_1000h metaG (SPAdes) (version 2) | ecosystem: Environmental > Aquatic > Freshwater > Lake ...
CCGATAGTTTCATAAATTCCCTTTGTTGACGGGGAATTGTCGATGCAGGCATCATCCGATATTCGGCTGTTAGCCAACCTTGATTACTACCAGTTAGAAATTTGGGTACACCTTCTTCGATGGAAACAGTACAGATCAATTGGGTATCACCAAATTTTGCCAACACTGAACCCGCAGGTGCTTTAGTAAAATTTCTCTGCAAATGCACAGGACGCACTTGATCCCAAGCTCTCCCATCAGGACGTTGGATAATCGGTAAATCACTCATAATCACAGTTTGACTGTTTGTAAAATCGATCCAATCATATAGCAAGCATATGAAAAAACTATTTCTCGTTGAATCTCTATATCTAAATGATCTCTATGCTCGTCTATTTTTGACAAACATACAAAATGGTTAGAACGATCGCGTTCTCTTTCCACAAACCAGCGATCCGCATCTCATCTCAAATCAAACTGCGATCAGCTATTTTTGACTATGATTTTGGTGTATCAGTTTTGCGGATGGCATTAGTTATAGCGCTGCGGGTTGCCTCTGCGCCAAATCCCCAAGCGATGAGTGCAAAATAATCTTTTATGCCATTAGCTCCAAAGGTGGGACTTTCTAGGTAAAGTTGATTGAAGCCTGTACCTGCAAAAAAGGCAATCGTGGTTAGATAGCCTGCTATGGAAAATATTTGTAGTCGTTGACTCGGGTTGCGAATTAGGATAGCAATAACTTTCAAAATAAAATTATCATCTGTTTGGGGAGATGGGATTTCAGGGACAGATAATACTGGAACTTCAGTGGCTAAGTCTTTCACAGATTTACTTTCTGCTATTTCTAATTCGGGGAGATTGAAAGTTGGCAGGTCTTTTTCGACCTTATTGTTATTATCTAATGTTTTGAACGTGTCAAAAGCTTGATTGATTTCTGTTGTGATCGCTTTCAGTTCAGTATTTTCTTCTTGATTAGAAGGAAGAAGATCTCCTAATTGGTGATTGAGTTTAGTAACTTGCTCTTTCAATGCCTGTAATTTGTCGCGATCGCTTTGTTCTGTATTTGTTAATTTGAATTTTTCCATACCTTTCTGTAAACTGCGAAGTTGCTCTTGAACAGATAGATAAGATCTTTGTTGCTGAGAGAGTTGGTTGATCTTTTGACCCAATTCGCTCGGATTGGGAATATCGGCGATGGTTAAGAGGATGTTGGTTAAATCTTTTTGAATTGCTTGAATATAGAGGGTTTGTGCATCTTGTATAGGAAGTTTTGTCAGATTATCTTTGAGGATATTACCTACTTTTAAAGCTTCTAGCCAGTCTACTCGTTGGCGAATCCATTTATTCCAGAAGTTTCTGGCTTCGGAAACTGATTTTTGGGCGGAGTCTATTTGTTTTGCATCCTTGGCAAATTCAGCATCTATGAGATGGGTTGAGATGCGTGATGCAAAAGATGGTGGAATATCTGTATCACTTTTTAACTGGGTGCGTAGGCTCTCTATGCTAACGGCAATTTCATCAGCGATTCGCCCTGAACGGCTGTAACTAGAGACGGTTGTGCCTAAAAGCACTCCAAATACTAGTAGTGTAAAGGGCAAATACCAAGGGTCTTTAACTCGAACAATGACGGGAACTGAGACTTCGCTACCATCGTAACTGATTAAGATTTCACCTTGAAATTCTCCACTAGGAGAGTTCTGTAAGTTGAATTCTACAGGGAAAGTTTCTAGGCTCTCATTGTTAACGAGCTTGACCTGAGAAGGAACTGTAATTAGGCTTTTTGGGAAGACACGATCGCGATCGCTGTTGTATAGGTCAAAGGCATAAATACGAATATTGTTAATAGGGTCAGTCGAGCGCAGGGTGAGGGTACGAGTTTCTTTTGTCGTTGCGCCACGAATTCCTGTAACGGTGAGGGAATCTGGTTTTGCAAGTACTTTTGTCTGGGCGATCGCGGCGTTGCTGGTAAGACATCCCAGTGTAAATAGGGTCAGGCTCAATAGGCTGGAGCAGAGAATTTTAGTCATGGTTGGGCGATCTCTGTACTGAAACCATTTATTTGTTATTGAGTTTAGCGAGAAATTTGGCTGTGATGTAAGATTTACAAAATTTTGTTGAGAATTTTTTGATAAACAACTGTTTTTTCTTTCTGGGATGACATAATAACGGATATGTTGCCAGTTTTGCGGAAGGATGGCTAGATGAGCGATCTGTTTGAGCAGGGTCATGCTTGTGTGATTGGTGTCGGTGGTGATTTGCCTAGTACGGTAGATGATGCAAAGGGATTTGCCAAAATCCTGAAAGATCCTGAGCGCTGTGCTTATCCTGAGAGTCAAGTGCAAGTGCTGTCGGGTGAGCAAGCTACTAGGGCTAATATCATTAATGCGTTGGAGACTTTGGCGAGTACGACGAATACTGAGTCAACAGTGTTGGTTTATTTTTCGGGGCATGGGTATCAGTTATCTGGGGCAATTAAGTCATATTTTTTGATGCCTCATGGATATGACTCAAAAGATTTATCAGAAACGGCAATTAGTGGCAGTGAGTTTGTGGGTTTGCTAAGGGATATTCCTGCTCAAAAACTTTTGGTGTTGTTGGATTGTTGTCATGCAGGTGGTTTGAGTGATTTGGATGGGTTTCAGGTTGTGAAGGCTCCTTTACCTCCTGAGGCGACAAAGTTGTTTGCTAATGGCAAGGGGCACATTATGATTGGCTCTTCCCGACCTGATGAGCTATCCTTTGCGGCTAAACCCTATAGTGTGTTTACCTATGCATTGATTGAGGGGCTTTGTGGGAAGGGGGCAGTTAAAGAGGATGGATATGTGAGAATAGATGATTTGTCAATGTATATCGCTGAAATTGTTCCCAAGCTAACAGGAAACAAACAGCATCCAATGCGCGATTCTAAAGAGTCTGACAATTTTACTGTGGCGTATTATGCGGGTGGCGATTTACAGCCAAAGGGATTGCCTAAGGAACTAGAGCAGCCGATTGAAGTTGAGTCTGAACCAGGAGAGTTCAATGGATATGTGAAAAGCACTATAGTCATTGCCTCTGGCGCTCGTGCAGTTGCAGTTAAGAATGCTAATGGTTCAATGATCATTACTGGAGATGGAAATACTGTGCAAACAAATGTAAAACATTAGTATCTAGACTGAAAATTAAAGTTGTGATATTTTAATGCTGCATTGAAGGTAAATCTTTAAACTCAGAAATAAACGATGGAGTAAATATGTCGGATAATTGGAAAGAGATTATTGAGAGATTCATATCAGGAATCTCTAATAGAAAAGAGATTCAGGCAATTATCGAAGCATTAAAATCTGGCTATTTAAATGTCATTGGGGATAAAGCGGTTGGAGTGAGCGGGAACCTCTCTGGAAGCATAGTTATAACTGGAGATAGAAATACAATAATTACAATTACTGGCTTTGACGCAGAAAGATTGTTATCTCTTAATGACATTGGATTCGACTTGATCACTGCGATTAAAGAGATGTTGAGGGAGCATCAGCTTACTACGAATCCTCTGACTGAAGGTTTCATTCATCAAACTGGGCAAGTATTTGTACCATTGGGATTGATAAAACGCAAGCAACAGTCTAAAAGGTCTGGTGATGTTAATCCATGGGAGGGTTCATTGCTCTATCAAGAAACAGAGATTACTGAAAAGTTTGAATTTAGAGAGTTTCTTGATCAAGTTTTAATGCAGGAGAAAATCAAGCGTATTGCAATTATTGGTGAGCCAGGAGCGGGAAAGACGACACTATTACAGCAAATTTCCCAATGGGTCAACAATGATTTAGAGGGAGGAATTGCCATTTGGGTATCGTTAGCAGACTTGGGGAGAAACCAGACAATAGTAGAGTATTTATTAGAAAAATGGCTGCGATTACTTGTTCAGAGGAATGGAAAAGCAGAAGTTGATATACCAGTGCAGAATGCTTTTGCTCAACTGTGTAATCAGGAGCGAGTATGGCTTTTCTTGGATGGCGTTGATGAAATGCAGGTGGGTGATCCATTGGAAGAGATAAGTCGGCAAATTGAACTAGGAGGATTGCTAGACAACCTGCAAATTGTGTTGACTTGTCGGTTGAATCTATGGGATGGTAACCGCCGCAATGCTCTGCGTGGATTTGAGACTTATCGCACACTTGATTTTTCTACTGAACAGCAGGAGCAATTTATTAAAAATTGGTTTAACCCAGAAAATAATGAGAATCAAGCAGAAAACCTTTGTTCGGCTTTAAATCAACGAGGGCAAGAACGAATTCGAGATTTAGTGAAAAATCCCTTAAGATTGGCTTTACTATGTTTTAATCGGTCTTTATCTTTAGGGAATGGACAATTACCAAATACGAAAGCAGATTTGTACAGGCAATTTGTAGATGATTTTAGAGAGTGGAGGCATAGAGAATTCCTAACACAAGATGAACGTAATCATATCGATAGGTTGAATACAGATTTAGGTGAATTGGCGAGGCAAGCGATTGATATAGAGACAATTCGATTTCGACTGAATAAGGATTTTGTAAGTCAATATTTGGGCAATCCAGATACTGAAAATTCGTCGTTTCGGCTAGCTTTGAAATTAGGATGGTTGAATAAAGTGGGGGTAGATGGAAATAACCCAAATAATGCGGTGTATGGATTTTTTCATACAACTTTTCAAGAATATTTCGCTGCAAAATCTTTAGTGGAAAACATTCATAATCATTCCAATTTGCTACCCCTAGAAGAACACTTAACAGAATTATTCAGCACTGGAATTACTGACTATAGATGGGATGAAGTCTTATTGATCATGGTTGAACTTCTTGATAACCATAAAGGTTTACAGTCAGAGTTACTTTGTTTCATACGTGAGCGCGTAAATGAACTTGTTGCGAACTGCCAAAAATGCCAAGATATTCTAAGGGAAGTAGACAGATATATTTCGTCAGAGAACATTGACTCTCCTGTTGATGAGCCAAATGCAATTCGAGCATTTATCTTTTCCCTAATTTTAGGCTTCGATTTTGATCTTGCCCTTTCCCCTATTTTTAACTTGGATTTTACTAACATTTTTGGCATTGATAACTTGATTGAGTTGATAGAGAGTAATCTAAGAAGTAATAATATGCTCCCCTTTAATAAATTGGAAGAGATACTACCTTATATCAATATGTTTCGTACAGATATATTTGATTTTACCAGAAGAAACGGGTTCTCATACCAATTTACTGAAATTATGTTAAAATTAGCTCCAATTCTAAATGATAGAAAAATTATTCTTGAATTAACTCGCGATCTTGCTCAATTACTTCAATTTGTCAGACTAATTATTCTTACTGATTTTTCTCGAAATCCTAGGGATTTTTCTTCTTATGGTTACCATATTGCACATGATATTATTTTCAAAAATCACCTTGGAAATGTTATCGATTTGTTGATTGAGACTCTTCCTGATCTTGCTCCTAGGTTATTTCCCCAACGTCTCAACCGTAGTGAACCGTATGAAATCGACCCTGAACTACCTCCTAAATTGCGTGAGTTGAAAACTCTGCTAACTGATGAACGTTTTGATAATGAAACAAGCTTTAAAGAATGGTGGAACACTCAGAATGTAGAAAAAGCAGATTTAAACAATGGTGAGAACTGGACGAATGAACTTAAGAAGTCAATAGGCATAGATAGATTTCATATCTTTGAATTTAATAATAGTGACGAGAGTAAAAAACTGAAGCGGTACTATGATGCAAATAAATTAATAGTAGAATGTATTTTGATAACTAAACAGAATTTGGAAATGAGAAATAGTTTACTGATACCCAGCATTATCTAGATTCAGAAGTCCCAAAATCCTTCCAAACAAATAATTACGAGTAGATATGATTTGGTACAAAATCCCATTAGTTTACGAACTTAGTTAACAAAAAAGCTCTATTTCTATGATCAGCCCACCAACTTTTTTGAGTAGTTTAAAGGAGAAATTGTCTAAAAACAACTGTGATTAGTTATTCAGTCGATTTTAGGTGGTTGCCCATAAAGCTTTTGATACAATGAAGATAATTCCCATGCCTATAGGAGTATCAATACAAATTATCCTAGAAGTCAGCGATCTCCTAGACGAAAAGTAACTGGACGCTCAAAGAAAACTTCTCTAAAAGCCAAAATCTAATCCAAACAGAAAAATATGCTTGCCATATCTCAAGAACCATCCAGAATGTCTATAAAAGAATATCTTGAATGGGAACCCCAACAAGATCTCCGCCACGAATATATTAATGGTGAAGTATTCGGCATGACAGGCGGCACACTCGCCCATAATGACATCACCCTCAACCTCTACAGAAACCTATATCCCCAAGTGCGATCGCGTGGCTGTCGCATCAACGTCGCCGATGTCAAAGTACAAGTTACGACCAATAGCCCTTATTATTATCCTGATGTCGTTGTCAGTTGCGATCCTCAAGATCTCAACGCCCGTAAATTTATCCAAAGTCCGACCATAATTGCCGAAGTTCTCTCACCTGGAACCAGTGCGAGAGATCGCGGTGAAAAATTTACCAACTATCTCACCATCCCCAGCTTACAAGAATATATACTCATCAATTCCGACAAAATATCAGTAGAGCGCTACGCACGCGGCGAAGGTAGAATATGGCTGTACTACCCCTATATTGCTGGCGATAGGATTGCCTTATCAAGTCTTGACTTTGAGTTTGCGATTGAGCTTCTCTATGAAGGAATTGTATCTTAACTAGAATAGAGAACCTTCAATTCATTTATTTTTTCTTGTCACCTTTTTTGGAGGGAAGTTCTCGATATATAGGGGGAATTGGACGTTCATTAGGACTGAGTTCAATTGCCTTGGAAAAAGCGGCGATCGCTTCTTTCTCTCGTCCCATACTTCTTAGTAATAATCCTTTCGCTCCCCACGCATCGGCGCTGTTTGGATCTAATTTTATTGCCTCTTCTACTTTTACTAGGGCTTCTTGGGGTTTATTATTGCGATTGAGGATCAGCGCTTGGGCAAGTAGTTCTTCAACGGATAATGGTGTTTGGGATGCAGGGGAAGGGAGAACTTTTGGAGGTGTCAATGGAGCGATCGCAGTTGGAGTTGCGGAGTTGATCACTACAGGACTATTGGGAATTTCGGATGTATTTTTTGCGGTCTTGCTAAGGATTGCCATAACGATTAATAGCAGCAATGTCACTCCACCAGTAATCCAAATCCACAGCTTTGGTGACTGACGATTTGCTGCTGCAAAAGGGACTGTCTGAGAAGAAGTCGGGTGATTTTGTTGTGTCTCTGGCAATTTTGTAACAACTTGCGGTGACGTGATCAGAGTTTCTGAGTTATTGGTGAGATTGTTGGTATTACTAACGACTGTTGGTAAATCATGTTTCGTAACTTTAGGTAAAGAGGAGATCTCCTCTAGCACTTCTGCTGCCGTCTGGTAACGCTGACGAAAATCGTAGCGAACCATTTTGTCGAGAATATCCAAAAATTGCGGTGAATAATTACCTTGGATGCGATCGCGCCAAACTAGTTCGGCTGTATCAGGATGTTCACCAAATAGGCGTGGCTCTTCACCCGTAATTGCTTGGATCGCCATCATCCCCACAGCATAAATGTCACTACTAAAACGAGGCTTGCCATTAAGTTGCTCAATGGGCATATACCCAGGGGAACCGATCGCGATCGTCAGATTTGTATTACCTTGCGGATCAACCGCCAGACTGCCAATTTCTTTGACTGCCCCAAAATCGATCAGCACAATTTTGCGATCTCTGTTACGGCGAATTAAATTGGCTGGCTTGATATCACGATGGACAACTTTGCGATCGTGTACATATACCAGTATTTCTAAAACCTCTTTGATCAAGGCGACCACCACATTTTCAGGCGATCGCTTGCCATTACCAATCTCCTGCGTGAGATCTGTGCCATCAGCAAATTCTTGGACTAGATAAAATTCTTCGCCTTCCTGAAAGTGGGCAAGTAAACGCGGAATGCGATCGTGAGAACCCAATGAATAGAGCATTCCCGCCTCTTGATCGAAGAGACGCTTGGCGGTTTCTAGTATAAAAGGTTCATTCGATACAGGCTTGAGTTGCTTGACCACACAGGTAGGATGGGTCGGCAAATCAATATCTTCAGCCAGATATGTCTGCCCAAAGCCACCACCACCAAGGTGACTAATAATTTTGTAATGCCCTCTAAGTATGGTGTTTAGCACGATTAATCTGAGTTCCCTTTAGATCCAAAGTAAAAACCAAGCGCTGTACCAATTAAGCCAGTCTGAGCGGTCAAGATGAATGTAATTAGATCCTTTGCCAACGCACTAGTTTTGTCAAATGAACTATTCTTCTTTTCATCAACAATAAATCCAGACATTACTACTAAACTGATAATGAGGATAAAGCTAGTTGTAATGGTTCCAGCAAGTGTGTAAGTTAAAAAAGTCGCTAACCATGCACGAGTTGTCTCTTGCCTGTCTCGAAGGTCAGGAGTCTGCGTTGGAATATCAATCTAAGATTGAGTTGGAATATCAATCTTAGATTGAGTTGAACTTAAGGTGCTTATGTCTATAATTGGTTCACGTACAGGTGTTTTTTCGTCTTCAGAATTCATGGTTAAAAAGTTTTCTTGATATTTTATAAGTAAAGACACTTTGATTATTTTAAGAAAATTCCACGAACTGAACCATCTGGGTGCTGCACTAAAAGCTCACCTCTTTGATTAGACGTTACATCATGGATATAAGCTGCGGTTACAATCGCCTTTTTGATGGCGGCTTCTGGACTAATGCCTTGCTCCTGAGCCAGCCAATTAATGAGGTTAACAGTTTCTTCATCAATTTTTTGGTCAGGGGTAAGAGGCGCGGCAATTCTTACATTCACGTTTCCTTGTGAAACTTCGTAAACTTTTTTATTAGATAGATCAGGCATTGAATCAATCTTTGCGATCCTACCTTTGCTGAAATTAAACATAGCATTCAGACTCATACCTACTTTGATACTTGTAGTATAGCTTTAGATAATTAACGCAAAGAATGAAATTTTATGGTGGTTAGCGATCGCCCACAGCTTTAAAATATTGATTGCAAATTTTGTGATGAATTTAGGCAAACATTTGCTAGTATATAAATCGCTCTTTGAGCAACCGAGCAAATTTAGGGTGACTGGCGCAGTGGTAGCGCATCGGACTCTTAATCCGCTGGCCCTGGGTTCGAATCCCAGGTCACCCATTGTCAAATAAAATAGAGCTGTAACGCTTCGCGTTACAGCTCTATTTTATTTGACTAGATTACAAAAAAAGAAAAGCGATCGCAAAGCACTCGCTTTTCTTTTTTGTAATTAGAGAACCACACCCTTAGGAGCAGGAATAGAAGGTTGCAAATACATCGTCAAGAACTGGACACCATTATTTACAAGGTGAGGCAACTTCTGAATCTTTTTCATCCATTCAGGAGCATTAGATTCATCGATCTTTACCAGCTTGGTATTGTTCTCTTCACACTTTTTGAGACAATTCCAGAACTTAGGATTTTCCATATTAATAATTACAGGAAAAGCCTTTGCAGCATCGCGATTGGTTTCACGGAGAACTTCATCAACATATTTTCTCGTATCCATGCCGATGGATTCATAGAACTCATTGCGAACGCAGATATCATTGAGATACATAGTCGCAAATACTGATAGCAAGAAGAACTTACTCCAGAGGTTCGCTCTGAGCCCGTTAATATTATTAGCATCACTACGCAGAAGCAAACTACAGAAATCACCATGACGGCTCTCATCTTGACACCAATTTTCAAAGAAATTGAAGATGGGATAAATCCGATATTCAGGATGAGCAAGGAAATGTTGGTGAATCTTGATATAGCGCCAGTAACCAATCTTTTCAGATAGATAGGTGGCGTAGAAAATAAACTTCGGTGCGAAGTAGGTGTATTTCTTAGTTTTGGATAATGTCGAAAGATCGAGTTGGAGATCGAAATCTGGCATTGCTTTGTTTAAGAAACCAGCATGACGGGCTTCGTCACGGCTCATCAAGCTGAAGATTTCAGCCATGAGTGGATTCTTGTCTTTGATCTTGACGGCAATTTCTTTGTAAAGGAGAAAACCAGAAAATTCTGATGTGCAAGATCCTTCTAGGAATACACGAAAATGCTCTCTCACTTTTGGATCGATATGATCCCATGACTGATTGAAATCAGCAGTGCGGACAAAGTGACGACGATTGTAGTCAAATTTAAATTCTTCGAGGATCGCTTCGTAATCTGGTGTGAGATCGAAGATTTGCATCTTCGCCATCGCTTCAAAGTCTGTAGTATAGAAGCGTGGGGTCAAGATACTATCGCGTCGGCCAGTCCCATTAACCTTTTGTTGGTTTGACTGGCTTACATCGGGTTTAGAAGGAGTAGCTACCATAGTCTTGTGCTGTTCTCTTTTACTTTATTTGGGGCTGCCAAAGGATTTTGTTGATAAATTGCAGTTTAAATACCTATCTGACTGCTTATTTTACGACTAGTCTCTAATTTATGGGTAGTTATATCTAGAAAATAAGGTTTGCTTGTTAAGAACTATTAAGAGGCTAGCAAAGTAGGGTGGGCAATGCCTACCCTACTTTGCTAGTTTTTGATTGCAGCCTCAATTGTTTCAATGCTGAGCGATCGCAATAAGCTCACCTGTGCGCTAGGGGTTGATATATTGGCAAAATATGTGGGTGTGAGGTAATCCGCAAAACTAGTTTCTTGAACTAGATGGGTTTTGAAAAAGGCAACACTCATCAACTTGAGATAGTCCTGCGATTCGATCGCACTTGAACCCGCCAAAACATTACTGACTTCAGGACTGAGACGATCGCTTGATGTTATAGCCGTAACCGCAGTATGACCAGCTTTATTTAGCAATACTAAATATCGATTTGGCGAGGTTAACCATGTAAAAGGCACAATTTGCTCGGAAACCACAGGGGCAAAAGTATCATCTGAACTGCCAACGATCGCGATCGGGACAGTGATTTTACTCAAAGTCGCTTTACCCAAAACATGACTAGTCACAGGATTAACTGCGATCGCTGCTTTGATTCGTGAATCACCTAATTTATAGGTTTGGTTGGGTAAACCTAGAGCTACGCATTGCAATAGCAGCGAAGCATTCCACTTATATTTACCTTGACAAGCTTCCGCCAAATCAGCGAACTGGATCTGGGCATCACTGACTAAAGCGAGAGCTGCATAGCCACCAAAAGAATGTCCAACCATGCCCACATTTTGCCAATTGATGTTAGTCGCCTGTGGCGACTTCTCTAGGTAATTTAGCACCGCAGTTATATCCTGTGGGCGTTCAACAAAGCTTTCTGGCGGCGCAATCTCACTTGCTGCACCGATAATCAATTTATCTAATTGCTCGGCACTGCTATTGGGCGAAACTGTTAGTACTACGGCAAACCCATAGGAGGCAAGATGTTCGGAAAGATAGAGCAATGGTTCGCGGTTAGAGATTAGCCCAGGATAGATAACGATCGCAGGTACGGGTGCAGACTTATTCGTCAGTTTTGGGACAAATAAATAAAAGGGGATTTCATAGCGATTATCCAGTGCTGGCGCTTTGAGGCTATAACGTTCCCATGGATCTTTACCTTGATCCCGCAAATCAGCTAACTCAATCGGTGAAGGTACTGGCGTTACCGCTCCAGCTTGTTTAGTGGCTTCAGCATTGACCATTTGCACAACTTTTTGGGTGTTTTGCAACAAGTCGCTTAATTCCCCAACTGTTTGCAGCCCTTCTTGAATATCGAAATAAATATCTGATGTGGGGAATTTTCGCAAGAAACTAAGCAAAGATAAACCGTTCTGCTTGTCGGCTGTTGCCAAAACTGCGGCAGCACGGATAGCGCGATTACCCGATAGATTTGGACCAGTTTTAATAAACTCACCTAAGATATCTAACGCTCTTTCTCCTTGCGATGTGTATAAGAATCTCGACAGTAGTGACACAGGAACATCGGCTCGCTCTGTGAGGATACGCCGAAAGTTTGCCATGTCTGGCGCAGAAATATAACGCGAAGCCATGTCCAGCGCACCACGTAACTCGCCAGTTTCAGAAAAATTCTCTAGGTCATCAACAGATACAGAAACTTCAAAAATATTGAATCGGAAATTGACGGTTTCGGCGGCTTCGCTAGAATTCACGATCGCCACACCACTAATTGCACTCAGCAAAAATATCAAAGTGGCAGATCGAGTAATTAATCGGTGAGAAATATTGGCGATCGAGGCTGTGAGATATTTCATCATATGTAGCTTTATCTGTGAGATCTCCCCTAGAAGCTAACACAACATTCACAAATTAAAGCCCAAAAGCTAAGTGGCGGCGCTTTGCGCCGCCACTTAACTTTTGGGCTTTAGTCCCTAAATAAAGCCTTCATGATACATAAAACAATACAAATGTTAATATTCATCAATTTTGCCCCAATCACTCTGGTGGCAATGCTAACATCCAAAATAGTTAAACCCCGATTAAATAAAGCTTTAGGAGCGTATTTTGACATTACGAGTTGCTGTTGTAGGCGGCGGGCCTGCGGGTTCATGTGCTGCTGAAACACTTGCCAAAGCAGGAATTGAGACCTACATATTTGAGCGTAAACTGGACAACGCCAAACCCTGCGGTGGAGCAATTCCTCTATGTATGGTTCAAGAATTTGATCTGCCTGACGAAATCATTGATCGCCGCGTTCGCAATATGAAGATGATCTCTCCCAGCAATGTGGAAGTAGACATCAAATTAGATAATCCCGATGAATATATCGGTATGTGTCGCCGCGAAGTTTTAGATGCATTTTTACGCGATCGCGCTGCTAGCCTTGGAGCCAAGCTGATTAATGCTCGCGTCCTTGATATTAAAATTACCGAAAACGGTAAAAAGCCCTATGTAATTACCTATTCAGATTTCTCTGAAGGTGGCAACGAAGGCGTAATGCGTACTCTTGAAATTGACTTAATCGTCGGTGCGGATGGCGCTAACTCCGTAGTTGCTAAGGCAATGGATGCTGGTGACTATAACTATGCGATCGCCTTCCAAGAGCGCATCAGGATTTCGCCAGACAAGATGGAATATTACAAAGATCTTGCAGAAATGTATGTAGGCGACGATGTTTCGCCTGATTTCTACGCATGGGTATTCCCAAAATACGATCACGTCGCTGTTGGTACTGGCACGATGCACAAAAACCAACGCCTGATCAAGCAATTGCAAGCGGGTATTCGCGCCCGTGCGTTGCCTCGTATCGAAGGTGGCGAAGTGATTAAGATCGAAGCTCACCCAATTCCTGAGCATCCCCGTCCTCGTCGTGTGGTGGGTCGGATTGCGCTCGTAGGTGATGCGGCGGGCTATGTCACTAAGTCCAGTGGCGAAGGTATTTACTTTGCTGCTAAGTCGGGTCGCATGTGTGCCGAGGCGATCGTGGAGTTTGCGGAAGCAGGTAAACGCATCCCAACCGAAGCTGATCTCAAGGTGTACATCAAACGTTGGGATAAGCAGTATGGTTTGACCTACAAGGTTCTCGACATTCTCCAGAATGTGTTTTACGCCACCAACGCTACTCGCGAAGCCTTTGTGGAAATGTGCGCCGATAAGGATGTACAGAAGCTCACTTTTGACAGCTATCTCTACAAAACCGTTGTGCCTGCTAATCCTTTCACTCAGTTGAAGATTACGCTCAAAACCCTCGGTAGTTTGCTGAGAGGCAATGCTTTAGCGCCTTAAAGCGCCTTAATTAAGGAATTGAAAAATAAAGACTGGTGTGGTGAGAGTTTCTTGCTGCACCAGTCTTTGTTTTTTATGAAGTTACTGCTTAGCTATAATCATGAGCAAGTCAGGTTAAATGGTGAGGTAGGAATATGGAGCCAGCTTACATAACTGCGATCGCTGTTTTGTCACCTGCTGCATTGAGAGTGACAATTTGAATTTCAGAGAGATTTTAGGTTGTTCTGAGTCTTAACTAACTGCTAGATTTTTACCTAT
>Ga0209985_10003251_pt1 | contig 14000 bp, 13 predicted proteins | sample NOAtaG_FD_187305 | JGI IMG/M metagenome (GOLD analysis project Ga0209985, IMG submission 187305) | Freshwater lake microbial communities from Lake Erie, under a cyanobacterial bloom - NOAA_Erie_Diel6S_1000h metaG (SPAdes) (version 2) | ecosystem: Environmental > Aquatic > Freshwater > Lake ...
GGCGAGAAGGGGAGCCCAGCGTTGGGCCATGCTGTCCGATGCCCTGCGGTGCTTCCTAGTCGGGGCTGCCATCCGTAGCCTATCGCCGGGCTGGGAGCACGCCTTCTCTCATGTTCAGTTGTATGACACGCCGCAAAGAGCGCGGCGCGCTGCGGCCTTTGCGCACACGATGTTGATTCACCCGTCGGCGCGCAAGGAGGACCACTTCACCACTGCGATCGACATCGTCCGTTGGGCGCGAGCGGAGCCGGGTCTTGAAGCAGAGACCGAAATCACTGCCGATGTAGAGGAAGCCCAGGGACTTTTCGCGGCAGCGCTTGCGACGCGCATGACGAAAGAGGAGTCGGAATGGTCCGTTTGGCTGGAGCGGTTTGAGGCGTCGCGCATAGCACTGTCGACACAGCCACTCGCCCCTTATTCGCCTATCTTGATGAGCGAGTGGCCCAAAGTGAAGGCTGCGCTTCTGGAGAGGGTCTTCCCGAACGTAAGGCTACGCGTCCTTAACAGTGATCCTGCTTCGGATGACCGCCCACGTTTTGAGCCGATCGCGGAAGACGGGGGCTTTCGGGCGCCGCCAGATTGCTTGTCGATCTTCGTTGCGGGCAACGTGCTATCGCGAGGCCTGACCCTTGAGGGGCTGGCGACGAGTCTATTCTTGCGCGGCGCCGCTGAGCCCGCTGCCGACACTCAGATGCAAATGCAGCGCTGGTTTGGCTATCGCGGAGGACATCTTCCGTTTTGCCGTGTCTTTCTCTACGAGGACCAACTAGACCTCTTCAGGCGCTACCACGTCAATGACAACGCGCTAAAGACCCAAGTCATGGCAACTATGGACAGTGCGTCGCAGCCATGCCACGCGGGACTAGTCTTGGAGGGTGCAGCATTTGTGGCAACGAGTAAAGTTGACGTCCGCAAGGTTCCGCTCTCCCCAGGGCCGCGGCCATCAATTCGGCTGATCGATAGTGCAGACAACAGTTTTGCCGAGTACAACTTGGGCGTTGCGACGCGCTTGCTAGACGACGGAGAATGGTGCCCCCTCCGGGACGATCGGGGGCTGGAGCGCGGCATCATCCGTTCCCAACCAGTGACTCTGGTGCGTCTCGCCGAAATACTTGAATCTCTGCGCTACTCGCACCACGACCCCGACCTTGGGGCCGAACTGAGCCAGCGCTGGTCCCGCTACGCTGAATTGCTCGGTATCAGCGAGACCCTGTTTAGGCCGCCTATGCGAGCGCCAGGTGCCTATGGCATCGAGCCGCAATCGTGTCCATACTCGGTCGCAGCCTATTTCAGGCTTTGGTCCAGTCTTTCTGACAACCGCACAGCGCCGGGCTTTTATCCCACAGACCGGCCTGATGTCCCCTGGAACTACGCTGAGGCCCCTCGCACGAGTCCGCCAGAGTTTTACTTGGCCTTTCGGCATGGTGAGCAGCAGGCGCGTGATCCGCGTTTAGCGTCTAGAGGCATCTGGGCCGTTACTCGCCAAGCGAGTCCAAATGGCCGCTCGCTCCAGACGCTTTGGGGAACGCGCGGGTACGGGGGGGGCTACTACGGTGACGAGTTCGTTGACTACTATCACCATGAAACTAGCCCAGTTCCAAGCATCCAAGGCGGCGCTGACTGGCGGCCGAGAGGCCATCCGGGCCTTGCCTTGTTGCATGTCGTAAACATCCCGGGCCAACCGACCGATCAACTGGCAATCGGACTGGGAATTCCTCATGGCGGACCAGATCACATCGCGGCGTTGAGACCGTGAGCGATCTTCAGTTTGAATCATTGCGGTCGGAACTTGAGGCGCTTTCTGTTCCGCGTGCCCAGGCCCGGCACCTCATATGGCTCGCGGCGCCACTTGCCGTCGCGCGCACTGCATCTGGAGACTTCGAGGTCTTCATCTGCGGGCCAGAGTTACGCGCTGCTTCGCCGCTTGTTCGACGGCAACTCCAGCACGGCGGGTGGCGCCCTGCAGAGGGCGGCTCAGCGTTTTATGCTAGCCGGGTCGCACTCCCCTCTGCACCGCACTTCTCGTCGATTGCCGCCCTGATCGCCATTGAGTTGATCCGCGCTGGTGTAGCGGGGCCGCGCGGCGTTCAAGCCGCTTTTTCCGACGTCGAGCCGATCATCGAGATGGCCATGCGGCGCAGCGCACTGGCCGACAGCGCAGTTATTGGTCTCTTTGGCGAACTCACTGTCCTCCGCCAGTTAATGCTGCCGCGCGTCCAACAGCCTGCGTCGCTGATGCGCTGCATTGAGTTTTGGCAAGGCTGGCAAGACGGGGGCCGGGACTTTCGCATTGGTGGTCATTCGATCGAGGTGAAGACGACGTCAGCCGCCTCCTCCATTCACGAGTTCAGCGGCTTACATCAACTCGAGTCCCAATTGCTGCCGTCCGCCCAACTAGAGCACCTGCATTTGCTCAGCATCGGCCTGGCTCCCTCAACCTCTGCAGGCGAGTCGCTGCCAGCTATGGTTGAAAGTATTGTCTCGATCTTGCGATCGGCTACGGGAGGCGAAGAGGCCTCGACTGAGTTTGTCAGGCGCGTGGCGCTGTACGGACAGTACTCGGGCTGCGGATATCTGCACGAAAGCATGGCCGAATGGAGTGTCTACGCGACGCGCTACGCGCACACTTTTGTGCCGAGGCTATACCGCCTTGATGACCCAGGGATGCTGCTGCTGACGCGCGCCATGCTCGCACAGACATTCGTCCAGCCGCACGACTTAGCGTTCACGATGCACCTACCCGAGGCTGTCTCTGCATTTAACCCCGCGCAGGATTGGGTTACCGAGCTACAAGCGATAGGTTGTGACTGAGACAAACCTACAACACTGTATTTACGTACAGTTGGCCCTACACTAAAGTGAATGTTGCTCGCGGCCCTTGGTCGCGATTGGGGATAACGTGCGCGGAAAGTTCGACTTTGTTGACTTGTTTGCAGGTTTGGGGGGCTTCCATGTAGCGCTTGAACAGCTAGGGGGCACCTGCGTATTTGCTGCCGAGTGGCAGCAGCACCTTCAGCACCTGTACTTTCAGAACTTTGGCCTCGCGCCACACGGCGACATTCGCGAAGTGATGCCGGCAGCAGTACCGGATCACGACATGCTGTGTGCGGGCTTCCCGTGCCAGCCGTTTTCTAAAGCGGGAGAACAACGAGGCTTTGAGTGCACACAACAGGGCGATCTGTTCTTCAACGTGGCCGACATCCTGGAGCATAAGAGGCCGCGCTACTTCATCCTTGAGAACGTCCCGAACCTGCTCCAGCATGATGGAGGCCGGACCTTTGAGCGCATCAGGGGGGTGCTCACGATGCTCGGCTACGAGGTTGATGCGAGGCGGTTCTCCCCGCACCAGTTTGGCATTCCGCAGATTCGAGAACGCGTTTACATCGTCGGTTCTCTGTCGGGCCTGAAACGCTTCCAGTGGCCAAAGCCCACAGCCGCTGCAACCAGCATCACCTCGGTACTCGAAGACCATCCCTCAGACGCTAAGCCGCTATCCGGGCAAGTCGAGAGTTGCCTTGAGGTGTGGAATGACTTCCTGAGGCGAAGCCCGCCGTCTGTCGACTTGCCGTCCTTTCCTCTATGGTCCATGGAGTTCGGCGCAGACTATCCGTACGACGGCGAGACGCCCTTTGCAGTGCTGGCCGCGAAGGGGACACGAGGGCTCGCGAAGTTCAAAGGGTCCCATGGAGTCGCTCTGCGGAACCTCAGGCCCAGTTTTCGATGGGAAGCCCTACCGAGTCACGCACGCACCGAGCAGTTGGAATTTCCAAAGTGGAAGCGGGATTTCATTCGTCAGAATCGAGAGTTCTACGCGCAGAACCGTCAATGGATCGATCCATGGCTGTTCAAGATCCAGTGCTTTCCTTCGAGCCTTCAGAAGTTTGAATGGAACGTCAAGGGCGGCGAGCGCAACATCTGGCGCTACCTCATTCAGTTTCGGGCATCAGGCGTACGCGTTAAGAGGTCGACGACTGCGCCTAGTCTGATCGCGATGACTGATACGCAGGTGCCCATCATCGGTTGGGAAAGGCGCTACATGACGCCGCGAGAGTGTGCAGGCCTCCAGAGTCTGGAGGACCTGGCCCTCCCGCAAAACCGCACCCGCGCATTTGCGGCGCTCGGCAACGCAGTGAACGCGAGTGTGGTGCGCAGCATTGCTTCTCACCTGATATCTGACTTCAACGATTTCTTCCCTACTGCCGGGCCGGCGCACCCACTCCTCGCGTGCGCGTGATCACCGGCGAATGATCGGCGCCGACAACCAGGGCCCCAGGGTAGAACCGCTGCCTGCCAGACGTAGGCGATAACGCCTGTAATGGCGTCCAGGATTTGAATTAATTATCTGGGTGTACACTTAAATCGTGCGCACTGTGATCGAAACTCCCACGTTCCAGAAGCAGGCCGATGCAATCTGGACCACTCAAGAGCGCGAGGCGTTCATCGATTTCATCGCCGAGAACCCCGATGTCGGAGATGTGATCTCGGGTGCCGAAGGTGCGCGCAAGGTGCGTTGGCAGCGCAAAGGAACTGGTAAGCGCGGCGGTGCACGTGTCATCTACTTCCACCTGGTAGGAGAAGAGGTCGTGCTGCTGGTCATGGTCTATGCCAAGGCTGAACGCTCGAACGTCAAACCTAAGGACATCAAACGGAGCTGAGCCCATGAAGGCCCTGAAGGAGCTGAACGTGAAGAAGGTGGCTGCGGCCATCGAAGCTGATGCAGGACAGACACTGCCGGGCTTGCGCGAGGCCCTTGCCGAGGCCAAGGCAGGACGGGCCGGGCGTGTGCACACACCCGAGCAGGTTGTGGCGCGCCGCCGCGGACGCCCAGCCGGCAGCGTGGCTGCAGTCAGCAAGGAGCCAGTGAAGTTACGCCTGGACCCAGACGTCCTTGCCGCGCTGCGAGCCACGGGCGACGGTTGGCAGACGCGCATCAACGAGATGCTTCGCGCCAGCCTGTCTCTGGCGGGGCGGCTTGGGTAGCACCGAGTCGCTGCCTGCAAAGTCCTTGTAACGCGCAGTTGACAACGTGGCTGCCCGAGCCAGCGTGCTGGTGTCGGCTTTGGATGTTGTGTTGTCTGGCGTCTGATGCGTGCCGGTCCGGCCACGCTCACAGCACCTTGCGGTACTGCACGAAGCCGCTCTTGTCGGCGATGCGGTCGTACAGCAGCATGGCCTGCGCGTTGGATTCATGCGTGAGCCACCACACGCGCGAGGCGCCAGCTTCTGCGGCTTGGGCATAGACATGTTCGATCAGCGCGCGGCCGATGCCCGTGCCGCGCACGTCAGGGTCAACGAACAGGTCTTGCAGGTACACGTAGTCGCCCACGGTCCAGCAGCTGCGGTGCTGGATGTAGTGCACCAGGCCTACCAGCCGATCGCCCTCTTCGGCCACCGCGCAGTGCATGGGCTCGGCCGTATCATGAAAGCGCGACCAGGTGGTGGCCGTGGTGGCTTCCGGAATGTCGGTTTTGTAGAAGCGCTGGTATCCCTTCCACAAGGGCAGCCACTGTGCGAAGTCGGCCTCGCGTGCCATGCGGATGTTCATGCGGGTCCTCCATCAGGAAGTGTTGGGAAGCGTTCGGGTTCCTAGCTTAGCCGCCCAGATGCGTGGGTTGCGTTCACCGCGGAGGCCGAGGGACTGAGACACTCCCGAGCGGCACCCGTGGGCGCTCAAAGACCCCCATGCGTACCTACCAGCGCCCCATTGCACCCAAAGGCCCCCCTCATGACCATGCTTCGCAGAGCTTTTATCACCAGCCTGACCGCCGCGGCCGCCCTCTTGGCCACGGGCTGTGCCCAGCTGCCGCCCGTTGGCGCGGGTGCTGAGGCCCGGCCGCCCATCGTCTTCGTGCACGGCAATGGAGACTCGGCGGCCTTGTGGCACACCACGGTCTGGCGTTGGGAGAGCAACGGCTGGCCGCGCGAGCGTCTGTTTGCGCTGAACATGCCTTATCCCCAAGCGCGTGATGACGACACACAGGAGCAACCCGGCCGCAGCGGCAGTGCCGACCAGCGCCGCCACCTGGCCGCCGAGGTGGACCGCGTGTTGGCCGCCACCGGCGCCCGGCAGGTGGTGCTGATGGCCAACTCGCGCGGCGGCAATGCCGTGCGCGACTGCATCGCCAACGGCGGCTGTGCGGGCAAGGTGTCGCACGCCATCCTGGGCGGCACGCCCAACCACGGCGTCTGGGCCAACCCGGGCTTTAGGCCGCTGAATGAGTTCAACGGCGCAGGCCCTTTTCTCACCGCGCTGAACGCGCCCAAGGGGCCCAACGGTGATGAGGTGACGCCAGGGGTGCGATGGATGACGCTGCGCTCAGACAACAACGACAAGTTCGCCCAGCCCGATGGGGTGTGGATCGGCGCCAGGGGCACGCCCACGAACGTCACCGCCGACGGGCCGGCGCTCAAGGGCGCCGAGAACGTGGTGCTGCCCGCGCGTGACCACCGGGAGGTGAGCTACCACGCCGAGGCCTTCGCCCAGGCCTGGCGCTTCGTCACCGGCACGTCCCCCGCCACCATGGCCGTGACGCCCCAGGCGCGGGTGACGCTGGACGGCCTGGTCACGGGCTTCACGCCCGCCGGGCCCACCAACCTGCCCTTGCCCGGGGCTGAAGTCACCGTGTACGCGGTGGATCCGGCTACCGGGGCACGCCGTGGCGAGGCGCTGCTGAAGAAGACCATCGCTGGCGACGGCCGCTGGGGGCCGCTGGTCACCGATGCCCGCACGGCGCTGGAGTTCGAGCTCTCCGCCCCAGGGTTTGCCACCGCGCACATCTATCGCTCGCCCTTTGCGCGCTCGTCCTCGCTGGTGCATCTGCGGCCCGAGCGGCTGGCGGCCGCCGATGCCCAGGGTGCCGGTGCCGTGGTGCGCTTCGTGCGGCCGCGGGGCTACTTCGGGCTGCCGCGCGACGTGGTGTTGCTGGACGGGGCCACCGCGCCCGGCATTCCACCCGGCGTGGCGGGCCTGGCCAGCAGCCAGCTCAAGCTGCCTTCAGCCGACCCCCGCGCTGTGGCGGGTGAGTTCCGCTCCGGTGCCATTGCCGAGCGTGTCGTGGGCCGCACCTGGCCGGTGGCGGCGCAGCGGGTGACGGTGCTGGAGTTGCATGAGTGAGGGAGTCGGCCGGCCGAGGGCTTGCAGCCACTGCTTGCACGGTTAACCTGCGGGCCGGAACAGCAAGGACTACTCGACATGACTCAGCCTCTACAGCAACCACAGCGCCTGGGCATCGCCGGCCTGGGCACCATCGGCAAGGCCCTGGCCCGTGCGCTGGATGCGGGCCAGCTTCCGGGGTTTGCGCTGGAGGCCGTGACCGCCCGAGACCCCGCAGGAGCGGCCCAGTGGATGGGCGAGCAGTTGTCACGGCCCGTCGACTGCGTGGATTTCGAGGCGCTGGCTGAGCGCTGCGATTGGGTGGTGGAGAGCGCACCTTCGAAACTGCTGCGCGCCATCGGTGAGCCGGCGCTGCGCCGGGGCCGGCGCCTGGTGGTGCTCAGTGCCGGGGCGCTGCTGGACGCGCCCGAGTTGATCGACCTGGCGCGTGAGCATGGCGGGCAGATCGTCGTGCCCAGTGGCGCGTTGCTGGGGCTGGACGCGGTGAGCGCGGCGCGCGAGGGCACCATCCATGCCGTCACCCTGGTCACGCGCAAGCCGATTGCGGGCTTGCTGGGCGCGCCCTTGCTGGCGCAGCAGGGCATCGACATCTCGGGGCTGCAGACGCCCATGCGCCTGTACGCGGGCGATGCCCGTGGCGCCGTGCGCGGGTTCCCGGCCAACGTCAATGTGAGTGTGGCGCTGTCGCTGGCCGGCATCGGCCCCGAGCGGACTCAAGTAGAGGTCTGGGCCGACCCCACGGTGACGCGCAACACGCACCACATCCGCGTGGAGGCGGACAGTGCCTCCTTCAGCATGACGATCGAGAACGTCCCGTCTGAGAACCCCAAGACCGGGCGCATCACGGCGCTGAGCCTGATCGCCTGCCTGCGCAAGATGCACGCGCCGCTGCGGGTGGGGACTTGAGGTGCTGATCCCGGGACTTCGGGTCGTCATTGGGACACCCAGGCATTGACCGTCACCAGTCGCCGCCTCAGGATGGAGTGCGGGCTTTGTGAACAGCCCGACAGGAGACGACGATGTACAAGGTTTCCGTGCTGTACCCCAACCAGGCCGGGGCAACTTTCGATCACGCGTACTACCGGGACCGGCACATGCCACTGGTGGCCGAGAAGCTGGGCTCAACGCTCGTGCGTTACACCGTGGACAAGGGCCTGGGCGCAGGGGCGCCAGGATCGCCCCCCGCGTTCGTGGCGTCATGCGCCCTCTATGTGGACTCGCTCGAGGCGTTCCAGGCCGGCATGGCCGCGCACGGCCCTCAGATCATGGCCGACATCCCGAACTACACCAACGTGGCGCCGCAGATCGAGGTGTCGGAAGTCGTGGTGGGCTGATCACTTTCAGGCCGGGATGCCCTCAGAGGCCTCTGGCTGAAAAGAAGCGCTCGATGTGCGCGGCCACCTCGCGTGGGCGTGTCATGGTGGGCAGGTGACCGGTGCCTTCCATCACCACCAGCTCGCTGTCAGGTATCAGCGACTGCATGTAGCGCATGTGCTCGATGCGGTAGAAAACATCCAGCTCACCGTGCACCACCAGGGTGGGCTGGCGCAGGTGCGGCAGGCGTGAGGCCCAGTCGATGGGTGGCTCCGCCTCCATGACGAACAGGCGGTCGGCGGCCTCGGGCGTGGCGCGGGCCAGGACGTACTCACCCCAGCGGCGGATGTGCTCGACGTCGGGTTCGGGCGTGCAGCGCTCGATGAACCAGCGCATGCGCTCGGCGTGCGTGGCGCCGGGCCAGGTGGACGGCGCGGGCCGCGGCCTGACGGGCAGATCGGGGGATTGCACCTCGCCACAGCCGTTCATCAGCACCAGCCCGTCGAAGCGCTCGGGCTGCGCCAGCACGGCCCGCAGGGCGGTGACCGTGCCGCGCGAGAAGCCGGCCAGCACGCAGCGCTCGATGTCCAGAGCGTCCATCACGCGGAACACATCGTCCACCAGGGCCTGGGGCGAGATGCGGTCCACGGGCACGCGCGTCAGGCCGGCGCCCCGGTGGTCGTAGGTGACCGTGCGCCACGTCGTGCTCAGCGGCGCGAGCGTGGTGATCCAGTCCTCGACGTTGCTGATCCAACCGCCGTGGGCCAGGATCGTGCGCGGCCCCTGGCCGAAGGAGAGCGTGAAGACCCGGTTGCCGTCGATGTCAAGAAACATGATCACCCCTGAGCGTGGTGGCACCTGCGCTCAGGCTATCGCCGCAGGCCGTGCGCGCACAGGGGACAGCTGTCCCGAGCCCTGGTGTCTAGAGGCCCAGGTCCCGGGACCGGGCGACGGCGCGTGCGCGGCTGTCCACGCCCAGCTTGGCGTACAGCGCCGACAAGGCGTTGCGCACCGTCTTGTCAGCCACGCCCAGGTGGGCTGCGATCTGTGCGTTGTCCAGGCCCTGCGCCACGAGGCCGGCGAGCTCGCGCTCGCGCGGGGTCAGCCGGGGCAAGTGGCCAGCGCCGATGACGAACTCCACCACCGCGGCGCAGAAGCGATCGAACGCGGGCTCATGACCCAGCGGGATGTGATTGACGGTGGCCAGAGACTCGAAGTGCGCGCCCGGAATCGACGCGGCGATGTCGCGGCCCAATGCGATGGGTGTGACCCGATCGCCTTCGCAATGAAGCACGAGCGTAGGTGCTTTCACCTGCGGCGCCAGCGCGCGCACGTCCAAGCCGGCACGGGCGCGCATGATGTCGGCGGCCCGGGGTCCATCGCAACTGCGGCGTTGCTGCTCGTTGATGCCGTCGCGCACTTCGGGTGAGGCTGCGGGGACGAAGCGGCTGCTGAAGAACTCGCGCACGGCCGGGTCGTCTCGCCCCCAACCCAACTCCACGAGGCGCCACTGCGCTTCGAGGAAAGCATGGTCCTGCGGGGTGCTGCCGCGGTGCAGGGCGCCGTGCAGGTACCCGCCCAGCAGCACGACATGCGATACCCGTTCGGGATGACGCATCGCATAGGCGATGGCGATGGCGGCGCCGCCGCTGACGCCCAGCAGGGCGACCTTGGGCTCGCGTGAGGCGTCCACCGCCGCATCCACCACGGCTTCGAGTTCCTCCACCCACGGCTCCAGGCCCCGGGGCCGTGGATCGTCGCCTGACATGCCGCATCCGCGTTCGTCATAGCGCACCAGACTGAACGAGCGGCTCAGCCGCTCCACCCACGGGCGCCACAGGGGCGAGCGCAGGTCGTACTCGACGTTGGTGAGCCAATGCGCCACGCGCACCAGCGTGGGGGCGGTGGGTGGTCCGGTGCGGGTCCAGGCGATGCGGGCGCCCGAGGAGAGCTGGGTGAAGCGAAAGGCCTGAGGCGTGGCGGCGTGGAGGCTCATGGCAAGGTCACGCACGCTGCACAGCCTGAGTTCAGGCGCAGCCGGCCTTCGCCCGCCAATCCCGCAGCCACCCCAGCCCCTGGCTCGTAGCGCCCGGTGCGGTGCCGCGTGCGGGGCGGTACTCGCAGCCCACCCAGCCGTCCCAGCCACACGCGGCGCTCACCTCGTCGATCACCTCGAACAGGTAGGGGTGGTGCAGTTCGCCCAGGTCGGGCTCGTGGCGCTGGGGCACGCCGGCGATTTGGATGTGGCCCACGCGGCCGGTGGGCAGGTACTGGCGCAGCTTCATGGCCACGTCGCCCTCCACGATCTGGCAGTGGTACAGGTCCATCTGCACCTTCAGGTGGGGTGAGCCGATGGCCTGCACGATGCGGTGGGCATCGTCCTGGCGGTTGAGGAAGAAGCCGGGGATGTCGCGGGTGTTGATGGGCTCGATGAGCAGGGTGCGCCCGGCGGCTTGCGCCTGCTGCGCGGCCCAGGCGAGGTTGTCTTCGTAGGTGCGCTGCAGCACGGTGCGGTCAGCGCCCGCGGGCACCAGCCCGGCCATGACGTGGATGCGCGGGCACGCCAGCGTGTGGGCGTAGTCCAGCGCGCGCTGGATGCCGGCGCGGAACTCGGCCTGCCGCCCGGGCAGGCAGGCCATGCCGCGTTCACCGGCGTTCCAGTCGCCCGGCGGGGCGTTGAACAGCACTTGCTGCAGGCCGTGGTCGGCCAGGCGCTGGGCCAGTTCGGGGGCCGTGAATTCATAAGGAAAGAGGTATTCCACGGCCTGGAAGCCGTCCGCCGCGGCGGCGGCAAAGCGGTCCAGGAAGGGGTGCTCGTTGTAGAGCATGGACAGATTGGCGGCAAAGCGGGGCATGGGGGGAAGTCTCCTGTGCGTGAGGGCATCGTATGCGAGGCGCTTGGTCGGGCGGCGCGGCACGCGGTGAACGCGTCGTACACGGCACCAGGCCAAGCACAGGGCCTGGGGAGGGCTTCCTATACTGGCCGCCGCCGGGCTCGCCCGCACCCGTCTGCATGTCCCCTCCCGCCGCACCCCCAGACCCCGCTGCCCAGGCTACGCGCCGCAGCATCCGCCTGATGGTGCTGGCGATGACCGCCTTCACGCTGAACGACACCCTGGTGAAGGTGGCCAGCGAGACCATGCTCACGGGGCAGCTGATCTTTCTGCGGGGCGTGCTGGCCACGGCTTTCGTGCTGGTGGCTCTGCGCCTGGCCGGCACCACCTTGCGCCCGCGCAGCCTGGTCTCGGGCTGGGTGGCGGTGCGCGCAGTGACCGACGCTTTTGCCACGGTGGTGTTCTTGGTGTCGCTGTTCCACCTGCCTCTGGCCACCGCTTCGGCCATCAACATGGTGACACCGCTGGTGATCGCGGCCATGGCCGCGTGGTGGCTGGGTGAACGCGTGAGCGCCTGGCGCTGGACCATCATCGGCGCGGGCTTTGGGGGCGTGCTGCTCATCATCCAGCCGGGGGTGGAGGGCTTCAACGGCTGGGCCTGGCTGTGCCTGGCCGGCACGCTGCTCACGGCCACGCGCGACATCATCACGCGGCGCATTCCGCCCGAGGTGCCGTCCATCGGCATCACGCTGGCCACCTCGGTGGCGGTGACGCTGCTGGCCGGAGCCCTGATGCTGCTGGAGGGCTGGAAGCCGATGACGCTGCGCGAGTGGGCCCTGCTGGTCGGGGCCGCGGCTTTTCTGGCGGCGGGCTACCAGCTGATCATCCGCGCCACCCGCAGCGGCGACATCTCGGCCGTGGCGCCGTTCCGCTACGTGTGCCTGCTGATCGCCATCGCCCTGGGCTGGCTGATCTGGGGCCATGTGCCCAACGTCATGGGCTGGGCGGGCATCGCCCTGGTCATCGGCGCGGGGTTGGTGCTGTTGCGCCAGGGCGGGCGCTGACCAGCATTCGCGCAGGGCCAAGTGGCCAGGGCTTTTGGCGCCGGTAGAGCGCGCCATGCGGTGACGTCCTCCTGCGGCACTGGGGCAAGCGGGCATGAAGCGTGCTCCCGGAAGCCGGCGCACCACAATCGACGCAGCGCATGGCGCCGGGGATGACCCGCGCAGCCGCCCTACCGCATCACAAGGAGTTCCCATGTTCCCTCACCGCCGACACATGCTGGCCCAGCTTGCGGGGTTGACGCTGGGCACCCTGCCCTGGGCAGCTCACGCTCAGTCCTCAGGCGCAGGGCGGCCGATCCGTCTGATGGTGGGCTACACGCCCGGCGGGCCCAACGACATCCTGGCGCGCATCATTGCGCCCAAGCTCGCCGAGAGCCTGAAGCAGACCGTGGTGGTGGAGAACAAGCCCGGCGCGGCCGGCAACCTGGCCTCCACCGAGGTGGCGCGCGCCCCGGGTGACGGCCTGACCCTGCTGCTGGGTTCGGCCGGGCCCAACGCCATCAGCCCGGCCGTGTACCCCAACTTCCCGTTTGACCCGGTGAAGGACATCGCCCCCGTGAGCATGGTGGCGCAGGTGCCCAGCGTGCTGGCGGTGCGCGCCAACCTGGAGGTGAAGTCCGTGGCCGAGCTGGTGAAGCTGGCGCGGGCCCAGCCGGGCAGGCTCACTTTTGCCTCTTCAGGCAGCGGCAGCACGCTGCACCTGGCCGGTGAGCTGTTCAAGCAGCAGGGCCGGCTGTTCATCCTGCACATCCCCTACCGCGGCACCGTGCCGGCTGCGCAGGACGTGGCCGCCGGCAACGTGGACATGATCTTTGGCGCGCTGCCCAGCGTGATGCCCTTGGTGCGTGCGGGCAAGCTGCGCGCGCTGGCGGTGACCACGCCGCGGCGCTCGGCCGCCTTCCCCGAGCTGCCCACCATCGCCGAGGCCGGCGCGGGCCTGGGCCTGGAGAAGTACGAGGTCTCGCCCTGGTTTGGCGTCTTCGCCCCGGGCGCCACCCCACCCGACGTGCAGGAGCGCTACAGCGCCGCTGTGCGCCAGGCCGTGGCCGACCCCGCGGTGGCCGAGCAACTCGCCAAGCAGGGCGCCGAGGCCAACACCAACACCCCGGCGGAATTCCGCCGCCTGCTGCAGGCCGAGATTGCCAAGTGGGCGGCGGTGGTGAAGTTCGCGAACGTCAAGCCGGATTGACCGGGGCGCCTGCGGTCGCTTTGGCTGCGGGCGTGAACCCTGCGTCCTGCAGGGCGCGAAAGCGCGCCAGCGCCTCGCGATGAGCTTCGAAGGCTTGTGGCGATAGCGCCTGGGTGAGGCGCTGCTCGGGCAGGAAGTGCCCGTGGTCGCGCCCGCGCACGCACAGCGCCGATGGGCGCACTGCGCCCACGGGCCGCACCGTCGCCGGGATGTAGCTGATGGCCAGACCGATGCGTCGGTCATCGCTGTCGTTCGCGCCCGAGGCGTGCACCACATCGGTGTGGTGCAGTGACATCTGGCCGGCCATCACCGCCGTGAAGACGCCTTGCGTCTCGTCGAAGCGCCCGCTGATGCCCTGGCCCCGGCGGATCATGTTGTGCGGCCCGGGCTGGTCATCGTGCTCGAACGCGCCCCAGCGGTGGCTGCCGGGCAGCATCTGCATGCAGCCCGCCTGCACGGTGGCGTCCGACAGCGCCACCCAAGCC
>Ga0209985_10003252_pt1 | contig 13997 bp, 9 predicted proteins | sample NOAtaG_FD_187305 | JGI IMG/M metagenome (GOLD analysis project Ga0209985, IMG submission 187305) | Freshwater lake microbial communities from Lake Erie, under a cyanobacterial bloom - NOAA_Erie_Diel6S_1000h metaG (SPAdes) (version 2) | ecosystem: Environmental > Aquatic > Freshwater > Lake ...
CATTCAGCAAGATGTGTTATATCCTAATCCCGGTTCGGATTACCCTACCCTGCTCTGTACAGTTGCAAAACCTACACCCTTAACAATTAAGGTTTATGCAATCGATGGTTCCCTGATTAGTAGTCAACAGCAACAGGTCAATCATTCCGGCCAACACCGGATTGCACTCTCCGAATTACAATCAAGGCCTGCCGGATTATACCTGATCGAACTGAACTGCGGTATTCATAGGCGCTCCTATAAATGGATTAAATTGTAATATCCCGTATATATGTCCGATGATATGGTAAATTCGCACGTAAGATGACTATTGAACAATTAAAAGATTTAAAGAGCCGACGTGATGCTTTGAGGAGGTTTCTTTGACCTCGATAACCGCCACGAAACACTAAAAGAGCTGGAGTTAAAAACTGCTGACCCCGAATTCTGGAATTCACCCGGTAAGGCACAGGCAACGCTCAAGGACATTAAAATTCATAAATTCTGGATGCACCACTTCGATGAAGTGAATCGCGCCGTGGATGACACCGATGTGTTATTTCAATTTTACCAGAGTGGCGATGTCTCCATGGAGGAAGTCAATGCTCAATCGGATCGAGCCCTTCAGTTGACTGAAAGCCTGGAATTTCAGTGCACATTCACTCAGCCCGAAGATGCTATGAGTTGCATACTGGAAATTAACAGCGGTGCAGGAGGTACCGAAAGTCAGGACTGGGTGCAGATGCTCATGCGTATGTATGTGATGTATGCCGAGAATAAAAAATTCAAAGTAAGCGAACTGGATGTGCAGGCCGGAGAAGTTGCCGGTATGAAGAGTGTATCGCTTGAAATAGAAGGCGAATTTGCTTATGGCTATCTAAAAAGTGAGTCGGGTGTTCATCGCCTCGTACGTATTTCACCGTTTGATTCAAATGCACGACGTCATACATCTTTTGCTTCTGTTTTTGTATATCCGCTGGTTGATGACAGTATACATATAGATATCAATTTAGCTGATATTACCTGGGAAACATTCAGAAGCGGTGGTAAAGGTGGTCAGAATGTAAATAAGGTAGAAACGGCTGTTCGACTACGACACGCCCCCAGCGGAATGGTTATTGAATGTCAGAAAGAACGTTCACAGAGTGCTAATAAGGACCTTGCCTTAAAGATGTTGAAGAGTAAACTCTATGAGGAGGAAATCAGAAAACGAAATGAGGCCCGAGATAAAATTGAGGCCGGTAAACTCAAGATTGAATGGGGGTCTCAGATCCGTAACTATGTGATGCATCCATATAAATTGGTAAAAGATGCGCGCACAGGCCACGAAACCTCAGATGTGCAGGGTGTTATGGATGGCCATCTTGATGATTTTATAAAATCGTTTCTGATGAGGAACCGAGAAGATCAGACGGTATAATATCATACAGCTTAAGCCATTAGTAATAAGTAGTTCATAAACAAAGAACCCCGTGAATCTATTCGATCGAGTGATTCACGGGGAAGAAAAGAGTGCTGTCCTTTCTGATTACTATCTTCCCAAATAAGCTTTTAACGCCTGACTTTGTCCCGACTTGCGAAGCTTTCTGATGGCTTTCTCTTTTATTTGTCTGACCCGTTCCTTGGTGAGATGAAAACGCTTACCGATTTCATCGAGTCCCATCTCCTGCTCTCCGTTTATGCCGAAGTAACAAGATAATATGGCTGAGTCTCTTGGATTCATCGTGGCAAGTATTTCGATCACATCACGTTTTAGGGACTCCCCATATAAATCATCCATAATGTTCCGGCTGTTATGATCGGCTGTAAGATCGGCCATAGTTACTTTTTCATCTTCGCCCACCGGTGCATCCATCGAAGCATGACGAGTCATACCCTTGAGCATTTCCTCTACATCACGAACCGACACATTCAGGATCTCTGCCAATTCATCTTTTGAAGGCTCACGCTCAAAATTCTGTTCGAAGCGTATCATAATCTTATTAATTTTTGTGTAGGAGCCGATTTTATTCAAGGGTAAACGTACCATTCTGGAATGTTCAACCAGAGCCTGCATGATGCTCTGACGTATCCACCATACCGCATAGGAGATAAATTTGAATCCTTTGGACTCATCAAATCGTTGTGCCGCTTTTATTAATCCTATGTTTCCTTCATTAATCAAATCGCTCAGCGCTAAACCCTGATTTTGATATTGTTTGGCAACAGACACAACAAACCTCAGGTTTGCTTTTGTCATTTTTTCGAGTGCTTCTGTGTCGCCTAGTTTAATTCGCCTGGCTAATTGCACTTCCTCATCGGGCGTGATCATTACCTGTTGTGCTACATCGTGCAAATAACGTTCTAACGAATCATTGTCTCTTGCAGTAATCTGTCTTGTAATTTTTAATTGTCTCATGATTTTTTGGTTAAATAGTCAATTATTGCCGCTTATAACGAGTGTAATTGGGCGAGGTTACATATTGGTTGTTTCTATTTGTTGAGTTAGGAATGAATTAATCCCTTAAAAATTGTAACAAAATGAGAATTGTCTAATAAAACAATAACCTGGAATTACAAAAATTTTAAAGTCTTTATACAGAATCTCATGTCAAATACTGTTTACTGAAATACATTTATAAAATTGGAAACGCGCATTGGGGCTATAGGCAAATAACTATATCCGTAATAAAATAGGCAAAGACGCAGGGTTATTTAATGTATTTAAAAAATTCAGAAAAGTGTTTATGATAATGCATAATCCTATTAAAAAAATGAATAATCCATGGTTTGATTACTATCAGACACTTTACTATTATAGAGCTAAGTAATGGAAACCGAGTGAGCTATTTGAGAGATACCTCACGGTAAATGAAAAAGGCTGCTCATCGCAGCCTTTTTATTATTTCAGGGTTTCATAAGTAATTACTACTTACAACTTTCACAAAAAACTTTCTTCACCGCCGGATTATCTAAAACCTGGAAGCTAAGATATGGCGCTCCGAACAGCTTACAGAAACGTTCCTGATTGATTTCAGAGGCACGGGACATGGCTAAACGGAAATTGCGTCCGTAGATCTCATCTTGAAAATGAGCGGCTATTGCGATATACGTGAACACCAGATTTTCGTTAAGCTTCTCATCACTTAAATACGGCTCTAATAATTTACGGGCATAAGTTAAATCACCGTGGCGCTGAAAAATAGTAGCCAGTTTAAGGGCATTTTCCCAGTTGGCCGCTTCCAGATTAAAAATCTTTTTAATACGATCCATACTGGCTTTTAATGCATCATTAGGCTGACTGGCATCCAGGGTATCTACTTTCTCAATAATTCTGAACTGATACTCCAGGTTCAATGCATCATTTAACCGTTGCGGAATGCGTCCATTGTATAATTGATTGATACGAGTCTGCGTGGGTATGATATTCCTAACATCGGTAATACCGTCGGTTTTTAAATCAAAGTAGATTTTATTCCAGGCCGCAAAGTCTTCGTTAGGATATTTTTCGCTGAGTTTATTCATTTTATCACGTAGCGCTGTATATATAGAATCTGCGTGATTGAATTTATTATCAATAAACATCTGACTTACAATAATTGGCACATAAGGTGCTTCCTCAGGCACTTCCACATTGAGGTATTGCTTATGACCATAACGCTTTTTCACAATTTGTTGCACTAAAAATCGAGAAATGCGTTTAGCCGTTTCAACATCTTTTTTTACTATGGCTTTACGCAAGCTGTTACAAACAAATGTCTCCTCGTTAGCACCGGTAAAGTCATAAGTCACTTTCATTTCAATAGCCGCAAAGCGCTCCTCTGCCAACAGTGACTCCATCTCGATATTCGCTCCCTTATTCAACTTGTCAATAACTTCCGATTTAGAAAGTCCCTGCCATTCTTTATATTCATTTTTACCTTTTATCTGTTGCTGAAATAAGTCCCAGCTATCACTGGTAGTAATGTTGGCAATTACCTTTTTGCCCTGCAGCTTCTCCAATGCGGCAACAATACTCTTTGCACGATTCTGCTGAAGTTTAGCATTACTCACCGAGTCACCTTCAAGCGAAGAATTTGCCTGAATGTTAATCTCATTAATTACAAACTGAGGTTCTTTCAATGCATCCAGAAATCCTTTGATATCGTCCTTATTGTAATCGGTCTTATTTTTCTCAAAAGGGATTTTAAACGTAAGCGTCTGATTTTCGGGCTTTGGAAAATATTTAGACGGATCGGAAGATGTGATGGAATCGGGATAAAATGCCAAAGGATCCACACCATCACTTTCATCTCCCTCAAGATATTGCCTGTTCATTACCTTACAGATGTTGCGGTCGAGAATGAAGTATAGATTTATTTCGTAGTTCTCATCAATTTTCTTAAGCACGCGCTTGGGCAGTTTAGCGATTACTCCTTTATACGTATTGTTTTTGGGATCATTTTTTGTGTTCAGATTACCGTTTAACAATTTTGCCTGTAATGCCGGTTTGAATAAAAAGCCTTTTGAATTCAGGTTGTAATCAAAAATGTTATCTCCGCCACAGGGGTATTGCTTACGTTGTACAAATTCTACACAAACACCATCACCGGGATTTTTAAAATATTTTTTGAATTTCTTGAAATCGTTGTACTCGAGATAAACTTTATTTCCTTCAACTTTCACGCCTTCGTATAGCGTTTCGAGGTCGTTGTACTTCGCACAGTTTTTACAGCCTTTTTCATCGTATGGATATAAACCACGTTTCGACTTGGTATATTTCAAAGCGAGTGTCTTACGATCCTTAGCCCCTGCATTGAAGGCGTCAATACCACCAAAAATCAAAGACAAGTAAACTTTTTTCTTATCATCGCGGAAATAAGCTCCTGCACCGGCAAACACATATTTAGGATTCTTGGCAATGACCTCAAACTTTTTGTTTTTTAATATTTTCTCAATAGCGTCTTTGGCCGCATCCTGATAAGATATGAATGTTTTGCCTTTACCTACCGAGATTTCTACAGCAATCTCCTGCACTTTTCGGGTTGCTCCTGCCTTCTTCGCTTCATTTCCCGCATCCTCCGGAACAAGAACAATCTTTGCCATATTACCATAACCATCTGCGAGTTTAACAGCCGCCGTGGACAGTTCACTGCGCTCCAATACCGAGTCCATGCCGGAACGCCAGCGAGCCTCATTAATGCCGTTCAAAATCGGCGTAACCAGTTGCTGTTGGTCAAAGCTGTTCGGATCGATCTCTTGTGCTGTTGCACGCAGACAAAAAAGAGCCATTAAGGCAATAAGAATGCAACGATTTGAAAAAATGCTCATAGATGTATTATTGATTTTAAAAAGCGTGACGATATTAAACAAAAAAATGCATACCAAACACCGATTTGTTCACATATGTGAACGATTAGTTTCCCACAATTTATCTACATTTTAACGAACGGCTTTGATCGCAGGAAGTTCAAATACCTGTGTATCTGTAATGATTCGGATAAAATAAATCCCGTTAGGCAGTTGCACGGTTTCCGTTACCAGTTGATTGATGCCTTCAGCAACATAAATACTATCGGAACGCAATAAACGACCGGTAGTATCATAAATCTGCTTGATGACATCTTGTCTGGTATTACTTTTTATCACTATGTTAAAATGATGGCTGAACGGATTGGGAAAAAGAACAGGCTTTTCCGATTCAAGTCGATTCAGATCAACCTGACTTAATAATAAATCAGCAAGCTGAAAATCCGGTATCCCGTATCCATATAGGGTGTCTGGTGCTGAATACCGGTCAGCTGATTGAACCACTGCCGTGATAATATCCTTAACACTTTTATCCGGATGGGCCTGACGAAGACAGGCCACCATTCCGGCAATAACCGGATTAGAGAATGATGTGCCATTGGATGCAGAGTAATCGCCATTATAGACATTGGCAATTGTTGTTTGAACACCCTGAGCCACAACGTCCGGCTTCTGGCGCCCGTCGGCACTATTACCCAGCGAACTGAACCAGGCGATTTCCTCCGTATCAAATACTGCCCCCACACAAAGGATGTTATCGGCATCCGAGGGCGCCGTAATGTAGCGCCAGGAGGATGCTCCCTGATTACCCGCAGAATTGCAAACGATGATTCCTTTTGTAGAGGCAATATAGGCTCCAATCGAAGACATACAGGTAGCCCCATTCATATCCGCATAGGTATGATTCATGGTTGAATCATCAAAAAGCGAATAACCCAGGCTTGATGAAATGATTTCGGCACCCATACTGTCAGCAAATTCAGCCGCCGCAACCCAGTTGTATTCCTCTATAACAAATTCACTGCTAAGCTCTTCAGAACGACACAGAATAAATGAAGCGCCGGGAGCTGTGCCTATCATCCTACCCGGATCCTGTGCTCCGATAATACTCAAACATTGTGTGCCGTGGGATCCATCATCATATAAAGGAATCGAACTGCCGGTGAAGTCCTTGGCCGCAAGGATTCGGTTATCCTCGTATGCGTGCTTCATCGACGGATGACTGTTTGCCTGTAAAAATCCGCCGTCAAATACGGCAACCAGCACCCCACTGCCATCGAATCCTTTTTGGTGTAAACCAATTCCATTAACCATGGCAATCTGATTTAGTGCGGTGCCATAATCATCCGCCCTGCGCAACAAGGCATCGGGGTTGTTATTTATGAAACTACGTGTAATTACCGGTTTTGTGGTTTCTTTTTTTGTCCGCCCCACGGGAGCATTATTTACAACAAACGGGAAAGACAAAATCTTTTGCAGGGCCAAAGAGTCCTTGGTTTCGATTACGATTGCATTTAACCATTTAGAATAATGCTGTATGGTTACTCCGGTATTTCTTATGCTATCCAGGTATGCGGGTGTTATTGGCAAATCCAATTCATCGGTAATGATATTCAGCCTGTTTCTGCGCTCAATAGAACGGTCTGAGAGAAAGGCAGACGGGTTATAAATACTGTAAGGGTTATTGTTTTTATCTTTTAGTCGGATCACGTACTTACTATATGCAGAAGTTTGTGCTATTGTGGTGTGAGCCAGTAGTGTAAAGGTTAGTATAAGGAGGGAGTGTCGTATCGTCTTGAGCTGTATCATAATGTTAAACTGAGCAACGTTGAGATCCGGTTAAATGTTTATCAATAATTTTTCTCCAGAAAGCGGTACCGCACGATGCGGCCTTTTTCGGGTATCCAGTTCTGGGTATTTATAGTTTGGCGTCCTACAAAAACAGACTCTTTAAAAACCATACCCGTTCCGATTTGATACATCTCTCGTTCAATATGTTTCTCGATCTGATTCTGTTCATTGTATTGCTCAATAACGATACAGCTGTCCAGCTTTTCTCCGTTCAAGATAAGCGTAGTGTCAATATTCGTGTAAGTATATAACCAATCCGGCGCGTAATTATGTGCCGTATCGGGTGTTATATATACATTGCCACGCCAGCTTTTATTACGAATAACCGGGAAATTTAATTTCATAAACCGAAGATTTTCTTCCTGCCTCTCGGCACGATCGTCATAAACCTGTGCACTCCAAACCCGTTTAAGTTGCCACGCCTGATTTTGATCGGTACGAATAAAGCGCTTAATGACATAGCTGGAGTTCCCGTTCCAATCAGTAATTAAGGTATCTACCAGTTCTTTAAGTTCATAGGTAAAGGTATCGCTCGTGAGTGTTACATCGTAAAAATGTATAGAGTCCACGGTGTAGATAATATAATTACCGGTTTTGAGCGGATAGTATTCCGGGCCAAAAAGTTCGTAGTCGATGGCCTCTTTATTACAAGAAGTGAAGGCCATAAGCAACAGTACAAAAGCAAAAAGTGCTCTTGTTCTTATATGTATCAGCCGATCCATAATGTAAAGATGCATATTGAAATGGAATAAGGCCATTGTTTACGAATAATTTGATAACAACCGTACGCAGGTGCTGCCCGAGTTTTCCCACAATCCAACACATTTAATAGCAATAACGACCAATATGAAATTTTTTTAAAAACTAATTTACTATGGTACTATTAATGGGGAAGCCGACATCCGTACCTCCGTATGTCCGAGTTAAAAGAACCTCCTCACCCCTACACTATAAGGCACCTCTCTCTTCAATCGAACCATTTACTCAATACATACACCGTTACTTAGTTTGAATACATCCCTGCGGAAATATTTCAATAGCTTTGCTCAAAACTGATAAGATGAAAATAGCTTTACCTTATTTGCTTATCCTGGTTTTGGCCCTCACCGGTGCCAATACCCATGCCCAGTGCTGGAGATCTGTACAAACCGGTGCGAACCATTGCATCGTGCTAAAAACAGATGGAACCCTTTGGACGTGGGGAAACAACTCCAACGGACAAATTGGCAATGGTGGTAACTCTGATATATTAAATCCATATCAGGTAGGCTTGGCAGATGACTGGAGCAAAGTAGGTACAGGCAAAAGCAGCGATCACAATCTGGCCATCAAGAACAATGGCACACTGTGGGCTTGGGGTTACAACTTCTACGGACAACTGGGTTTTGATGTCGGTGTAAATTACGCAACACCTCAGCAGGTAGGTACAGATACCGATTGGCACAAAGTATATTGTGGCATGTTCTTCAGCATAGCAATAAAGACAGATAGTACCTTGTGGGGCTGGGGTTCCAACGAATTTGGGCAGGTAGATGAGTCCAACTCAAGTAACTTCATCTTGGTACCAACTCAAATTTCAGAAGATTCAAATTGGTCAGAGTTGTCATGTGGCGATGGACATTGTCTTGCATTAAATAGTGCGGGTGAAATGTATGCCTGGGGCTTTAATTTGCAAGGCACAGTGGGCAATGGCAACAGCGGTATTGGTTCTAATGCTACCCTGCAACACATCGCAACAGAACACACCTGGTTGAGTGTTGCTGCAGGAGACTCACACAGTCTGGCGGTGCGGAGCGACAACACCCTTTGGAGCTGGGGTACAAGTACTTCCGGAGAGTTGGGCAATGGTGTACTCTTTTCGCAAAACAGCTTACCTGCTCAAGTAGGTACCGAGTCAGACTGGGCAAAGGTTTTCAGTGGCGAGTATAGTTCATTCGGAATAAAAACAGATGGCACACTCTGGGCCTGGGGTCAAAACGGATATGGAGAATTAGGTATCGGCAACAACGAAAACCAACTTTCACCGGTACAAGTGGGTACTGAAAGTAACTGGGCGAGTATACAGTCAGGCAGAAACCACACCATAGGCTTGAAAAATGATAACAGCGCTATGACCTGGGGACGCAACACGTATGGCACATTGGGTAACGGTACTTATGGCCTTAACCAATATTCCAACGTTCCGGTGGCGCTTTTATGTAGCCCAGTGGGTGATATTGAGTCCTTGACAGAAAATAGCTTGAGCGTATATCCAAACCCTGCTCAAAATTCCATAAATTTTGTGATGCCGAATGGCCGTCAAGCGGAACGCGTGGAGATATACAATTATTTAGGGGAAATTGTATATACATCTAAATTATATAGCAACAGCTTGGACATACGCGGACTATCTGCAGGAAGCTATCTGGTAATTTTAAGTGGTAATGAGAATAACGTACAGAGTTGGTTTGTGAAGGAATAAGTTCAACCCGGCTTATGCTCCAGCAAGATTTTTAATTGGAAGCGTATCCTCCTTACGGTGAAAATAAAAATCGAGATGTGTTGCGAGAGGAACGAATCGTGGAAGTGCTGAGCTTGTTGTGTTGGTGTAACTTACTTATATGATACTCAATCATAACTGTATTTATTCTATATCTACGTGATACACATCCGTGCTATTTCTGCGGATGTTTCGTATTTCAAAGCCACCCGGTTCCGGTATTTTCTCCATCAGGTCAAATGATTTGCATTCTTTGGGAAGCCCACTAAATACTAAGGTAAATATTAAGGTCTGGCCATATTCAACCGGCATCCAATCCGGATACAATGATATATTTTCACAATGGATTAAAGCACTTCTTGTTTCTGCATCTCTTGGATAAAGAAAAGTGGATTTCCAAATCCTGATTTGCGAATAGGGGTATGTGGCCTTAAAGGAGCAATGCACGATAACCTGCGATTCTTCTTTTATCTGATCGAGCAGTTGCTTTCGAAGTGCATTTTCTATTTCGAGCTCATGCCTTACAGGAGGTCTTTCAATAATTTCGAGATTTGTCATATAAATTTGGTTGGTATAGTGATTTTGATGAATTGAATGTAAGAAAATACTGATTTAAATTACCGTTCCTCTTTTAAGCGACTAGGTTAATGCATAGAACCGTCTAATATAAACCAGATTATAGAATGCATTTAATCAGATTTTGAATATTTCTTTGATTATCTTTTTTTATATCAATATCAATAAAATCTTTTTTACCATTACTCTCAGTTCGATAAAAACGTATTGATTTAACACTGGAGATAAGGAATTGATTAATTTGATTCTTCGTAACCGGATAACTTACATCGGTCAAATAACACATGTATGTGGGAGGGGGCAGGGCATCTACTTTATTGACACCCATAATATCATCGGCTGAATGAAGTGTTACTATTTCATCTGTTTCTAGTAAGAATACAAGTTGTGTTGAGGTTTGAATACTATAAGGTTTAAAATTTGAGTAACTACTCAACTTGTAATCAAATGTGAAGAAATAAGATGTGTCATTTTTTTTATACTAATTTCGGCACTTTTCATTACAATTTCCCCTATCGTTGTATGAGAGGAAATAATTTTGGACGATACAGTAACCTTAGTATAAATACCTGTAAACTTATCCTTTTCGTTTACTTTGTATTTACAGTTTTGAGAATATGCATTACCGTATGCAGTTAATATGTATAAAAAGATTGATAAAACTTGCTTCATAAAAATAAATTTAAAAAATACCTGAATATTAATCAATGCCTTCTTAATGAATGGATACTTCATGTTCACGAAACACGATCAAAAATCGATCTCCGTTCGTGTGGTCAGTAATTAGTTGGTGCACTGTTGTCAACTGCCGAATTTTTTAATCGCTCTATTAACTTTTTCGGCGTTGCTAAATAAAAAAGGGTTTCGAACCTGATTGTCTGAAACCCTTTCTGCTAATGTGTGGGAGCTACTGGAGTCGAACCAGTGACCCTCTGCTTGTAAGGCAGATGCTCTAAACCAGCTGAGCTAAGCTCCCGAAATTTGGGAATGCAAATGTAACGCTCCGTTTGATTTAAACAAGAAAAAAATTGATTTGTGTCGTTTTTTTTATCGAATTAAGCTCACATTTCCTTGTTTGGAAATCGTTTGCCCCGTAGTACAGATTGCCTCCAGATAATAAACGTAAACGCCGGGTTCCTGTAATTTGCCTCGGTGTGTTCCGTCCCATCCTTTTGATAAGTCTGCCGTTTCAAAGACCAATTCTCCCCAGCGATTGTATATGCGCAGGAAAATCAATTCTTGTATTCCGGTTCCATATGTTTTAAATACTGGATTTACCTCGTCGCCATCAGGAGTAAATGCATTCGGTATATAGATGACCTGATCAGAACAAATAACAAATACCATTAATGAATCCTTATTACTACATCCGTTATTATCCGTGAGTGTTACGGTGTACTGTAAGGTCTGTAATGGTGTAGCCAATGGCTCGGCACAATTCGCACACGATAATGTCGAGTCAGGAGACCAAGAAAATTGACCTGTTCCAACGGCACCAAGTTGCACGCTCTCGCCAAGAAGCATTTGCTGATTGGGGCCTGCTTCAATTTCAGGTATCGGATTTACACAAAGATTAATTACTCCGGTGTCTGCATAACATTGTCCGTCGCTTACTATTGCCGTATAGGTAACATCGCTAAACGGTGAGGCCGAAATACTCGACGAGTCAGTGGCTCCGGCTACACCTATCGGTGGAGACCAATTATAATAATGTGGAACCGATGAGGTGTCGTTAATAGATAAAACCATAGTGCTTCCAAGGCAAACACAGGTATCCGTTGGGAATTCAACATCAAATGGATAAAGGATATTTATGAACAGACTATCCGTTTTCTCACATCCGTTAACATCTGTTACCATAACATAAAAGAACTGTGGTGTTTGGGGATACGCAATCGTACCCTGCTGATTCGGGTTGCCGATATCTGCAATAGGTGTCCAGCTATACTGAATACCACCTGAAGCACTCAGGTATGCGGCTGTTTGTGAGCATATAGTTTGGTCGGGGCCTGCATCTGCATTTGGCAAGGGGTTAATCGTAACAATAACTTCATCAGTATTCGAACAGGTGTTGGCATCAGTTACCGTAAGCGTGTATGTGGTTGTGATGGTAGGGAACACAACAGGTGTTGGAGAGTCAATCAGATCAATATTACCGGCCGGAGCCCAGGCGAATTGAATGCCACCACTACCCTGCAGTTGAACCGAGTCATTAATACAAATAGCCACATCCAAACCGGCATCAGCTATTGGTAAAGGCAAGATCGAAACCACAAGATCATCTGTATTTACACAACCATTTGCATCCGTTACCGATACGGTATAGGTTGTTTGTACCGTTGGGTTAACCGTTGGTGTTGCTGTGTTTGGGTTGGTTATATCCGTAAGTGGCGACCACTGATATTGGATGCCACCACTAGCCTGGAGTTGGGCATTATCATTCAGACAAATTGCGGTATCAATACCTGCAGAGGCATTTGGCAGCGGGTTAACTATCACCACAACTTCATCAGTGAGGGTGCTACATACGCCATCGCTGACAGTTACTGTATACGTGGTTGTTTGCAATGGAGAGGCAACCGGATTGGAAATATTCGGATCGGATAAATTAGTTGTGGGTGACCAAGCGTATTGTACTGAGCCGCTTGCCTGTAATGTGGTGTCTCCACCAACACAAATGGTGGCGTCTGTGCCGGCATCGGCAACAAAGGGTAAAATAATAGTAACAACTACAGAATCATATCGAATGCAACCATTCGTGTTATCGGTTACGGCAAGTATGTATGTTGTATTTACTACAGGAGAAACATTTATAGATATGTTATTCGAATTTGTACCTGCTGGTATTGACGTCCATTGATAGTCGTTTGTTCCTGCAATTCCGGTTAGTATGGCATTTGTGCCAAGGCAGATTGATGTATCTGTACCGGCATCAGATGTTGGACAAGGTGTAACAATAACAACAACCTCATCAGAACTTGTACAGCCATTAGCCCCGGTTACAATAACCGTGTAGGTGGAGGTAACAGTGGGTGAAACCGAAGGATTCTGTAATCCGGGATTAACAAATTCACCTGAAGGCAACCAGAAATACTGAGCACCGCCACTTCCGTTGAGTGTTACTGCATTTCCACTGAATGTGTTTTGATCAGGACCGGCATTGGCATTAGGAAGTGGGTTCACATTGACAATAGTCGTTGCATTGCCGGAACAACCGTTGGCATCGGTATAAGTCAAGGTATATGTAGTATTGATAATGGGGAATGCTAATGGATTAGGTAGTGAGGCATCATCCAATGATAAGGCTGGAGCCCACAGATATGTGCCGGCACCGGCAAATTGAAGTGTTGTTGAATCACCGATACAGATGCTTTGGCTGGGGTTCAGGAAGATCTGAGGTGTTTGATTAATAGTAATGGGATAAATAATAGTATCTGTACACCCATTAGAGGCCGTTACAATGAGCCTTACATCATAGTCGCCGGCTGTGGAGAATGTATGTGTAGGATTGGCCACTGTGGATGTATTCTGAGCACCGCTTCCCGGATCAGAGAAGTTCCAACTGTAACCTACAATCGCACTCGCACTAACCGATGTGTTTGTAAATTGAACAGGAACTGATTCACAAAGTGATAGGAGCGCATTAGTAAAATCAGCAACGGGTGCATCTGTTACCATAACACTATCCAGATACGTGTCGTTACATCCACCGGTGGCCGTGCTGGTCATCGTAATATAATAGGTGCCGGGTGCTGAATAGGTATGCGTTGGATTTTGGGCATTACTAAAGTTGTTTTGACCGCTGTTAGGATCTCCGAAATCCCATTGCCAAGCAATAATTGGA
>Ga0209985_10003253_pt1 | contig 13996 bp, 12 predicted proteins | sample NOAtaG_FD_187305 | JGI IMG/M metagenome (GOLD analysis project Ga0209985, IMG submission 187305) | Freshwater lake microbial communities from Lake Erie, under a cyanobacterial bloom - NOAA_Erie_Diel6S_1000h metaG (SPAdes) (version 2) | ecosystem: Environmental > Aquatic > Freshwater > Lake ...
GGTTCAAACAAACAAAAGCTTTCATGAAACCCATCGGACCATCGCCCAACCAGCTTAATTTTTAAAAAATGAAATATCATTTTAAAAGCTAGTCTCAACTTCCCTTGTGTGCTCTGCCAAAGAGTAAAAGGGAAATGGTCTTGATGTCGCCCCTAAAACAATATTTTAATTTGGTCTTACAACTCGAGCACCTTACAACTGTACAGACCAAAAATAGGCTCATCCGCTCATTCGATAGGTCGCATTTAAAAGCGAGGCGCGTGGAGTTTTTTGTTTAATCAACAGTACAAATAATATTTTGTCTATCTGGGCAAAGGAAGAAGAAGAACAAACTTTTAAGTTACTAATGGCGTAACTACAGCCCGATAAAACTGTAGAAGTTTAAATCAAAAATGAATACCTATGCGAATATGCGACCGAGTGTGGTACTGTACCATGTAGTACTTTTAATTTAAATGAATGCCTGAGATCTGTTAGCTTCCAGACGGAAAAACTGTTTCCTGATTTCTTGCTCTTGGGTTGCGCCTTGTAGTAGAGCACACCCATTGTGACCCAGTCTCCGCCCATTTCTTTCCTGAAAGAAACCTGAACTTGTCATTCACTTCAAAGAAAGGACAACAGCTTGAACAGTACCTTAAAAACCTGCCTCTCTGATAATACCTTAGACGGACATTTTTTGCGTTTTAGACCATTTTGGATTCCGCAAAATGCGACCTTGAACAAGATACTACCTCATGATGCTCTCTTCCAGCTGGAAGATGTTGATCAACGGTCTTCCATGCATGGCCTGGTCCATCTGCAGTTGGCTCACCTGAGCTCTGACAGAACAAGACAATCCATTGGTAAATGGACTCTAATGCACCATTGCGCATTACATGAGAAAGAGACGAAGGTAATGGCTTAAGAAAAAACGTTAAATGCTTATTGTCTGGTTGGTACGTATACAGAATCAATAATGAGGCCGTCCTGTTTCATATCAGCAAACATAAACAAGATATATATTCCTAACGGGGTGCTTTTACACGGAATATTTAACATTAGTGTAAACGGCCATGTGTTTTGAATCTGTATACTGTATGTGAGGTAAATAAAAAATAATTATTATACTTTCCTAGAGCTCCTGTCTCACTACTTATCAATAAAAGGTTTTCCCTGACCTGCATATCCTGAGGCCAGAATGTTCTACTAGCATAACCTTTTCAAGGCCCGGAGACTTCTTTAACAGAAAGGACACATTCTAAAATCTTTCTCGTCTACTAGAGATAAATAAAATCAATGCTTTCAATACCGTACATACTGTAAAATATGTGTGTGTTAAAAAAATGTGTCCCTGCCTTTTCCGCTTTCCCCGTGAAAGTAATTTTTTCCCCTGGTTTGTTCACGAAACCGGACCTGGTGCCATTGTTCTTTAACTGGCCCACGTGGCCGGGACTTGGTGTCCGGGAGCCAAGAGGGGATGGCGGTGCATGTGCCAATCGCTTTTTCATCTCCGTCGAGTATTTGGACCCCTGATCCACCAGGCTTCCGTCCTAATGACAAAAGTGAATGCCATGAGAAATAACTACAACAAATCAAGTTTACAAAAAGAAATAAGGAAAAAAATAAGTCAGTACCGGCACCTTTAACTACCTAAAACAAAGGAAAAATCCACCCTGATAGGTTATTTCATAACCTGAATAAATCTGGTAGAGTCTTGGTGGACGAGACTGGGACACCACTCCTGCATATCAGCTGACGGAGCAAGGCGATGACAATCTTCGTCGTTCATCACGCTGTGCTGGACATCTCCATTATCAGTTGATGCACATAAAACGTCGTCGTTTTCGTCTTCATCTAAAGCATCCATTAGAGCGTCAAGGTAGGATTCGTCATCAGCCATTTTATTTCTTCCGTCTGAAAACAGGATTAATAATTCAAACGGAAACGTAACAAATTTCAATACATCATACAAAAGCTGCTGTAGTCTCTTGGACCCTTGGTGCTGGTCTTTCAACAGATCCTGGTCCCGGATTTGGATCCGCTGATCTAATAGATCGTTGGCGTTGGCTTGGAGAGACCGAAGACGCCCTGGAGGAATTGCTGCATGCCGCCTATAATAAATAATAAACTTAGTCATGGTTTACCCAATACTTGTGCCTTCAGACGAAAATAGCAAACCTGCCTCTTTCACCGAAGAGCCGGCTTTAAATGTACTTTCCATCGGGATGGGTTCGACCGAAGATACATAATTAGTTTACAACGAATTAAAATATTTTTTGCCGTATTTGAAAAAATATCAGCCCGTTTTGTAAAGTGCATTATGTCCTCTACAGTGGCATAAAAGGTTAGTTAAGTAAGTTATTTATCAATCGCAAAGCAAAGAGGAATGGTTCCCGGGTAAAACGAATATGTACCAAAGGACCATCATAACCATGTACTTTTTTGTACACGTCAACACCTGTGGTTTGAAATTATTACCTGCTATTCCTGAAGCCACGGTAAACTGTTCACCACTTGTGGCCTTTTATCTCCATAATTGTACCTTAACTCCTCTCCTAGGAACTTAGTATTTTTCGAATCCTCATTGGTTTTCTTGCAGATTTGAATCAAGCATTTTACCTGCGGATCCAGATCCGGATCCAGGGGCTACCTCAATGTGGATACGGATCAATGCCTAGTCGGATTATGCGTTCACAAACAAATATACCTGCGTTCAGTGTCGCGGATCCAGGATGTTTATCACGGATTTAATTTTTGAAATTTTTACCCAAATATCATTGCTCCTGAATCCAGATTTTCTATTCCAAAAAGAATCCAGAACCAGGCAAGTATAATACTTGCAGATCTATGCGCTCTGGATCCGAAAAATTTCCTATGTCGATGTTTCTTTTTGCTATAAGAAGAACTTTGTATTCCCCTTCGTGCTTCACGACCTAAAAATACGCAAAGCAGTAATGCAGTTTTTTCATAAAAAGAAAAAAACAACTAAGGATTTTTTTAGTAAAATAAAACTATAATAATCACCTTGTGTGTCAAGTTGGGTTTTTTTAGGCTGTGATTAACCAGTCTTCCTAATAGTGGTCCAGTGATTTTATTAAAACTGGCAACCTAATTTCATATACTTCCAACACTTACAACAATACCAAACCAAATCAAACATTCTTCTCACAGTCTATGTATGCTTTAAAGACAAACAAGACTTCCCTTCTTATAAGTTATAACGTATCAATTAATTGACACACCGAATGTTCGGAGCGTGAAAAGAGAACGGTCTGAACCAAGAAAAAATCCGCAAATCCCTAAAACTGTTTATAATTTGAATTTGCGATGCGACTTCTATCCGCATCGCCATTGACGCAGAGAATTTCTTTGCCTCGTTAAGTATTTACAAACTTGGGCTCTGCTGGAAACACTCTGCCCATACAATGACGTTTCAAAACCGCTGGACCATACTATATACTGCCTAATCTTCCCGTTTCTGCTGTTGCGTCTATCCTAAAAAGTGTTTATAAATAATTTTTTGTAATTTTTCTTAATAGTGGTGACCAATGAAATGAAATGGAAATGACCTTGGTAAAGTCTCACAATAGTGTTTTTTCGAAATCCTTACCGGAAAGAATGCCCCTTTACTTGCAGCATGTAGCAACGCAGACCTGCTTTCTGGTACTTCTTCTCCCTGCGGAAAAATGAGGCAGATTGGTAAGCTTTTACTCCAGTCGTCGGAGTTGTGACTCCCGCGCTCCCTTAGCCGCACGCGGATTGCTTTAAAACCTTGTACAATTGCTGAGTTTGAATTAATCCAAGCTTTAAGTACGACTTTTTGCCAAAAGTCTTAACTTATTTGTTCCTTCTCTGTTTTTGCTGTTTTTGGATTCGGGATCCGAGATCCGGGTAAACATCAGGATCCGGAATAAAGATCCCGGATCCGCAACACAGCCTTCAGACTTCATTCATAAATCATTGACTATCCCTAGAGCTGTGCAGATCGACTATATATTTGACTATCCTATCCACTTTAATTATGTTTTTCTGTGAATCAATCAGTAAAGCTTACCGTTTTTTGACTAGGGTCTCGGAGATGACCTCGCCTAAATTATAAAAGTTGATAGATGTATGTATCCTTAAAAAAGCAATAAAATGTTTTAACACTTATACACAAATTTGCAACTGATAGAGACACACTCTCCTGTTGACTGGCGTCTGGATTCAGAAGCATAAAAATATTTTAACTTAACGGTACAGTGGGGTTTTGGCGCATATCACTTTTTTCATAATCGTCATAATGAAATTGTTATAAGGCGAATTGCGGTTTTTTTCGAAGATAAGCAGAGATGATAGTGGTGGCGAACCTTGACTTGCTATCAACGACACCCGAGGGCCGCCAAATAATGGGGACAATATCAGAGTCAACTTCTGACATCCTACGGTGAGCTTGAAGGAAAAAATTTAAAGGGATGTTAACTCTACTGCTGAAATTTATAAATAATGATAATTTTTCTGATTGATGATTTTTCCATTTGCCACAAGTATCAATGACACCGTTGGCGCACCTGTGAATATCTTCACGAATTTCTGTTTTCCGAAAAAAATTGAAATGGCCCCAATGGTATACTCAGGAGCTTTTGAGAAACTGGTTCACGGGGATAATCCTAAATTTGAAAATCTCACGACACTGTCCCTTTAAGAAAATATTATTTTACACTTTTACCTTTATATTCGACAACTGCATGGCCCTTTTTAAACCATTTAGTAGTGATAACTCCACGTCCCTAAAATATTAAAATATTGTAATTACAATTTTTCAGCCCCAATCCATATCTTGTGAAGAGTTTTGTAACTTATACAAAGGTGCTTGCTGCGATTGAATTTAAAGCAAAATCTTCACATGTAGGATTTGTTCTCAAATTGTAAGCTTCTACAAATTCATTGCAGCATTAACAAAATTTAGTCAGATATTGCAAGGTTAATTTTGAAAAAATGTATATCTATGCAATAAAATTTTTGCAGTAATCCCTCAAGAAAACATTGATTATACTTTTACATTTGATTGACTATACATACTCCTACCAAGCCGGTCAATTGTGTCTCCTCCAGGCCAAGATTGCGGTCGTCAGGGCTTCTGAGAACAGTTTGTACAGACAGCAGCGTTTCTACAAAAATTTGAAATAGATTGCAAATTAAATGTGAAAGTCAGTGTTCCAGATCTTTGATATTTGGACCGGATCCGGATCAGTTGCACGAATACAGCCCAGTCTTCCAATATATGTACTGTAAAAGCCATTTAAAAATCCATAAACGAAATTTTCCTTATTTAAAAAAGAACAAACCTCTCTTCAAAGTTTCTGCGGCTTCTCTGGCAGCAGGCCTCGGTGACTTACGAATTGCAGCAGGCTTGCTACAGGTTTGATCATTTTCACCTGACAAACAGAAAATAAAGTACTGTACATATAACCTTAGTATAATCATTAAAATGCTATGGGTGGTGTACTTATTACCGGTTTTAATTGCAATCAGGACTTATACAGTAATTTTTACCTTTGTGTCTTGGCACCTTTTCCAGTCCTTTAATCTTTTCAGGAGTATTGCACTTCTCTGGCACCACTTTCCTGAAAGGTTAGTGGTTGCGGATCCATATTAGCAATCCGTATTTGGATCGAGTACGAAAAAAGGCCCATAAGCATAAATACAGAACTTTTTGTCAATTTCATGCTTTAAAGTGTTTTGAAGGTAAAAACTGTTGACCAATCAGAAAAGAGGTGGGTTGAATGAAAGTAGTTCCGGTAACATTCGGTACGTCTCCCTTACAGACCCATTTGAGAGGCCTAAAATTACTCAGCCAACCCTCTTTCTGCCATTAGAAGAATCGTTAAGAATCAGTTGTTTATCATAAATATTTTCAAATAGTGCGACTATTCCTGCCGATATATGGAGTCGCGGTAAAGAATCAATAGCGATGAGCAAATGGCTTGCAAGTTACCCGGCTTTTTCATACCCCATTCAGTTTTAAGCCTCTCACAGGATGAAAACAGAACAGATTTGTTTCAAAGTTCAGCATGAATAGCTTGAAGAAATATCAACAGTATTGAATTGTTATACCACTGGCTGTCAGTGTCAACCCAAATTTTTTCTTATAGGCCAAAACATTTAAGGGCTGCAAGGGAAAAACAGAAAAAAATTATAAAAATTCATCTTGAATTGCTTGCCTTCGTGATCTAAAAGCTTGGAGTCCCTTATGGAGGTCTAGGGATAGGAAAATTGAAATCTCACATAAATTTCAGTTTCAGCCAAAAATATTTCCCTTTTTTTGGCCATCAAAACCCTAAATTGCTGTATCAGGATCCGGTTAAAATGAATACAAAACCGGAACAATACCGACAATAAGTTTTGAAAGAAAGTGAATCAGATATTGTCAATTTCTGGTTTGGTATCATAAAGCTGTTACAAGCAGTGCACCCCTTCTACCAATCATCAATTTTCACCTGTGCTGGCTACTCACAGTGAGTAGCTGCCGGACACGACCAGCCTGCCGGGATTTTGCCCTTTGGAGTTTTTCCTCCATTGTCCTTAGTTCTTCCTTCATAGTTTCGACCGTTGTGGAAAGCATCTAGAGGAAGGAAAATAAAAGAGAATAGCAACAACAAAAATTGTGTCATACTGAATCAAAGTAAGAACCTTACATTGAGCTTGTCCACAGCCATCTTCTCTGCCTGTCGGCAATTCTCCGCCTTTTCTTTCAGACCCTGATTGGTGGTCGTCCAATTATTCACACTCTCCCTGATAATTTCCAGTAATTACTAATTATACAACAGAAAAGATATATGGAGGGCCATTTGTAAACTCTGTTCATATCATTCCTTTTACTGTGCTTTGTAAAATATAATATGTATCTTTCTTTGCATGCAATACTGTACAACGCACCGGTAAAATTCAACTAACATTAGCCTTGGGTCCAAATTTTTCCCGTCCAGGATCCTAAGACCCTAGTCCCAAGATCTGTATCAGCAACTGTTCCTACGTTCTCTCAAATTTGATCCTAGCTATCTGATCCAGATTGTTTCCATTCTTTGGACTGGAATCCAGATTTTTCCACAAACGCATTTTAAAAAAAGCAAGAAATCACACCTGAAAGAGCTCTCTGTCTCGTGTAACTTCTTCTTGAGCATGCCCACCTCGATGCTAAGGGCGGTGTTCTCACTCCTGAGCCTGCCCACCTCTTCCTCCTTTTGCTTCAGGATCTCCTTTCGGATTGACGAAGTTGGCATCATTAAAGGTGGCTGTAGTGATATAATTTTTGTCGGAATGTTATCCTTAAATTCATTAATTCGATGATGGCTCTTCGCTTCAAATAATTCCTCATGCTTTCGGTGCAGATCAGCATTCTTGTCAGCGAATTCTTCATTTACTTCCTGCAGCTGTCTTTCCAATTCCTACACGCACGGTACAAGAAGAGGCCTGCCAAAGCTTCCAATAGAATCTGGTCCCATTTGATATCAATTAGTATGATGCAGCAGATGCATGAGTGTTCAAAAAAGTACTAGTTGTGTAATATTATGACTGGCACAAAGCACAAAATAAAAAATAATTTACTCAATATGAACGTATAATTAGATGGAGGATGGGGATTAGTTGATAGTTGAAACAAGCTACAGTATGTACGCCTATAGTCTTGATAGTTCAAACTTCAGATACTTGTAGTCTTGATTTTTTCTTCTTCCATGCCTGGACACGTTGATTATCGTCGCTCCCTCCTTCGGCGGCTTTAACAGGAACCTTTAAATGGAAACTCACTGAGCCCGTATTTGTTTAAAGGTAGAGATGGTAACGACAAATGACGGGGGTGTGGGAAAGATCACAGGTAATACAGCTTCTGTCTGGCATTGTGGAGATCGAGGGTAAAGTGGAAAGTTGACAGGTTTACAAAATCGGGCTCTTTTTCAGGGCTGACTGATAAAATAATTGCATTCCAAGATGGGGTGTTTTGGCATAAATGTTGATTATGTACAGTAGTTGAAATACTAGAATAATTTTGGAATAATTTACTTCCAAGACAGGTGTTGCCTTTTTTTGAAAAATAAATAAGCAAAAATCAGAGCAAAAAAATCGGTTTTTTTTGGTGACGCAGTCCATTTAAGGAAAATAAATATGAAACATTTTCCACAATTATATTATGGTACACAGTGTTTAATTCTTGTTCCTAAGAACAGGCCAATCCTTTAGATGCTTTACCTATGCGCTGAAAACAACCTATTTATCATAATCACCTTGCAAGAGTCATACTGTGCTAGGGTCGGAGGTGGGAGCGGTTGGGTATTCAACTCTTCTGAATCTAGAAAATAACATCTGAGTAGTAAAGTACCAATGAGGATTTTAATAAGGGAAAGACAGTAATAATATATAAATTTTAGGGACATGGACATGTGATACATTTATGTATTGTTCCTTTAAAATAAAAAATGCTTATTTTATCTACCTGTGTCATTTACCCAGCTGATGACTTTGGCGATTTTGCCCCTATGGTGGACCTCTTTCAAAGTTATAGTCGTACAAAAGCGACAAGCTTTTGTTTGAGAACTGAGGTGTGTCTGGAGGCTGCTTAAAGATATTTTGACCCGTTGTAGGGCATTAAGGATGTCTTCCTGACCGATTCTCTTGATAGGGCCGGGACAACCCTTTGGTAAATAACTGCACTTCTGACTGACTTCCTGACAGACTTCCTGACTGACTTTCTGAAAGAACAAAAAAGAGCAATTATAGAACACTGCTCAGTACACAAAAAGAACATTTGTTTTCTATAATAATATAGCAACGCATTGATCACGCCATCTAAACCCTATAGGTACAGTATTGAATCCGAACAGGTACCACACCTTTGCCAAATTTAGAAAAAATGGCGATTTGTTTGACAAAAAGCGATGCGGATCAAACAAGACCTTCCCCCTAACGCGTCAATTAATTTCCGCACCGAATGTTCGGAGCGTGAAAAGGGCCGCTGTCAAAAAAATCAGCAATTTCGAAAGCTGTCATAATTTGCGCTGAGAATTCTTTCCACATCGCCCTTGATGCAGGAGAACTTCAATTCGTCTTTGCTCCATTGTTTGCCAGCATCCCTTAATGTCAAAGTAATCGCAGCGTTGGCTGGGAAGATTTGCAGGGAGTGCGCCAACAAGCAAGCAAAGATTTACCTTCGAGTTTTGTTTGACATTTTCTGTTACATCACAAATGTCAGGTGGCCAGGCTGTATGTGCAATATGAAGCTTTCTTCGCTTTCTTGGTCTATTCTCGACTGAACTCTGAAAACATTCAATTAACTGGCTGCATTCATTCGCAATCTGATCGTCATGATACATTGTTGTAAGTTGTAACAGAGGTTTCGCTTGCGCATTTATTCAAGATGGCCAATGCTGGAACCGAACAATTGCAAACATTGCTCACATTGTTCAAAGCCATTTTTCTGGTCAGATGTTTTGCCGATACATTCAAGATTTTACACTAGAGAGAAGCCTTTTGATACCCAGTTCGCTAAGTTGTTTGCCAATCTAGAAATGCAGCAATATGTGAGAACAATCTTGTGCAAACAGGCGCATTAACAACTTTTTTTCAGCCACATGTTCTTTGTTAATTTATACAGCTGCTTCCAGTGTTTAAAGACATTTACCCTCTTAGGTAAGATGCAAATACATTTAAGAATTCATTCTGGAGAGAAACCTTACAGCTGCTCCCAGTGTATAAGGTCATTTGCTCATTTATCTACGTTGGAAGCACATTAAAGAATTCATTCTGGGGAGAAACCTCGCAGCAGCTCCCATTGTTCAAAGTCTTTTTACACAGTCATCTGGTTTGCAAGTACATTTAAGACTTCATTCTGGGGAGAAACCTTTCAGCTGCTCCCAGTGTTCAAAGTCATTGGCTCATCCATCTGCTTTGCAAGTACATTTAAGAACTCATTGTAGGAGAAACCTTACAGCTGCGCGCAGTGTTACAAGTCTTGCAAGTGAAGTAAAGGATGAAAAAAGTAGAAATGGGAATTTATTTTGAAGGAGCAATACTGTATGTAAGCAAAAGGTACATACTGTAATGTATGTTTAATAGTTTTTTAATACACTGTACGATACCTGGGTCTGGGTGTTCTCCTCCTGATAGCTGTTACTGTTAGGCATGATAGGCATTTCTAAAAAAAACAATTAGGTTGATAAAATGTACAGAATACAGAATAGTGATGTAGAGAGGAGGAGAGTGACGGCAGAATTAGTGACACACAAAGTAGAAAAAAACGATCCACAATGAGTTGATTACCTATGAAGGAAACTCACTCATATACTAAATTTTAGGTTATTTATTAACTGCCATGTGAAACCTAACATATCTTAAGTCCGAAACTTAGGGCAAACTACATAAATGGCTAACTATTGATTCCAAGAACCGAGTCTGAAATTGAATACTCCTGCTGAGCCCATATTTGTAAACGTTTAAGAAGCCCAGGAATCGATTTCAATAAATTGATTCCGTCAGCCTTTGTAGCATGGCGTGCTGGGACAATAATCCTATAAATCGATTCTGATTTTAGTGTCAGACTTTGAAGCAAATAGTTAAATATGTAATTTAGGCAAAGAATACAATTTTGCGATTCACTGATTCAGTATAATAAATCAATCTGATAAAAAAGGGGGGTTGGTCCATCACATTTTGACCACTTATTAGAAGTCAGGCTGATAAAGAAGCGTCTTTCTGGTCTCAATGGAAATGCTTCTTGTGGCGGCTGAGGTTGTCCGACCTGCAATGAAAACCACAAACACTAGATTTCAAGATAGCGTCTTTAGGTTCAGAGGTTTTTTTTACTTAGGAAACAATAAGCAAAGCAATAAAATAAAGGAGAAACCCAAGGTGTGACCCTGATCATAAACCATGGTCTTATGAAAACAGGGTTTATTATAATTTACTTACCTTAAAACTGTGTTACACACTGTGCAGGCTACTAGCATATTTTTATGAGTAACAGCTTTGTGAGTCTCGAGTTTAGTCTGAAACAGACATGTAAATTAACTTAATTATCCATGTTTCCCAGTTTATTAGTGGGACAGAGAATGATGCATTGCGAAAATTCTATAACCAATAATGAACGTCACAATTTTCTGACGTTTTGCGTTCTAAAAATTAGTGGAGTTTATTACAGATCTGTTAGCATATAGTACAGGGATGTGAAAGAAAGAGGTATTGCGACGAGACAATCAAGGGTAAAAACATATCCAGTTGATGGATCTTAAGCTTTTAGAGGACCATAAAATTATTAACTGTGTCAAGGAACGGAGACAGCAGAAAATAGTACCATACCGGGCCACAGGCCTCAAAATGAAACAAAAATAAGTCCCGGTTACTAGAGGGTTGCGGATCCGGATTCGGATTGGATAAGGACTCAATCGGGGTGAACCCGGATCCAGATTCGGAATCCGGATCCGGATTCAGGAGGGCAAAAAAATTAAAGTTCTTGTTTTGATGTGTCGGATGGCTTCTTTTGAGAGCTGAAGGATTCTTCTGTAACTTAGATGTACTTTATGGAGGCCTACCTAGGGATAGGTACTGTAAATTGCAGTTTTTGAAAGAAAAAGAAAAATCAATAAATTTTTTTTGTCAGCTGTAATTTTTTTCTAATTTTTAGTGATTAAAGCCCGAATCTGGATTGGATCCGGATGAAAGGACTGCGGATCCGCAACCCTGCTTTTAACCCATGAATATCACCTCGCAATACCTCTGGAACATTTGAAATGACGAAATACAACTTTTCAGGTACCTTGTTCTCAAAGGTCTTGTTGCATTTATCTACCGGACAGGCAAACTTATGCGCGATTCCTCCCTAAAAAAGGATATGTTAAGCGAGTGTAATGCAGAAGGGATAGATAAAGCTAAAAACCATTTCACGCTTCTGTCACATTATAAGTATTGTCCAGCCATTTAAACTGTACTGAACGGAAGAGTGAGTCCAGTCTCGTCCCCCAGTTCAAACACCTTTAGATATGTCCGTTGATGTTAGCGAAGACCTCCGTGAGTTTGGTACTCTGGGTGTTTATAACTTAGGGTTCCCTGGCTACCATTTTATCATTGTATTTCCCATCTCCCGTGTATCATGATGTACAGTACAGTTGTACCTTGTGCATGCGTTGCTGATGAGCGGGTAGGCTGCGTCTACCCAAAATGCGTCCACACTCAGGACAGGGAACTAAAATTGCATCCAAATTAATTCACATTACAGTAAGTAAGCCTATAAAACAGTAAATTTTAGGAACAAACTATTAATTTACCGCTGTTTAAGAAACTGCGGAACAATAAAAAAGTCCAGCACAAAAAGTCTTGGCTCCTACGGCACAAAATGTACCTTGAAATGGCTCATAAAGTTATTGATATGTAGAGAAAGCCGCGCGAAAATTCCAGTTTGCCAACAAATCCGCCAAAGTATACCACTGCTTATATATATAGTTCAACAGAGTAACTGCAGATGGCACTATGAGCCTAAATTTTTCTTGGGTTGGGCTTTAAAAAAGTCCATATTCACACTCTCTCCCTCTCCTATCATTCCATCTCTAATCATCCATCTCCAAACCCTCCGTCTGGGCTCCTTGGTCAATTTGATTATTAAAATAATAAAAACAAACTTTATGTGGAAGAAGACTTGTTCAACAAGAGAAAGTCACCTTTGCGTTTTTCGTGAACGGCCTCCTTGTGCACCTTCACCTGAAAATAATATTCATAAATCAATAGCATTCAAATAAAGTTTACAAGCACAATATATTATCAAAACATGAATATTAAGCAAATTATGCATGGTTCTTGTTGATTGCTGACAGAAACGTATAAGGTACTTTTAGCAATCAACTAGAGACGTGGATTTCAAACATGCAAACAATTGTTGTATTATATGTTTAACAATTTATTGTTCATTAATGAAAAGTTCATTTCTGCAGGCAATGACTGGCGTGAACTTACCTCTAGGTTGTTTTTGAACGACTTGGTACACAGAGGACAGCTAAAGTTCCTAACCTACGGGGTCGGTTTGTAACATGACAGTACATGGATGCCAAATTTTTTACATTTATTCCAATCCAAGTAGCCCTAAATTCATTCCAATTTTTAACATGTATGTACTGTAGTTTAAAATAATATGCCTGACCACAATGAATCTCAACACTACAAAAAGAATTAAAAGGCAGTTGGCATTTCATGAAACCTTCCTTCTTATGAGAAAAATGGATGTGACTCTTCACGTCTGCTATTGCTTTGCCGCAGAAAGGACATCTACACAACGGTGGTAAATTTCCCGGATGAATTCGCCTGCAAAATAATAATAATTTATTGCGTTTCCTTCCAATCGCAGTACAAGAAAGAAAGAAAGAAAGAATCAAAGAAACAAACAAACAAAAAAGAAAGAGAAAGAAATAAAAAGAAAGAACGAAAGAAAGAAAGAAAGACAAAAAGAAAGAAAAATAAATGAGGGAAGAAAGAAAGATTGAAGAAAGAAAGAAAGAAAAATGAGAAAAGAAAGAAGAAAGAAAGAAATCCGAAGGATCGAAAATCTCACACTTTAGCTGCTTTGGCAAGGGCAAGGGCACCATTAATCTGACACTGTATTGAAATACTGTATGTAAGATAGGCTTAGATAGCATACAGCATACAGGATGTTTTGAAGTTTTCTAATGAGACAAGAGATGGAAAATTACCACGTGTATACAGAACAATACAAACGAAGGCTTATTAAGAACATTCAATTTCAGCGAATGGCAATAAATTTACCTAAAGTGCTGTGACATGCGACCGTAGATCTCTTTTCGGCAAGTGGGACATTTCCACCCAAAGGTGTCATCCTTTATTTTGAAAAACTCAACAACCTTAAAAAAAAACATTTGGCTCAGAAGAACCCTGTTATTGAGTCACAACTATAAATTTCTATGGTAATAGCAATCATCGTTATATTGTGACATGTTTTGTAATCTCGCGTCATGCAATATTTCTTCTCCCCCCCCCCCCCCCT
>Ga0209985_10003254_pt1 | contig 13994 bp, 13 predicted proteins | sample NOAtaG_FD_187305 | JGI IMG/M metagenome (GOLD analysis project Ga0209985, IMG submission 187305) | Freshwater lake microbial communities from Lake Erie, under a cyanobacterial bloom - NOAA_Erie_Diel6S_1000h metaG (SPAdes) (version 2) | ecosystem: Environmental > Aquatic > Freshwater > Lake ...
TTGATTTTGCCTTCATTCGCCCAGCGCCTCAAAGTGACTGGATGAACGCCTAACTGTTTTGCTGCTTCTGAGAGTTTGAGTTTCATGAGGATAAACCTATACAAATAGTATCGCTTTGTATAGGTTTCTTTAGTTTTTATTGAGCAGTGTCGAGCCCCAGTCATGACATCGCGAGCATGCGATCGATCGAATGTTTGGCCTTGAGGCGAAGTTCCTCGTCGAGATGGATCTCGTAGCGATCGTAGCGCAGGGCATCGAGCGTATCTTCGAGAGTGATCTGGGCCATGTGAGGGCAGCGGTGGCTGCAGAGGCGGAGGACCTCTTTGTGCTTATTGGCCGCAATGATGTTATCCGCCATGGAACATTCGGTCAGGAGCAGATAGCGAGGTGCTTTGACCTGTTGGACATACTTGATCATCGCCGAGGTGCTACCGGAGAAGTCGGAAGCCTGCACGACGTCAGGTGGACATTCGGGGTGAGCAAGGACCACGACGTCAGGATACTGGGTGCGAACGTTTTGAATATCTTCGACCGTGAAGAGGTCGTGTACTTCACACTTCCCGTGCCAGCCGATAAAGACTTTTTGCAGGAGTCCATCGGACGGTTTGAGAGCAGCATCGAGTCGATTTTCAGGGAAGATGATGCGTTTGCCTGTCTCGCGTGCCACGTTTCGAGCGAGATACTCATCAGGGATGAAGATCACCTGATCGCTATCGAGCTGATCGACAATTTTCGCGGCATTACCCGAAGTGCAGCAGATGTCGATCTCGGCTTTAACAGATGCGTAGGTGTTGATATAGGCCACAACAGGGACACCTGGGAATTGTGCTCTCAGGTTGCGAACATCTTCAGCCGTAATACTCGACGCCAAAGAACAGCCGGCTTTTTGCGAGGGAATAAGCACCTTGCGGCTTGGATTGAGAATCTTGGCCGTTTCGGCCATAAATTCGACTCCACAGAAGACGATAATATCCTTGTCGGCCTCAGCCGCCTTGCGGCAAAGTTCGAGGGAATCTCCCGTGATATCAGCCACGCAATGATAAAGCGCTGGCTCCATGTAATTATGCCCGAGGATGACCGCGTTGCGCTCGCGCTTGAGGCGATTGATCTCGACGACGAGCTCGGCTTTGCTCTCTAGTTCGAAGTCGGGGATGAGGCCGCCGAGCTTCTCCTGCATCATCTGCAATGTGTCTTGGTAAGTTGCGATTGCGCTCATGTCTTCGCTCTCTTCCAGGGGAGTTTTGGCTCCATGCGCTAGCACGGCAACCCAGGCAATGGATCGGAAGTTTTGCGAAAAAAACACTAAAAGGCAAGCTTTAAACCGGGGGGAGGGCAGGGGCCTCAGGCCCCCGCCAGGATCGAACTTACTTCACCATACGGAGCTGGAACTTGAGCAGCGTCGGAGTCGTAGCGGCTTCGCCAGAGGACGAAGGAACGCCGGGCAGGTTCTCGATCTCCATGTCACCGGAGAAGGAGCCGTCGACACCGCTGGATGTCGAACTCAGATTTCCAGTCAATTTGACAGTCTGCTCCAGGTTTGCGCCCAGAATTCGCATGGAACCACGCTGCATCGTGCCGGATAGGCACAGTCCGGTAATGTCGAATGCTTTCACGCGATGCACAATCTCACCGTTTGCGAGGTAAGGCTGTTCGCCTGCATTACAACGGAAGGCCGACGGCGTGCCGCTGGTGATGCGAGTCAGATCGTCGATACGTACTTCCAAATTGATATCCGTTTTCGGAACCTGTCGGTCCGCATTCCCGCTCATGGCGAGCGGAATAGGCAAAGTCCCCTCAGCGGCTTGCAACGTCAGGCTAGCCGCTAAAGCGCTGAGCAGTGCCAGCTTCTTAAATAGATTCGCGTGCTTCATATAAAGGCCTCCGTTCGAAATCTTGGTCAGATCGGGTTGTGGATGAATCTCGTCCAGCCAGTTTATATCCTTGTCTACCCGAAAGTAAACATACAGGTTGATTTTCATAAGGTTCTATCAACGCACGGATTCTACGAGCAAGGTCAAAAATCCGTGGGTCATGGGTTCGGGGTTTGTACTCCTCATCTGGCCATAGACGCGCAGCTATCTCGGCCTTGTTTACGAAGCTCCCCCGGTTATACAGCAACTCGAGAAAATCGTAGATAAGCGGTTTGTCATGCAATGGGATCCATTTACCCTGTACGCAGAGCCGACGCAAGTCAGGATCCATCTGCATGGAGCAAGTCAGCGAATAGTCGAGATCTTTAAATTTTTCATTGACTAAATAAGTCAAATAGGCGCATTCTTCTGGGTCAAGATAGCAGTGTAGCAGGTCAAGACTGACTTCTAGTGCATCCAATTTGGCCATATCTTTGTACATGCAGGCCAATCCGTAAAGACTCTTGATCGTAAAGTAATTCCATCGTAGCGGACTTGCCTCACGGATCGTCATGTGGAAAAACTTCTTCGCCAATTGACTATCCTGCTCGAAGCGATCGGCCACCATTGCCCGAAGCAGATACAGGCTGATTCTCTGGTCGAGGTTGACCAGGTCTTCCAACTCCTCCATCTCATGGGTGAGCCGGCCGATGTCCTGCGGCATCCGCAGGGAGAAGTAGACATTGGCAAGGCCTAGGACAGCCTGGAAGTAGTCCTTAACGGTTTCGCTGCGATCGGCCAGAAGTTTAAAAAGGCGTTCGGCCATTTCGTACTCTTGGTCCATGTAAGCCAATCTAGCAGTGGCATACAGGTAGGCGTCTGACTGCTTTTGCTGATACTGCGTGAGATCCCGTAGAACGCTCTTCGACTCGGCCACCCGATGCATTTCGAAGAGAGCCATGGACTTTCGCAATTGCAGCGTAAAGTAATCACTGACCGACGGACTAGAGCTGCTCTGGCAGTACATGTCAACAGCCGCCACGGCGCGCTTGAATTGACATTGATAGATCAGCTCCCGTACCTCACTAATCGTCTGATTCCAGTCCATAGCTGTGACTTTCCTTGGAGCGTAGGTTGACTGCTGGAGTACAAGCACATAGCATGCCAGCTTTAGCAAGGCCGTGAAGCTGTGTAAGTAGGCTCCGAGGTAGATATTCTGAGATGGAGAGGCGAAGCGACAGGTTTACTTTTGTTACCAGAACACAGTTCCGCTGGTATTGTTGGAAACCTTTTGAATCGCTGTTTATGATGTAAAGCTTTTCATATGTCCAGATAAGGGGCTAAATGGATGGAACTCTTTGCAAACTCGCGTGCACCTTGGGGCATTGACGCCCTGGCCTTGTTTTCGTTCGGTGTTTTGCCTTTTTTGATGGCTAGTTACTATCTGGTGCGAGCCCGGCGGGCCTATGCCGCGCATAAATGGCTCCAAAGTGTGTTGGCCTTTGTCATGATCGTAGCCCTGCTTGCCTTTGAGTGGGAAGTGCGAAGAAACGGCTGGCGGCTGTATGCGATGGATTCTGTTTATTACGAAACCTGGGTGACCCCCGCCCTTATCTTCCATTTAGCGTTTGCCTGTCCGACCTTCGGGCTGTGGGTCATCCTCATGTTTGGCGCCTGGAAAAAATTTCCTAGGCCAACTCGTCCGTCAGAATATAGTATGATACATAAGAGATTAGGACGCATCACGGTCTGGACCACGCTGGGCACCTCGGTGAGCGGCTGGCTTTTTTATTGGCTAGCCTTCCTCAGCTAGAGCCAGCGATGGGGGTCTTACAGCTCCTGGCCGGATGCCACGGGCTTTATGTGCGTCGCCAGCACCTATCAGGCTGGAAAAAGTGGCTCGACCTGCATCCATCCGGTGTGGGATCCGGGCCGCACGGGGCCGCTTGAACGGTGAGCGGAAGAGGGGCAGGGACGATGACCACCAAGGCGAAGCCGGATAAGGACAAGCGGGGTGTGCTGGTCTGCATATCCGGCAAAAGTCAGAACGAACTCGTTAAGCTTCGCCGAGACAACACCATTTTTGGACGGGAAAAAGCCGACATCATTGTGTCGGACCCGGAGGTCTCTGCGACCCACTGTCAGGTGCAATGCATCGACGATTCCTACCATATCTTCGATATGAACAGCAGCAATGGCACCTATGTCAATGGCCAGCGTATCGTCAAAGCCAAACTCAAAGAGGGCGATATGATCGAGATTGGCAAGACAGCGTTCCGTTTTGGGCTCGAGGACGAAAAAAACGTTCGACACATTCCAACCCTATTCACCTCCAATAAGAAACAGGAACGAAGCAACAGTCTGGTCGATACGCTGATCGAAAAAGAGCTTCGGCAAGCGACCAAGGTGCATCTCGAGATAACGGTTCAGTACGGTAATGGCAGCCGAGAAACGATCAACCTGCAGCAGAAAGTGGCCTACATCGGCCGAGCTTCTTCGTTCGGACATTTCGATCAGGATTCTGAAATTTCTCGCAAGCATATGATGATTAAATTGAACGATACCGGCGAGGTCTTCATCGAAGATCAGGGTTCGACCAACGGCAGCTATTTAAATGGGCAGCGGATCAGCGGTATGCATAGGGTGCAACCGACCGACGAGGTGCGCGTTGGTCGCTGTATCTTAAGAATCATCGCCAAGAGTTGAACCAATTTTCCTGGCGCTTTTTGTATCACGGGTCGCGATCGACTGCACATTCAGAAACGATCTAATGGTCCAGAGGCCAAGCACATAAATTTCCGAAGCTCGGAATGGACGGACAATCCATGAGGGGCCGAGGATGTTTTGTGAGCCTAGCCTGACGTTCATTGGGGAATGCTTCAAGGGACTGTTTCTCAAGCCGCACGCTCTCCCATGTCTTGCAGACTTCTGGGTGTGGGTCAGACTCAACTTTTGCTGCTTGACGCAAGGGCCTCTTTCTCCCGTCTACTGACTTTAAGTGGGGCTATTAGATTGCAGATATGGGCTTTGAAGTGATAAGGCGGTTCAGAGTTTGCCATCGATTGGGGACTTTCGACGACTTTAAGAAAGGCAGGCCCACCAAGGATTTGCCGCAAACGGGGACTTTCGGCACGAAGCAGCGTGTAGGGGCCGATCCGGGTCATGGAACTCATATCAAATTGAAGGTAATCAGCCGATTGGAGGCGAGCTGACATTTTAAGCAAGCCAAAGGAAAGTGCGTGATCGTGGGGAGGGAAATAAGCCTTTCGTTCGTTCGTGCTCGCCCGTCGCTGGGCAACTCCAGCTAGATAATCACGTTCGATCAAATCTGCAAGGTTCAGTGGAATATGCTTGAGCGTGCGGAGTCGACGTTCTGATCCTCCATTGCGCAGCATCTGATTCTCATCACGCACGCCGATTGCAACAATCGTGGCGTGCTCTGGCAAAAAGCGATTCAGTTCGTGAAAATGACGACGTGATTCGCCGGTCATCAGACGCTCTTCGATGAATACCAAGTCCGGGCTGAAATACTTAGGCTCGTAAAGCAAACTGTTGCGTTGTAGGGCCGTGTGGACTTCATATTTGCGCCGATCGAGATACTTGAGAAGGGTGGTGCGAAGCGCAGGCGATTGGATGGCTAGAAAAATGCGTGGCCTTTGGCCGAGGTCGAGGTTGCTGAGCTTCTCAAGGGTATCAAGAATTCGTTCTGGATCAGCACGAGCGACGGCATCGGCGTACCAATTGCCAATCAGAGCTTCCGAGAAGCGAAACGTGAGATTGGTCTGTTGTTTTTGTTGGACATGAACGGTGACATGACCGAGACCTAAGGATTGAGCGAAGGCTCCCTCGAGAGAGATCTGTTCCCCGATACGCGGGCAGGCTCGCGTTTCAAGCCATAATTGGTGGCCTGCGACCCAGACCACACGGACCGGAATACTGATGTCGATCGATTCATCGATCTGATCGAGGCCTTCGTGAAGACTCAAAATCGATTCGACGCCGGATGTAGCAAACTCGAAGCGTTGAAGCCATTCGGCATCATCAAGATCGGCGGGTATGATGTCCCGAAAACCTTCACGAACAGCAGCCTCCATGAGGGCATAGTCGTTGCGCGAATTCGAGATCAACAGTCGGGCAGCGTTGATGTCGGGTATGTTGGCAAAAGTATGCACACAGCGCGTCGTCATGTCAGAAGGCCATTCGTCACCAAGAATCAGGATCTGAGCCCGTTTAACTGTGACCTCTCGGATGAGGGTCTCGAGGTTTTCGAAAAAGAAGACCTGGTATCCAATATCATCCAAGATACTGGCCCGCCTCAGGTGCTGCTCTTCAACGGTGGGGCAAAGCCAATAGACACTGGACCGCTTCATGCGTGACTACTCCTAGGAGATCATCTCGATAAGGGTATCGGACGGGATACTGCGAAACTGAGGGAGGGGACCATCGCTAGCTCGAGGGGGGTCGGCTAAGCTACTGCCGATGCTAGCGGGACCTGCGAAAATTGGCAAGTATCCAATGCGAAAAAGCGAGAGGCCGTCATGACAGCTTTGTCATCCAGGATCGCTGTTGCTGGAGCCCGGAATCTCCTTCAGAAAAGGAAGGTTGCGAACATCGACAGGCTCATCCAACAATTCTTCGACGGACAGGATGTTGTGATAGGGGATATGCAGGGATTCGGTTTGTCGAAAGCGTTTGCTAGCAGCCTCCTCTTCGGGGAGTATGATCATCTTCGTGTTATCGCGGAAGATAAATTCACGAAGGCAAATCAATCCCGGTAGAGTGCTCGGCTCGACGAAGCGCACCAGCGCCTCCATCGTTTGACCCTGTTGTTTATCGAGAAAGCGAACGCGAAATATGATGGTTTTTTTTGTTCCCACTGTTGTTTGATTCCCATCCAATGTCTGGGTGGATTCTCTGAGCCACCACCGCTTGAGTAGCAATCTACTGACGGAATGAGGACTGTCAAGTTTAGGTCGTTCTGTGTAAGGCAATATGGCTTGTTGAGGGGTTAGAGGCCCGTTTCTTGCGAGTTTTTTCCTTGCCTCACATCCGACCTATGCTCATACTGTTGGGTTCGCGGTCGATCGGCACTTCGTGACCAGACACCTCCGACACGCCTAGCCTCCCCAGGTCCGAAGCAAGCCGCGACAGGAAGAGATAGCCAAATTGAGCAAGAGGGTGAGGGGACCCAGAGCCCCGGGGAAGCAGGCCAGAACATAGGGCTACGAAGATGAAACCACTGACCCCGCACTGGGCCGATCAGACCGCAGCTCGCGTCGTAAGTGCATGCAGCGATAAAGACACCTACACGGTGGCGAGCGGAATCACTCCCAGCGGTGTGGTTCACATTGGTAATTTCCGTGAGGTCATCACGGTGGAATTTGTAGCCATGGCGCTGCGCTCCCTCGGGAAGAAGGTGCGCTTCATCTACAGTTGGGACGATTTCGATACTCTGCGCAAGGTGCCGAAGAACCTTCCCAATCAGGATATGCTGCGGGACAACCTGCGCCGGCCCATCAGCCGCGTGCCAGATCCCTATGGAGAGGACGCGAGTTATGCCTCGCACAACGAAAGAGTCTTCGAACAGGAAATTAGGCAGGTCGGTATCCAACCCGAGTTTCTCTACCAAAGCCAGCGCTACAGTGCCGGTCTCTATGCTGACTTCATCAAGCAAGCTTTGATTCATACCGAGGTGATCAAGGGCATCTTGAACGAGTTCCGTACAGAACCACTCGAAGATAACTGGCTGCCAACCACAATCTACTGCAGCAAGTGTGAGCGGGATCAGATGGACTACGAGCGCTATGAGGGCGATTACAATTACGCCTATCGCTGCTCGTCCTGTGGCCACGAAGAGGTGGTCGATATTCGACGCACGGCCAATCTCAAGCTCAATTGGCGAACCGACTGGCCCATGCGCTGGGCTTTCGAAGGTGTTGACTTCGAACCAGGCGGAAAAGACCACTCGAGCGATGGAGGCTCTTACGATACGGGCCGACGTATCGTCGAAGCTGTGTGGGGACGCCAGGCGCCCCAGTATCTGCAGTATGACTTCGTCTCGATTAAGGGCGGTTCGGGTAAGATGTCCTCATCATCCGGTGAGCTGATTACGCTCTCGGAGGCACTGGCCGTCTACGAACCGCAAATGGTGCGATGGATCTTCGCCAATCAGAGACCGAACACGGACTTTGCTATATCGTTCGATATCGATGTGATCAAAGTCTATGATGAATTCGATCGAGCCGAGGCCGCTGCATTGGGTCCCGTCCCAGCCAATTTAGGTAAGTGGCCGGCCCTGCGGCGGGCCTACGAGTTATCTTGTATCGGCGCCCTACCCGACGCGGCGCCCTACCGTGCACCCTTCCGTGAATTGACGAGTCGCCTGCAGATCTGTGACGGTGATGTTCAGAGGACCTATGAGCGGTACTACGCAGACAAAGCCAAGTCAGCACTGGAACGCGCGCTCTTCGAATCCCGAGCTCGTCGGGCTTTGAATTGGCTTGCTGAGTATGCTCCAGAAGAGTTTCGTTATCAAATACACCGGCAGCCGGTCGTTGTTGAGCTTTCACCGGCACAAGACCTTGCCTTGGCAGCACTATGTCAGCTGCTCGAACGCATCGATCTGGAGAGTATCGATCAGAAGGACTTAAATCAAAGGCTCTATGATGATATCATTCATACCAGTGGGTGTGATGGTAAAGAGTTTTTTGCTGCCGTCTACCAAAAGCTGATTGGACGCGATCAAGGGCCTCGATTGCCTGGCTTTTTAAAGGAGTTGGGCAAGGAACGCATCCTGCGCCTTCTGACCCCAGTCTGATGCAGTAAGGGATCGGCAACCAGGCTTGCAATCAAGAGGGCATTGTTCATGGGCAGCAGGTCCCGCATCTGGCTTTTGTGCCTCGGACTGGTCTTGTCAGGTTGTACGTATCTTCGGCATATGGTGGGGCTCGTCGCTGAGAAGCCTGAGGTCAAACTCACCGCGGTGGATGTCAAGTCATTCTCGGTGAAGAAGATTGATTTGGTGTTTGTGCTCGATGTGTTCAATCCGAATCGTTTCAGTCTTGATCTCGATCGCCTGGATTATGCGGTCCACGGACTCGGACTCGCGCTGGGGGTCGGAAGCATGACCGATGCCATTCATCTCAAAGCAGAGAGCCGGAGTGAGGTGCGTCTGCCCTTGACCCTCGATCCGGATGCTGCGGTGCAACTCATGAAGAATTATATGATGAAGCCTCGCGATCTTAAGCTGAAGCTGACCGCTCGGCTGTTCCTCGATACGGCCTTTGGTAAGATGGACGTGAATTTCGAAGAAGAAAAACTGGTGCTTAAGGGTCTGAGTAACCCTTAAGCAGCCTTCTGCGCCGCCGATAGCTCCCGTGATTCATTCACCTGAATCTGGGGAGGCAGCTGCAGTGTCAGAGAAAAGCGTCGATAATCGGGACTGGGGCCCATGCCTGTGAGCTTCAGCTGCAAGGTTCCACCTAAGCTTTCTATGAAGGCTTTGACAGCCTCCATGCCGACTCCTCGACCCGAGATTTCCGTTACCTTCGTGGCACTTGAGATTCCGGTTAAGAAGATAAGATTCGCCACCGCCTCTTCGCTGGCATTCTCGTGTATGTGCTGGCTCCGAAGACCCTTCTCTTTCAGTACCTTGAGATTCAGCCCAGACCCATTGTCCTGGTAGATGAGGCGTGTTGCATCTCCGGTATGCTCAATTTGGATCGTGATTTGACCCTGGAGATCGGGGTCAAAGCCGTGATCCAGACTGTTCCGGAAGAGGTGAACGAAGATATCTTCGATCCGCTCCTGACCTGCGACATCCAGGTAGAAGTCCTGACCTTCTATCCTGACCTCAGGAACTTGACGGCCGAGCATCTTCGCAAGACCGTCCAAGGAACTCACAAGCGGCCGTAAGATGGTTCCGAAACTATTCGCACTGAAACGATCGAGGCTGCCGAGCACCCGAGCGAGCTGATGACGAGGCTCCTCGGGGAGGGCTGCAAGGTTGGGCCCGACAAGCTGCGAGAGCTTCATGAGATTCAATTCAAGCTCAGCCTGATCCTTGCGTTTGAGCTTGATGTCGTGAACCTGCTCGTAGGTCTGGATCAGAGTTCGAATGCGGGCAAGTTGATGCTGGAGCTGCGTGTGTTGAGCTGCTGCAGCTTGGGTGAGATCGAAAGTGAAGAGGTCGGTTTCAACCTCGTGGGTGACCTGAGACAATTCGTGGAACGAATAGGTGCGAGCATTCCCCTTGATCGTATGGATGTTGCGCAGCAACACGGGCCAGTCGATGACCCGGGGACCTGCCTGAACGATCTGCTCGCAGTCGTCCAACAGGCGACTTGTCGAGCTGATGAATCGCTTGAATTTACTGGCTGGTATTTCGAGGATTTGACCTATGATTTCGAGCTCATGCTGGCGGGCAGCTGCCGCCTCCTCAGCCTTTTTCACGGAGGTGATATCGCGCACGGCAGCGAGAATTTTTTGGATGTCGCCATGTGGTCCTTCGATCGGAGCCCAATCGACCTCGAGATACTGTGAACCTTTCGCGCTTTGTAGCTTCATCTGTCGTGGCAGAAGGTGCTGATTGCCTTCGAAGCCCAGAGAATCCCGCCCCATGCTAAAGCCTATGGCTGTCCGCAACTGAGACCGGTCCTCAGCACTGAGGTCGCTGCGATCGAATAGCACCTCATACAGTGATTTGCCGCTTAAATCTTTCGTGCCGACAACGCGCTCCAAGAACTGCGAATACTGCGGGTGAATAGAGCCCCCGCCGTCGATGGTGCAGATACCCTGTTGGATATTGTCGAGCATGACGCTCATACCTTTGGTCTGCTGCCAGAGTTCTTCTGTACGCTCTTTAACCTGCCGCTCCAGTTCGATGTTCATCGTCTCGGTCAGCCGCCGAGCTTCGATCTGAGCCTCCAAGGCCTCTTTTTGAGCCCTTCGGATCGCCATGTTGATAGCATTGATCTTGTCGCTGGCACCGATTGCCATCAAGAGGACGTGAATAGCCGCCCCTATCTCGACGGAGTAGGTTGTGAGGAAGGAAACCGGCAATAGACCGGACTTCTGTAGACCGTAGACCAGTGATGCGACAATGATCGAGATCCAAGAAAGCAGAAAGAAGCGTGCCGATTGGTATCCACTGAGAAGGGTATACACACTCGTGACAAGGATGGCGATAACGGTGCAGAGACCAATCGCTAGAAAGATTTTGAGCGTACTATACGGAAGAACGAAACTACCAAGAGTTCCGATCGCTAACAGGGAAAGGAGAACTTTGAAAATCTTCGAAGTTCGCTGATAGTCGCTCAGACCCAGGAACTTGTAAGTCGCAAATCCTGCCATGAGAAAGACAAATGGGACCGAGAATGCTGACGCTACGTTGCCCCACCAGGGAGATCGTGGCCAAAGGTACTCGTAAGCGAGTCCGTTGATCACCAGTTTGAACAAGAGGATGCCACTCCAGTGAAGACTTAGACTTAGGTACTCTAAACTTCTAGCTCCGATCGCCATAAGAAGATAATAAGCGATCATGATGGCCATGAGACCGATGAAGGCACCCTGAGCAAGTTGGGATTCGTGATCTTCAGCTGAAACGGCTGCCTGACTTTGGATACTCATGACAAACTGGGAGGCGCCCTGGGTTTGCATGCGAACGAACACGGCGGTTGGTTGATCGCTTGAGAGTGGTAGTGGAAAATAGAAAAAACGGTGTTTTAAGCCTCGTTCTTCGAAGGGGAGGCGGTCCCCTGAAGCTTTGTGGACCCAGGTGCCGTCCGTATTCCGGTAATATAGATCGATGAAATCGACCAACGGAGACTCCATACTGAAGAACCAGGGACCTTGGACGCGTCCGCTGTCTCGGATCTCAAAATGAAACCAATAGGCGAATCCCGTAAAACCATAGTTCGGAACGGCCTTGGTCTCGTCCTCGAAGCGACCTTCGCTCCAGGCCTGCTGAACCTGTTCGAAGGTCATCTCTCGCGAAGAGTCGACGAAGACCTTGGTGCCTGTCCCAATGGGCAGCACCTGTGACTCGAGGGTCAAGACGGGGGATACCTCTGCGCTGGCTACGTCCACTAGGACTATCGCGGCTGACCAAAAGAGCAGGAGTCTCCTGAGGGATCGGTAGGCTATCTTCATCATGAGCAGTCTCCTTAAGCCGCTTTGGGTTGGAGGAGCTTATCGATGACCTTTGTCAGGTTTTCGGCATGGACAGGCTTAACGATCCAGACTCGAACGCCCGCCGCTAGTCCTAGCTTCCGCAACTCGGTGCTGTTCTCAGTTGTTAGCATGATGAAAGGGACGGATTGAAAAGCAGCCTCCCCTTTGAGAGCCTGGGTCATTTCCACCCCGTTCATGACGGGCATGTTGAAGTCTGTGATCACAAGGTCTACGGGACCATTCTTTCGCGCTTGCTCGAGGCCATCGGCTCCGTGGACCGCGCTGATGGGGGTGTGACCGGCGTTGCGAATAATACTTTCGAGTTCGGCACGGATAATCTCAGAATCGTCTACGATCAAGACGCGACCCATAAATCAACTCCCAAAATCGTCGTTGGAGGAATCGGACGGACGAGGGGGAGTCTTAGGGAAAAATCGACGAAACATATCTTCTTTTTGGTAACAATCTACGTTCGCTAAAATGAATCAGGACATTCGCTCGCACATGAGTATCTGTTCTCAATGGTCCGCTCAAGCGTTCGGAAACAGTTCGAAGGCGGGTTTCATAAGGTTCCGAATGGCCCTAGGTTACGCAGTCCGTGCGGTACTGAGGGTTTTTCTGCTTCGAGCCCTGTGGGTCGTTTACGGATGGGCGCGAAGGATTGGTTGTCCAAAATACTCATTCAGGCTGAGCTTCCACGGGCTGCGGGTGTTGGGTTTGAGACTGGGTTGCAGAACGCTTCGAATCCTCCTACCGATCCCTGCGGGACCATCGGAATCTCGATCGGGAGATTGAGGTAATAAATGAATATCATAAAATTAAATGCGGTCCTTGGGCGAAATCTCAAGGGTTCCCTCGGGAGTGCCGATCAAATTTTTATAGCGGAGGCGAGTATGCATGTGAAGGGGATCGTACCATTCCTCATCGCGGGGTCTTTTTGGAGTCTTCGAACGGGTTTGGCTCAACCAGATCCTTTACCCAGGGACCCGATCGACCGGGGATTTGCGCAGGCCGAGCGTTTGCCAGGCAAAATCGAGAATAAGTTGCCCGGGTCCGACCTGGTGGCCGTTTTAGCTGAAAAGAGCCCTTCAGAAAGAGAAGAACTCATCTACGCAATCCTCGAACGCGGACATTTTCCAGATTTTTTGCGAAACATGCGACCTGTCACGATTCGCGAACGCGGACATGCTTTGACCTTCTGGGTTATGCCCGATTATGTCGCCATTGGTAGCGACGAAGACTATGTGCTCATGCCCATGAATTTCATCACAGCCAAACGTCTTGCCAGGACTTGGGGCATGGCTCTGCCGACCGCAAAAATGGTCGATGCGATTTACCAGCAAGCCGAGCGCACGGTGTGGCCGAAAACCATGAGCCCAGGACCCAAAATGGGGTCGATGGACTATATCGAGCAGCATAACAATTGGATACTCGGGCAACGGTATCTATATCCCGATCCGACGGTCCTGCAAGCAGGGCATAAGAAGGACATTGTCTTGAGTCGGCGTCTCTACACCAAACCCGATCGAATCGCCATCTATGGCTGGCACAATATTCGGGGAGGGGAGCCTATCCAACCTTTGAGCACCTGGCATGGCGAGCGTTATGTCGACTATAGTCACGGCGTGCGCATGATCGGCCCTTGGGTGCAACTGGACGGTCAAACGCTGGCCTTGCGCGATGTCTTGAGGGACGATCGACTGGCCGGCTTGCTGAGTTCCGAGGGTACCCTTGATATCGATCGCTTGCTGCGCGATGGAGCCCCTTACTCGTTGGCGCATAACCATTGATCCTAGCCCAGACTGCTTGATACTTCGGAAAGACGTCGCTTCCCCCAAAGCGTGTGGGTCTCCGGAACGTTCAGGTGCAATGTCGCCCCTTACTCGTTGGCGCATGATCACCGATCCAAGCCTAGACTGCTTGACACCACGGAAAGACATCGCTACCCCCAAGCGTGTGGGTCTCCGAAACGTT
>Ga0209985_10003256_pt1 | contig 13977 bp, 13 predicted proteins | sample NOAtaG_FD_187305 | JGI IMG/M metagenome (GOLD analysis project Ga0209985, IMG submission 187305) | Freshwater lake microbial communities from Lake Erie, under a cyanobacterial bloom - NOAA_Erie_Diel6S_1000h metaG (SPAdes) (version 2) | ecosystem: Environmental > Aquatic > Freshwater > Lake ...
CTTAGAGGCAGCAGCACCTTTTTTTGAAGCATTAGCGATCGCTTCATAGCCACCTTCGAAGGCGATTCTTTGATCACCCTTGAAGCAGCCGTTCACACAGACCTCGTAGAACACAACATTATCAGGGAGAGTACAGGTCGAGTGATCTGGGTGGTAAATTGGAAAACCATCAACATTCTGTACAAAGATAGGATAGCGCCGCTGATGAGGGGGGAATTTTACATACTTCTTCTGTTTCCGATCATACTCACCGGTGAACTCATCTTCCCAGACTGTAGGATCCAAAAAATTGCAGCGATACGCCCAATCAGCGCGAGCCTTGGCGTCATCGGCTGTGATAACCTGATCCTGGATACAGCGAAGGAGATTTGTTTTGCTCCCAGCCAGAGTCTCCATCAGCGGGGTCTCGAATTTAAACTGGGCATGAGCACTCAGACTCAAGCTCAAAAGACCAACGACAAAAATTGCGTTTCCTAGTTGCATAATGACTCCAAATTGCTTGAATAAAAAAGTCTTCTCGTGCGATAAAGACGTGATACCTGAATTAATTAGTCGACTCTCCCAAGATACTTCTGATGATGGGCGAAGCTCGACGTATTGCCTCTAATGAAACGGCTCTATTAGCGCCACCACTCGCAGAGCAACCTCCCTGAATATGCACACCGACCAGATAACCATCCATATCCAGCACACCAGAGCCTGAGCTACCGCCTTGAGTATCCAAGTTTCCATATCGAATCTGCTCGTCACTTATGGCCGAGACGGTCCCAATATGAACCTTTTTAGGCAAGCCTTCGGGATGCTGAATGATGGTCACACGCTCACCTACAAGAGGTGCGAGACTGCGAAGCGGCGTATAGCCATAGATGTCACCAGGCTTGCCCTTGAGCTTCACAATCATATAGTCAAGCTCTGGACTCATCTGGAAACCGTCTTCCAAAACCGATTCAACCTCGTAAAACTCCTCAGGAAGGAGATTCATCTCATCTGGCTTGTATTCAAAATTCATCGACACATAGTTTGTAGCTGCAAAAGCGTCTGCACAGTGTGCAGCTGTGAGGAATAGGTCAGGGCTGATTAGTGTACCACTGCAAAATTTTGGACCTATGCCGGCATTCGCGTTAACTGCTATAGCTCCAACTGCGCTTTTGCGTTGCAGGACCAAGCGAAGTGGAACACCTGCATTTGCTTTGAAACTGTTCACATAGAAAGCATCATCGCTAATACCGCACGTAGACTCAAGCTGAAGGAATTGCGCCCATGATAGCTGCGGAATCATCAGGCTTGCCCCGAGCAACATGGCTCGAAAGGTGTAAGGAAAGAAAAAAGACATAGTACTAAGAACTCCTTATGATTTCGGTTCAATCCTTAGAAAGCGACCCGTGATCAAATGATGATCCCTTAAATGAATACCTTGATGTCATCGATATCTATCAGGAACTGCTTGGTGTCTTGCTCGCTTATCGCGAAGATGACGGCCTGAACTCGACTGAAGTTAAAACCTGAGTTCCTAAGAGAGGAGAGATCGATCTCATAGATTTTATAAGTATTTTCTAGATTGACTTCCGCCCACTCGCTCTCGATTCCATCGTCCATTGAGACAAAGTAAATCTTGAGTTTCAGTGGCTTTTGACTAGCCTTGGCTTTAAATGTGAACTTGCGATGAATCGATAGATCGCGGTGACTGTAATCCTTAAAGACATAGGCAGCAGCTCCCCAATAATCTTGATTGTTGAGCATTACCCGAAGGTGGCGGCGCCCGCTTGCAGGTGCAACGATAGATTCAGTAATTGTCGAAGCAGAGGGATCCCAAGCCTGAGCTATCGTAAAGGGCTTGATCTCACCATCATAAAGGATTTCACTACCAACTCGTGTGGGAGTGATGGGTACTAAAGTGTTGCAGACATGGACCCATTTTACTTGAGTGGGGATACTGCATGACGCAAGGTTGGGAACCCAGACCTGGGTGCCAAGGAGAAATGTGGGGTAATTGTAAGATCCTGCAGGAATATTCTGCCACTCAAGTGTGTCAGGACTGATCTGCATCGTCAGGAATCGATTCGCAGAGGGAGATATATGCTGACAACTGGTGAACCAAGAATTACGATACTGAGCCTGATCAGCCGTAAGTTTGTCTTGAACAGTGCAAATGTTAGGCGGAATCACCGTAGCTTCAGTGATCGAGGTTGGTGCCAGCCAATTCCTTGGGCTTGAATCGAGTGTCTGCCCCATAGAAATTGATGCAAAGCCAAAACAAAATCCTAGTACCCCTATCCAAGTAGTCTTTCGTCGCATCATCGCTTTCATAGTCTCCCATATCTCGGGCTTTTCACAATTGGATCTGTCTAAAATGTTAAGAATCAGGAGCTTCGCCGATTTCTTCGCCTTCCATTGATGCTCTCCGTAACCAGAGAGTCGAGCGGGGGTGAAAACATTGCAGGCAGCGTCAGATTTTTCGTACCTAAATTTCAAGATCCTGATATATCTAGAAAAAATTAGACATGAGGTTCCTGAGGATAACGCTTCGCTTACCCTTATGCCCTGCAGAGGATAACTTTCTTCCGTCATTGAGCGGGGGACTGTTCATCTGATTTGAATGAGTCTGGATTGTTTTGTCCAGTTTCGATTGAACATGCCAACCTTTACAATATTACAGAGAGCTTGCTCGGAACATGGAAGTCTTATCCAATGCAAGGGTTGACTATCTGGAGCTTGTGGCCGGTTTTGCCAAGGAGATGAAACTCGCTGCCCTATATGCCAGCAAGTTTTGCGACACAAATTCCGATAACTTAGTGAAGTAAGAGTGGCGGAAAGAGGTGTCGCAGATGTCAGATTCATCGATACTACCGAGGTCGGGTGCTCTGCTGGAACGATGCTGGGGATGGGCCAACGGTCAATTCCATTCCCAAACAGCGCGCTGTCCAGGCGCAGCAATCAGCCTTGCTATTTCGGCCGAACCCACCGTCGCCGCCCTTAGTCACCCAACTATCGAGAAAAACACCACGAACAAACTCCAAGCGGCAACTACGAGAGTCTTCGCCTTGGTCCAACAAATCCATTCACCCCAAAAACAATCTATCAACAAGACTCAAGTGGTTTTGAATAAGTTAGTCATGCTGGGCTCGCTGCTGCCGGTTTCTCATGGCCGTTAACATCGATACAGCCTGCGCGCAGCGGGAATGGTCTGGCTAGATTTGAAAAGGACAGCGAAACGATGATTGACAATGGTCGTGAAACGTTACACAGAAAAAACCGGGATCCGACGTGTATCTAAAGTCAGAGCCTGCGGTGGTTTCATGGCACATGAATTGGGAAGTTTAGCTGCAGCTACGTTGATGATGTAGCTAAATGGATCGTCATATGTAAACAGCTATTGGCATCAATAGTTTGCTGTCTGGTAGCCCAAGACCTGGAGACTACCTCGATCGCCGCTGTTAAATGTCGCATCTAGCGTATCGGCCCATGTGGTTAATCCATAACCGACTAGCGCCTGCAAGGTTCGCATGCAACCCTCAGCCTCCCTAAGACGGCAAAGAAGAAAGCGATCTCCTTGTCCCAGGAGATAGCTTAAAGCAGCCTGATCGCCTCCGACCTGTTCGAGCGACAGACTTAACACTCCATCGCTGTCACGCGCGCGATCCAAGTGGGCTGCGATCGTTCTCAGGTTAGCTAGATCAAACTGTGTCTCCTGAAGAAAGATCGTTCTTTCTTCATCACTTCGAAAGGAGGCTGTCACAAGCACACTCAGGGTACCACCTCGTTCGATGCTTCGAACATAGCTTTGCCCACAAAGAATCTGAAACTCCCCTGGGTCGTCTCGGCGAATCTGAGGAAATTCAGGTCTGGACCACTGAGGTCTTTGGAGCTCTTCGCTCCCAGAATTTTTGACTAGCTTAAACTCATGCTTCACTTGGAATGGTCGATTTGCATCTCTTTGATCAAAGAAACAAACATCCCTTCGACAAGGAGCAAAACTCTGTTCATATGTGCTTTGAGTCATCTTATCTTGAGTTCTCTCCCGCGGGTTGGATTGTGGCTCCCCCACTCGACAGACATTCGTCATCGGCCCATCGACTCCAATCGCTTCGCCAAGACTAACACGTAACTGTGGGTTTTGAGCCCAGATGGTGGTTGCTTGGCAAAGGAACAACCACGCTAGGAATCGAATAGCTTTTCTTGGCTTACTTGGTTTCATAGCCTTCTTCCTGAAGCAATGGATTTTCGGAAAAATTTGCTTGAATTGTCGGAGATTCGATGTCTGGATATACTTCAAGCAGATTGGCCGGTGCCGCAAAGAGTTCGAGGGCACTGTTGGAAAGACCAATCGCAAGACCACGGAGACTATTGTTGGTAAGATCAACTTCACGTAGATCCACGAGTTCCGATAGGTCCAAACTTCCTTGGAGACCTGCGCCAGTCACTTTCAACCGTTGAAGGCTGCGAGGGAGCTCACCTAAGCTATGCAATCGAATACGCATAAGTTCAAGCGTTTCTAGGCTATCCGGTAATTTTTGAAAGGTATCGGGGTCAGCCTGGGGATAGAGAGATGGTCCCAGAGGGCCTTCAATGATCCAACTCAGGCGTTTCAGTTTCGTCAAACTTCGAAGCACTGCCTGCTGCTTCACCAAACGCGTACCTCGTAGGGAGAGCTCACGAAGGTTCTCGTGTCCACCTAAGCCGGCAAGTGAAACTCCAGCTTCGAGATAATGAAGAGTCAGAATTTGGAGCTGGGGCATGAAGCGAACGAGGCCAAGATCCGAAGGTCCCTCCCACTGGAATACCAGATCTCGAATCTCTGCTAGGTCTTTCATGAACTTTGAACAATCATTACCTAGTCGCAAGCGTTGCATGAAACGTCGTACGTTATAGGAGTCCTGCAGGCTGAGATCTGTTGCCGTACAAACATCCTCTGCAGTTGCTAAGTCACTGACTTTTTGGTCGAGAGACCGTTTATACTGTCCATCAAGAGTCAATCCGAGGCTCTTCAACCACCGTCCGTAATAGGATACCATCGTGTAGACACCAGCTTTAAAGGTGCAGTTATCGTTGCTATCAAGAAAATCAACCTCGGTATTGAGGTTGGGATTGATTCCTTGAGTGAGCCCTACAAGCATCAATCCATTGGGGCCTTTGATGAAAGCGGGGCCACCTGAATCACCAATGCAAGCTCCGTCAGGTCCACCACCATAGGTCAAGAGTCCACGAAATGGCCCGCTAGTAAAGGCTTTTTGTAGAAAAGTAGAACCCTGCTTTAAAGTTTTTGCAGGCTCACTATCGAAAACGGAAGTACTGCCAAAGCCTGCAATCAACATCGGCATTCCTGCTCGATAAACAAAGTTATCATCCGCTAGCGGTGCCTGCCTGGAACCCTCAAAATCAGTACCTTGCCAACGGATCAAGGCGATATCCCCGAGCGGAAAATACGTTCGGCTCGGGAGGCCATTGATATCCTTTGCGTAAAACTCTATGGTAGCTATTTCCCGGGTCTGCCAGGGCTGATCGGTTTGCAAACCCTCAAAGGCAATCTGGTAGATTTCTGGCGCAGGATCACTTACAAAACAATGCTGGGCCGTGAGCAGGGTCTGAGGTCCCACGATCACACCACTGCAAGTAGGCTTGCCCTCTCGCGTGATGGCTACCGAAGTCTGACGAATCAAGGGTTGAATCTCGGTAGTCGTTCCATTCACGATACTAGGACGCGCGTACGGTCCATCAATTTTTTCTGCTTGATTTGCCGCACCGCAGGCTGCGAGGATGAAACTGTAGCTCAGTATGCCTAACCATTTTCTCATGATTCAATGCCCATCAAGTATCTGTATTGATCTGGTTTTTGTTGAACCGCTTCAATGACCTTGCGCGACATAGGATGCAGGGTTTCGCTCTGCAACTGTTGCAAACGTTCTGGAAAATAGCGTTTGATGAGACCATAAGACTGGATGCGATCCACGACCAAAGAATTTTTGATAGCTGTCATCCCCAACGCCTGCTCAGGAAACGACGCGAGAGTCTGCAACAAAATCTGAGCGAACTCTTCACGTAGGGGTTGATTCTCCAGGGCAAGAGCTTTCTTCAAAGATTCCATGGCATAAAGTCGAGCGTATTCTCCGACATTGGATAGGTGAAAATCACCCTGGTCGGTGAGAATGGACCTTAAATCGTTCAAAAACTCCGTCGAACTTAGGTAATTCGTCTGGAAAGCCAGATCTTCAGCCGAACGGATCGCTTTACTCTGGATCAACCTTAGACGATAGAGGTCAGGGAAAAAGGCTTCTACCACACCTTCAGCTTCCTTACCATCCTTCCGATCTGAGGAGAAGCTGGAAGCAAGAGCCTGCTCCCGCGTGGTAAGATCACGCTGAACTGTCAATTGCCCCTTTTTATCGTGCATCCCCATACGAGGAGTCCAGGAACTTTCAGCCTGAGGACTTGCAGGTGAGCCCGACAGATCAACTCTTCCCGAGGGTGCAGAATCTTGCCACCAATCGTTCAGCTCTCGATTGCGAGTAATCCAAAAAGTAATCGTTACAGCGAAGGCAAGAGAAAGGCTGATCAACCCATTCCGTAGGAGATGCGTATGCTGAGGTGATGGCTTCATAGTGTGGCCCTATTCCATAGTTTGGCTGTTTGTAGGTTTAAAAAAATTTCTTCACCACGATCGCCACAGGTCGGCTCTATGAACCGGGTCGATCGCGAGTAAACACCGACATGCTGGGTGTTCGTCGTTCCCTCAAGATCAAAGATCATGGATAGCACCGTACCAGCTTTGGTAGCGGCGCAAGACATCGATCCCTCACCCAAGAAAATCTCAGGTGACAGGACTTCGGTGCCCAAAGGAAGGGGTGAGCCCCACTCGTAGACATAGGGGAAACCCTTGATCTCTTCTTGCTCTAAGACGGGGCATAGTGTTCCCGTTTCCTGCAGATAAGTGAACTGGATGTGATGCCGCCGTTGAGACCATGGTACATTCCCGATACGAGAGACTGCATCGAAGGAAGAGTCATTCACAGTAAGCACAGTGAGATCGAGACTACCGACTTTGGTCATCCAACCATATGTTATCGCAAAGGGAGCTTGACGCAAGGCTCTCACCTCATAGTGAGACCAAGTACCCTTATTAAAGGTGGCAATAGAGAGATCCTTCGCTTCGGCTGGTAGGCGACACCCCTGAGTAGTGACGAAGGTATCTCGACTTTCTGCAACAGCAAGACAAATAGGTCTCCCCTTTTCTGCTTGCGTAAGATCATAGACGACAGCGATACCATTGAGCTCAAACTGCGGACCTGCGCATTCCGCCAGTGCCTTACCCAGCGATTGTCGTGGAGTCACTCCTGCACTACTCCCCCCTGTGGTGTAAGGATCCTTGGTGGGTGGATTATAAGGCTCATTGCTCTTGGATTTGTTTTTGCATGAGAGCATGATGCTCAAAGCAATCAAGACTAGGAATAAGATCTTCTCTAGTTTCAACATGTAATCATCCTTACTTTCATGGTCGCTCTGGAAAAAGCTGCGCTTCCATCACATCAAAGAATGGAGCCGCGATGCTACAGGGTTTAATGGTGACCGCCTCACCCACTCGCACTGGGAGAAAATTAGCCTGCGAATAGGCTTGCAGCTGCGAGGGAGAAATCCAACCTTGTTCAAACAGCCGGCTTCGCTGCAAAGCACAGAGTTCGGCTTCAGAGCGAACTAGTGTTTGCGCTCTTAGGGGTACATCGTCCACCGTGACAAAATTGTTACCATGGAGCAAGACCTTTTCATAAGTATTTTGGCTTAAGCTGCGCACATCACGCAGGCGATTGTAGGCGGCCAATATGTGTTGCAAACCTAAACCCCTTAGTGGTTCTAATGTTACAATTTGATTGGTTTGCAGATTGATCCACCTGAGCTTTTTCCACCTCGAAGCCACTGCGATCGATTGCAAGTTATTACGCGATAGATCGATGGCCTCTAGCTCTACAGCCTCACTGAGAGGCTCGAGGCGCGTTATTTGCTTGCCACTTAAATCCAAAGTCTTAACCGACCGCAGCTGCTGGGCAACCTGTTCGCAAGCGGCGGTTGTCCGATTTTTGTGACCCCAAAGAGCAAGTAAAGCACTGACAGTCACCTCAATACCTTCATCGCCGGAGCGAACAAGACAGGCATCCACAAATCCATAATCTGGTTCGAGTATTCCGCGGACCTCAAGATAATTGTTCCACTCTGAAGAGGGCATCATCGTTTCAATATTGCAGGTGTTGCCCGCAGAAACTTGGCAAAAATAAACCATGCGGAGGACACGGTCTTTACTCGGGCGAAGCACACTTGCGAGGAACTGCTGCCAGTCTTTGGAACGCGCTGAATCTTTGGGATATAGTGATATTTTTTGGCGCAACCATGATTCATCGGCTTCCAGTATACTCAGCCTTCCTGCCAAAATTCCTCGGTCCCTGTTGTTTCTTGCTTCTCTGGGGGCCACGGATTGGGTTTTAACCGCCAGAAGTGCTGGCTGCATTTCTGACGCTTGGTCATTTTGAAATTCAGTCATGATCATTTGCGCAGGGAACGCTGTTCCACCCTCCGCTGTCGCATAACGGAACAAGCTGTCGATCATCCCTTCACAGCCACTCATATCCGCTAGCTGGCATTGGTTACGATGCGCGCTCATCAGTCGGGTCAAATACTTTGGGTCACCACCTATTTGAGTTGCCTCGATCGTCACCACTGCACTACGATCAGTCCATCCGCTGTCTTGTGAGATGGTCTTAGTCTTACTGAAGCCTAGCGCGCTCACCTTCACCTTAGTCTTGAATTCATCGCGCTGATCTTGATTCAAGAAATCAATATGAACGAAAAGGTAGAGTTGACCTCCAAACAACGATTCCGTCACAAAGGAATCGCCACACACGGCACGGAAACGCTCGGGATCCCGGCTGCGGAGTGTAGCTTTATCAGGCCTAAGAGTAGGATCCCGCAGCAAAGCGTTCTTACCTCGATACTCCACGGAGTAAATTAGGGTTTCTCGGTATCTACGCCCTTGAAACAAAGAGCTAACAGTCGTTTTGATTGATCCAGAGACCAGCAATAGGTCGGCACCACCCTCGAAGGTGGCGCTAATGTTTCTGAGGACATCCTCCTCCTGCAGCGAGGTTTCTAACTGGATCTGCGCCTGTTGTGCTCCAGCGTAAGCAATTTCTCCCATCCAGCAGCGCTCGAGAAAGGTGCCGTTCCGCAAATCATAGCCTTGCCCCAGCCTGACTCCTTGTTGACGTGTTTGTTCCGTTATTGGAATGGTCTTGGCCCGAGCTTGTGCGCTAATTAATCCCAGCACCATTGCAAAAAGCACAGTCTTCGACATGATCAATGCCTCCTAAAATGAGCTAGCGACAGCACCACAAAACAGAAAACGGGCAATTCCCGATTCTCTTTTCCCAGGAATCACGTAGATAGGCCCAAAGTTGCTGCGACGAAAGCTTAGCAATTCGGTCTCATCGATTTCACCCTGCTTTAAGGCCCACTGGCGCTCCTGTTCACAGACCTGGTCTGTGCTCAGATAGACCGCCTCTAAAGGCAATGTGTCGAGCACCGAGGTGTCATAGAAGCGGTTTCCCTGTGCCTTAATGATTTTCAATCGGGTCAAACGCCGCAGGGGACTCAAATCGTGTATGCGGTTATCAGTTATATCAAGGAGCTGGAGCTGGGTCAGATGCCTTAGGGGAGCGATTGATTCCAGCTCGTTCTTCCTTAGGGAGAGCGTCGTCAGCTGGCTAAAGTAAGGAAGCGGCGAGAGGTCCCGCAGTCGACGCCCATCTAGATTTAACGTTTGGACTCCTGCGTTCTGCCCCAAAACCGCGCATGTATCACCGTCCAGCGCAAGCGTATCCTTAATGGCCTGGAGCGTCTCAGCTGCATCATCCTGAAGCTGCATATGCTTGAGGCAGAATTCCTTCAAGCTATCTTTGGAATATGCGGCGGTACTTTTTGAACCTATCATCACTCCCAATAAAAGCACTTTGCGGAACTTGTTCAGGATAGCCACAACTAGACCCCCAGGGTTTAATCCGTTAAAAATCTTTGCTAACAGCCGAACAGAGCAAGAAGCGCTCTAGGCCCGAATTACGGTCACCAGGCACAGAATAGAATGGCCCGAAGTTCGACTGTGTGTAGGCCCGATGCTGGTTAGGACTTATCCAACCCTGGGCAAGCGAATAGTCACGTTCGAAAGCACAGATCTGATTCTCGTTGAGGTACAGGACATCAAAGGACCGATTCTCGAGACCCTGATTCCCAGTAAACAGGTTTCCTTGCAGTTTGAGTTGCGAGAGTTGAGTCACACCCGTCAAAGGACTGAGGTCGATGATACGATTGTAAGCAAGGTCCAGTACCCGGAGGGAAGGATGAGCGGTGAGCTGCTCAATATTGCCAATAGAATTACGTCGAGCGCTCAATTCCTGCAGACGAGTCAACGTATCGATCGGGTCAAGGTTTCGGATCTCATTTTGGTCTAGCTTAAGGATGCGAAGTTGGGTAAGGCCACGGAGAGGCCTTAGGTCCGAGATACCTTGATTTGTAAGGTCGAGCGCCAACTCGTTTTTAAGATCACGCTCAAGATCTTCGCATCCCGTGCTCACTGCCGCCCCAATCGCTTGCCTAAGGGCCTCAATTGTTTTCGAAATCGTAGAATTTGCGTTACGATTCAGCAGGCAATAGTCATAAAACTCAAGATTGCGAGTGAGCTGTCCAGGATCGTACGAACGCAGGCTGACTTTCAGTTCAGCTTCAACACAGAGCAAAGGTGTGTCATAGCAGACCTGGGCAGCATCCACCATACTCTTGATGTTACCTGCCAACAGCTGGTCAAGGACTTCAAAGCGCCCTCGTTCTTCTGGCGACAGCCTTAGGTTTAAGATCGATGACACTCGTTTCCTATCTTTGGCCTGCACTTCGTAGCGCTCCAGGAGGCGCGAGCGTGCGGCGATTATTTCCCGAGATAGGAGGGGTGCAGGCTGCTGATAAAGATCTCGCATACCTGCATTGTAGTAGGATTTGGTGATGTAACGGAGGAAAGCAGAACCTTTCGCCTGAGTATCATCAAAGGTCAGATTCTTAAGTTGATCTGGGAAATTGCCAGGTTTAGTCGAGGAGGCATAGGCTATGACACTTTCCATAGCTTTGACACAAGCCTCAACATTATCGATACTGCAGCGCAAGACGTTGGACGAGTCCCCAGCTCTGTCGAGAAAGATCCTACTCAATGCGGTGGGATCACCACCGATCTGCAACGCAGAAATCGTTACACCGACGTTGTTCTTGTACTTCTCAAGGGCAACTTTTGCTGCACCCGAGACCTGGAAGATATTCACAAAATCGAGATCAATCTCTGCTTCAAAGTTGGATTTGACATCTTTATTGGAGAAATCAAAGCGCATAGAAACGAATAATTCAGCTCCAAGTTCAATTTGCTCAACGAACTGGTCACCACACTGGGCTCGGATCTTCTCAGGGTCACCAGTTAAGCCAACCTGCCGAGCAGAAGTTGTGAGATTTGGTTGATTGAGTATAGCGTAACGACCACCGATCTTATTCAGGAAGACCAAAGAGGTCGAAAGGTCGGTCGATGCAGCTTCTGAAGCAAAGCGAGCCGAGGACTTGACATTGATGCCTTCCATTAAGAGCTTACCCGACACCTGGACGTCGAGTAGGTTTTTAAGTTCTTCGTAGTTTAGGGTGCGATCGAGACGTAGAGTTGCCGTCGGTGCGCCCGCGTAACGAACCGTCGGAGCCGTCACGCCTGCTTGTACACACAAGCTATTAAAATTCTCTGTATAGCTATCATAGCCCATGCCCAGGAGGGCGCCGACTGAGCTCCCAGAAATGATGTCTTTGGTTTGGCTTGTCTCATCCTGTGAAGGTTTGCCACAGGATACAAGGAGCGGAAGCCAAAGGAGTCCTAATATCTTTTTCATGCCTTAACTCGCTCTCGAGATGTTAGTAAGGAAGACCTTATCAATCAAACAAAACCCGACCATCTGTCTGCCTGGTGATCCATTCACGTACTGCAGGATGTCCTAGATTAATAGCAATTGAGTCTTGGCTGGTAGGTTCCGGGTCGTAGGAACCACAAAAAAGTCCAAAATAAAAGATGTTGGTAGCTATGGAGATGCCTGCTAGGCGCTTATCGGCTCCGTTACCAAAATAAACGGGCCCTCCACTGTCACCATTGCAAATGTTAGCCGCCCCCGTGAAGTACAGTTCTTGACCAAATAGCCCCCAGGGGCTGACATAGTCAAGGTTAGCCTGTTGCAATGAGCGAGGGACTTCTACCTGGGCATCTGGTTCATTAGGTCCTGGATCCTCTGTGTACCCATAGCCTTGCACGGTAAATCTATTAATGAGTGGTCGCAAGGGCTTTTCAAAGCCTTCCCTTACGAATTTCTGCACATGACTTAGGGGAACTTGACCCGAATCATCAAATTCCACAATTGCAAGATCAAATCCTGGCCGATTGAGGTCATTCGGATGCACGCGGATCTGATTCCGCATTGCAAATTCGGCTACCTGAATACGTGTGATGGGGAAATCCCTTCTCATAACTTCATAGTGGACCTTGCCCTGGGGATTCGCAAGGCTCGAGGGAAGGTAGCTGCTAAAACAGTGACCTGCCGTTAGAAGCGTACCTGGCGCGACAAGGACAGCAGTGCACCCACCATAAATGAAAAACACACCTACTTTATCATTCGCTTCACGACCATTAAAAATTTTCGGCTGTGACTCTTGATTAGGAGGGTTTTCCTTGAGCCCGCAGCTTAACAATGTAACACTTAGGCCTAGCAGCCAAAGGATTAGTTTCGAACGCATAGACTTAACTCCCTTTGCGAAGGGACAGGCCCTCGGAGCCCATCCCCCTATGTTGATCAATCGATGGTTACAGATCTTTTAACTGCCACATCCTTATAGCCTGACAGAGTCCCAGACTGGAAGCGGTGCGAACCGTTCAGGAATCCTTCAGCAACAATTACATTCTCTTGAGTATCAAAGCTTGCGGGACTCAAGTTGTAAACTTTGCCGAAATACTGCTCATAGGACTTATTTGTGATGATGGCAAGTGTTCCATCACTTTTGACCAGAGCATCGCCGACTTTCAGGCTATCAGCCGCAACAACATACCCTTCTTTATCTACCACGGGGTGATCTCGAGTGACGGTTAGCTGGCCTTCGCTAGTCTTCAGCGCAACCAGAGTCTCTTCAGCATCACGGCCACTTTTGACAAAATAATCAATCTCTTGAGCCTGATATTTGGGCTGCTCAAGGGTAGCATCGGAGCTGAGAGTCAAGACCTTAGAGGCAGCAGCACCTTTTTTTGAAGCATTAGCGATCGCTTCATAGCCACCTTCGAAGGCGATTCTTTGATCACCCTTGAAGCAGCCGTTCATGCAGACATCGTAGAACACAACATTATCAGGGAGAGTACAGGTCGAGTGATCTGGGTGGTAAATCGGAAAACCATCAACATTCTGTACGAAGATAGGATAGCGCCGCTGATGAGGGGGGAATTTTACATACTTCTTCTGTCTCCGATCATACTCACCGGTGAACTCATCTTCCCAGACTGTGGGATCCAAAAAATTACAGCGATACGCCCAATCAGCGCGAGCCTTGGCGTCGTCGGCTGTGATAACCTGATCCTGGGTACAGCGAAGGAGATCTGTTTTGCTGCCAGCCAAAGTCTCCATCAGCGGGGTCTCGAATTTAAACTGGGCATGAGCACTCAGACTCAAGCTCAAAAGACCAACGACAAAAATTGCGTTCCCTAGTTGCATAATGACTCCAAATTGCTTGAATAAAAAAGTCTTCCCGTCCGGGAAAGACGTAACACCTGAATTAATTAGTCGACTCTCCCAAGATACTTCTGATGATGGGCGAAGCTCGACGTATTGCCTCTAATGAAACGGCTCTATTAGCGCCACCACTCGCAGAGCAACCTCCCTGAATATGCACACC
>Ga0209985_10003257_pt1 | contig 13973 bp, 3 predicted proteins | sample NOAtaG_FD_187305 | JGI IMG/M metagenome (GOLD analysis project Ga0209985, IMG submission 187305) | Freshwater lake microbial communities from Lake Erie, under a cyanobacterial bloom - NOAA_Erie_Diel6S_1000h metaG (SPAdes) (version 2) | ecosystem: Environmental > Aquatic > Freshwater > Lake ...
CATAGTTTTCCTGTGATGCCTAGCTAGGGTTTGCGGCAAAAAGTTTTTCGTGGGGGTAGGGTGTGGGGTGTGGGGTGTGGGGTGTGGGGTGTGGGGTTTTACCCATTTTCAGGTGGTCAATTACCTAATTTTCAGGGAAAAAGTCCCGGAATTTTCCCCCCAATCACTCCAATGGTCGGCACTTTTTGATTGACAAAAGGTCTAAAAGTCTTACCCAACAAGGTTTTTAGACTTTTTCAGCAAGCCCTAAGTTGGTACAAAAAGAGAGGGCAACAAAGCCTGAAACTCCCGACTCCTGACGACCGGCTACTGACTCCTGACTCCTTAACCCCACCAACAAACTTTTTCAGCACACCCCAATTAAGCCCAAAAGAGTTTAATCTCATAGATTCTGAAAGACCCCTAGTGGCAGTAGGAGAAGAGTCTCCTACTGCCGGCAAACTTAAATGATCTCTCAATCTAGATCACTACCACTGGTTTAGCGGCAGCAATGTTGTAACCACTCAGTTGAATGATCGCATCACTAGCGGCTTGGAAACCGGCCGCTCCATTATTGAGAGCGATAAAAGTACCACTTTGACCTGTCACTTTAAAGGCCGCCGCCGTGTTAGCAGCAAAGGCCGCATTAGTCAAGACCAACTGAATCGCCGCTTCGGTTAAAGCAGTAGCTGTGCCTTTCGATGCGGTCAAAGTGATTGGCGCAATAGGCACAGGGGCATTAATGCGATCAAGACTAGCACCCTTGCCACTGTAGCCTTGAATAACATCAAAGCCACTCAGCAGCGAATCACCGAGGGAATTGTAGGTCAAAGTATCCAATCCCGTGCTTCCCGTTAGGGTATCTTTGCCAAGACCGCCTGTCAGGTTATCATTACCCGCTCCACCGTTGAGATTGTCATTACCCGCTCCACCATCGAGGGAATTAGCCAGAGTATTGCCGATGATGTTGTCGTTGAGGCTACCACCAATAACATTTTCAAAAGCAGTGGCACTAGCTAGGGCGAGAGTGAGATTTCCGGCGGTGACGGTTTGGGCGACGGTACTGCCGAGATTGAGGTTGATGGTTTTAGCTGTGGTCGCCGCAAAGTTGAGGGTATCGATTCCAGAGGCATCAATTAGGAGGTCGCTATTCAAGACCAGATCCGTGTCGAAGAGGTAAGTGTCGTTATCGGCCCCACCATCGAGGGTGTCGTTGCCGCCTAAACCGCTAAGGGTGTTATTACCTCCCACTCCAGCCAGGGCATCGGCAAAGCTTGTCCCGACCAAGTTGTTATTAGCTGAGTTACCATCATTGTCAAGAATGGTGGCCGTAGCCGTGTCGGGTCCACTGATAGTGTAGCCGGCGGGGGCGGTAATTTTGGTGATGATCGTTTCACTGGGATCACTCAAGAGGTCATCTTTGGTGGGCAGAGTGATGGTAGCTGTGGGGGAAAGTGCCGCAAAGGTGACGGTGTTAGGAGTAGTGCCTGTATAGTCAACACCTGGAGTCGCTGTCCCCGCTAGGGTGTAGTTGACGGTTAAGGCACTGGAGAGGTCGCCGGTACGGGTGAGGGTAAAGACACTGCTTACTGAACCGGCTTCGTTACCATCGGTGGTTTTCACCAGAGTGAGGATGCCAAGGTCGTCATCGATGATTGTCGCCGTCGCCGTGTCAGGTCCACTGATAGTGTAGCCGACGGGGGCGGTAATTTTGCTGATGATCGTTTCACTGGGATCTACCACACTATCGTCGATGGTGGGCAGAGTGATGGTGGCTTTGTCCGCACCTGCCGCAAAGGTGGCTTGGCCTAAACTGGGATCATTGTAGTCGCTGCCGAGGGTAGCAGTACCCGCCAGGGTGTAGTTGACGGTTAAGGCACTGGAGAGGTCGCCGGTACGGGTGAGGGTAAAGACACTGCTTACTGAACCGGCTTCGTTACCATCGGTGGTTTTGGCGATTGAGATTGATTTTGTCGCGGTACCCGTATTCAGAATTAACTGCACATCTCCTACAAAACCTTCTGAAAAACCAAAGACGTACTCGCTGTTGTCAATCGTATCCAGAGTTGTCAATAAACCACCGAGGGCAAAGGCTTGACCACTTTTGGCTGTCAAGGCACTGATGGCGGCGGCGTTGAGGTCAATGGTACGAAACTGGTTATCGTCTCCATTGGTGTAGGTTCGGCTGCCATAAATAGCACCATCTCCTAAGTCAGCATAAATCGCCGTTTTACCGCTTCCCCCCGCCGTTAAGGTGGGTACCGCCGTCGTGACATCCCGTAACTCATAGGTTTCACTTGGTTGCGGACTATTGTAGTCATAGGTGTTCACCTTCAGTTGAGCGCTGATAATCGGGGCGGTCAACGTCGGCAGATTGAAAGTAAACCAGTTGCGGTGAAGTAAACTCAAATCTCCCACAAAATAATTAGTATTACCAGGATCGTGGTATCCTGTGACATCGTACCATCCCGTATCTGCCGCATCCAGGGTGATTGTGTTCAGAGGCGGCTCATCGTCAGCAATGCTTACAGTTGCACTGGCAGCTAGGTTGCCATTACCTTGACTTGCTGTAGCGGAGCCAGACTTATTGCCTAAACTGCCGGGGGTATAACTAGAGCCGGCTAAGACGGTGAGGGTGGCGGTTTCCGTGCCTTCTACGAGGGTGTCGTCAATGACATTGAGGTCAACCGTTGCGGTGGAAAAACCCGATTTAAAAGTTACCGTGGCTGGAATGGCAGTGTAATCCTTGCCATTGGTTGCCGTGCCGCTCATGGCGATATTCACCGTCAAGTCGCTGGTGGTGTCACCGGTGCGAGTGAGGGTATATTGACCATTGTTGGCGGGTTCACCAGCCACGGCATCGTTGGCTACTACTGTGATTACAGGTAAGGTAACACCGCCATCACCATAGATTTTGACATCATCAAGGTTCCACGAACTTACTGTAAATACACCAGAGCCACCAACATTGAACCCGAAACGAATTTGAGTTGAGGCACTCTTGTAGGCACTAATATCAAATTGTTGAGGGGTCCAAGCGTTATCTTGGACTCCTGGAGCCTCGTCGAAATTGCTAGGCAAAAGATTGACCCAGCTAGAACCGTTGAATATCTCAACTTTGTTCTGCATATAGGGAGTGTAGTCACTATTGAGCCAACGGGCAAATTCAAAGAACAACTGATTGGCCGTGCTGGTGTTGATAACCGGACTGGTTAAATAATAGAAGTCGTGCAAGGCTGTAGAGGCATTTCCACCAATAACAACCCCAGCTACACCATTATCGGCTGTGGGAGTATTGTCCGTTCCGGGATCAGGGTTCCCATATACGTGACCTGTAGAAGCTGTGGCAGCACCGATTTGCCATTCTGTACCCAGAGTCCAACCCTTGCTGTTATTGGCAAAATCATCCCAGAAGTAGGTGGTAAAGTCGTTATCGATGATCGTCGCCGTAGCCGTGTCGGGTCCACTAATAGTGTAGCCGGCGGGGGCGGTAATTTTGCTGATGATCGTTTCACTGGGATCTACCACACTATCGTCGATGGTGGGCAGAGTGATGGTGGCTGTGGATGAACCTGCCGCAAAGGTGGCTTGGCCTAAACTGGGATCATTGTAGTCGCTGCCGAGGGTAGCAGTACCCGCCAGGGTGTAGTTAACCGTTAAGGCACTGGAGAGGTCGCCGGTGCGGGTGAGGGTAAAGACACTGCTCACGGAACCGGCTTCCTTACCGTCGGTGGTTTTGGCGATCAAGATTGATTTTGTCGTAATCCCCCCATCACCATAGATTTTGACATCATCAAGGTTCCACGAACTTACTGTAAATACATCAGAACTACCAACATTGAACCCGAAACGAATTTGAGTTGAGGCACTCTTGTAGGCACTAATATCAAATTGTTGAGGGGTCCAAGCGTTATCTTGGACTCCTGGAGCCTCGTCGAAATTGTTAGGCAAAAGATTGACCCAGCTAGAACCGTTGAATATCTCAACTTTGTTCTGCAGAAAGGGCGTGTAGTCACTATTGAGCCAACGGGCAAATTCAAAGAACAACTGATTGGCCGTGCTGGTGTTGATAACCGGACTGGTTAAATAATAGAAGTCGTGCAAGGCTGTAGAGGCATTTCCACCAATAACAACCCCAGCTACACCATTATCGGCTGTGGGAGTATTGTCCGTTCCGGGATCAGGGTTCCCATATACGTGACCTGTAGAAGCTGTGGCAGCACCGATTTGCCATTCTGTACCCAGAGTCCAACCCTTGCTGTTATTGGCAAAATCATCCCAGAAGTAGGTGGTAAATCCTTCCTCAGAAATAATAGTTCCCGTTGCTGTATTAGGAGAACCACCAATGTAGCCCGTCCCAGAATTGACGGTTAAAATAACTGATTCGCTGTTTTCCTGTACGGTGTCAGCAATGGGATCAACCACGACCGTTGCCGTTGTCGCACCGGCGGCAAAAGTGACGGTTCCCAATTTCGTCGTCGGGTCGAAGATGACACCACTACCTGTTAATACGTTGTAATCGGCTGGGTAGCTTCCCACCGGGGCGGCGTTGGCTATGCCACTCGCCCCGAAGTTAACGGTCAGGGGAGAACTCAGGTTTAAGTTAGTGCGAGTAAAGGTGTAAACTAAGTTAGTCGTACCGTCTTCCTGCACACTGGCCGGGCTGACACTGACGGTTACGGAAGGTAAGTTAGCCCCCGCCAAGGCGTTAAACACATTGAGCCGCTTACCAGAAACCGTTTTACCGGCTAGAGCCGCAATCGGCTCTCCCGTGTTCATTAAGGCGTTTTTCACCTGTTGTGCCGTCCAGGTAGGATTTTGTGACCACAACAAAGCCGCCGCCCCTGCCACATGGGGACTGGCCATGGATGTCCCTGAAAGGGTCGCGTATCCACCACCAGGAGCTAGACTGTAAATCTCTGAACCAGGCGCACCCAAATCTACGCTGGTTAAGCCATAGTTAGAAAAAGAAGAGAGAGCATCGGTGCGGGTGGTGGAAGCAACAGAAATAATATTAGCTAGGTTGTAGCTGGCAGGATAGGAGGGGCTTGTGTCAGTGTTTTTTGCATCATTACCAGCCGCCGCAATAAATAAAGCTCCCGCCTGACCCGCCGCGTTAATCGCATCGTAGAGCGCTTGACTATAGCCTCCACCTCCCCAGGAGTTATTGGTGAGCTTAACTCCTTTGGCCGTCGCATAGTTAATTGCCTTAATGGCATTGGAGGTAGAGCCTGATCCTTGATCATTCAAAAACTTCAGGGGCATGATTTTGGCATTCCAGGCCACCCCCGTCTCACCGACCCCATTATTTCCTTTGCCAGCAATGGTTCCCGAAACATGGGTTCCGTGACCATAAACATCACTGGGGTTATTGTCGTTGTAGGCAAAGTCCCAACCGCGAATGTCATCAATGTAGCCATTGCCATCGTTGTCAATGCCATCTCCGGCAATTTCCCCCGGGTTTGTCCAGATGTTGCCAACTAGGTCTTGGTGATTGTAGTCAACCCCCGTATCAATAACCCCAATCACTAAATTAGGATTGCCGGTTTGAATATCCCAGGCTTCCGGGGCATCAATATCGGCATCGGGAGTACCGGCACTTTGTCCGGTGTTATGCAATCCCCAAAGTTGATTAAAACTGGGGTCATTGGGGAACGTGGCCTGGGGAGTAAATGCACCCACCGTCCGAATATAGTCGGGTTCAATGTATTCAAAAATCGGATGGGAGCGATATTGTTTTAGAATCTTCTCCACAGAGAGCGACCCGGATAACTTCCAAATCTCTGCCCCCGTTAGTTTAATCTTCTGGGTGCTGACAGCACCAAAGAGGGACTTAAACTGAGCAACTTCGGCGCTGGCGATCCCCTTCTTGAACTTGACAATGAGTTGATTGGGAGCATAAGGGGCAAGGGTGCTAGTTGCTGCCGGTCTTAGCTCTGAGGTGACGGGGGCGGTAGTGGGTACAGAGGCAGGACCCGACGCTGGACTGGTGGTGACGGCGGCAGCGGTGGGTACAGAGGCAGGACTCGACGCTGGACTGGTGGGATAACCAGAAGAGTTCATACTGAGGGAAGCGGGAAAAACCACTTGACCCGTAGCAGTAGGGGAGACTGGAACCGTGGGGGCCTCCGAGGAGACTGTAGATGGGGAGGGGTTAGAGTTCAGGACTCCCAAGGGAGTAGTTTCCCTCGATACACTTAAATCGTCGGAACCTGTTAAATCAAAGGTGATTGGAGAGGCTCCGTCAAAACTCAAAGAATCTTCTAGAGATGACATATCTGTACTCGATAAATCGGAACTTACTTGTGTTGTCTTCATGGTTAGGCACACCCCATTGTCCGAAAATGGCTCTTCTGGTTTCTGTGTGGAAACGGGGTCTATACTGATAGTTTCTTCAGCAAAATAGTCCTAAAAGTCTTTCCCAGTAAACATTTTACTATTCTATAAGCAAAAATTATCACACAAAGTCGAGAAGAACCCGAAAATTAATCGGTCAATTACTTGGGGGTGTTGAATTCCTTCTGTTTATGGTTAGGGAAAAAGACAAGCCCAACCTTTCTGCCCTGGGGCTAAATTTGTTATCCACCTGTAATTAAGCTAAACGGCTTTTACTTCGGATCACCGATATAGACTCCAAAAGGGTTATAGCTATTGGATCATGCAGGTTAAGCGCCGTTTAGCTTACAACTAGACAAGTCAAGTCTAACAAAAAAATTTTTTTCTTAAATCCCACATTCCGCACCCTAGTCGTTGAAATCAAAAGTTGCTCTAGCCCTTGTATAGTAAGACTTTTAGCGATTACTAAGAATTATGAAGTGTCACACTCTAGTCAGCGATTGCCAGCTTAATGAGAGTTTATCTCAATAATTTGGTATCAGAGTTATCAGATTTTTAGGGCTAATTGTGCATCTGCTGGGCAAACAAATTAGCCTGTAATTCAGAGCCGGCAATCGTTTTGACGATTTAGATAAAATTTTCAATGTGACACTTTAGGGTGCGGAATGTGGGTTGAATTCTTTCTGTTTATGGTTAGGGAAAAAGACAAGCCCAACCTTTCTGCCCTGGGGCTAAATTTGTTATCCACCTGTAATTACAACTAGACAAGTCAAGTCTAACAAAAAAATTTTTTTCTTAAATTTATCCAAGAGCCTGATGAGTAACAGCAATAAGAAAAGTATTGTTGAGAATAATGAAGAAACTCAGAAGTATTGTCAAGTTTTGTCGAAAATATACGCAAATAACAGCAAACAACTGCTACTGTGGTTAGTGCAAGTTTACCTTACAGTTCCAATGAAACTATCAGATTATGCCAAGAAAAAGGGGATCAATTACTGGACTTACACGATACATAAATACTAAAAAATCAACAAAACCCTTATACCTTTTTTCAAAAAGTGTTTCATACTTGAATGTTAAGATTTTGAAGATCATGACCAAGTTATGTATTCGCTCTGATGATACCAAAAAGGACTGATTATTGACTCCATTCTCAATAGTCAATCTAATTTAGCACTGTAAAATACTGGTTTTGTGAAGTTTTATTGCAGGATTCAACACTTCTGAATAGGCGGTTAAAATGCGACTTAGCTTATAACTACCGTAAACTCCCGCCCGAATCAATTGTTTGAACAACAATTAATATTTGCTTCACTTTTTTGACACACAATGGAAAACCGGCGGGAAAACTGAGCAATCTCTGAGCCAGATTATTCTTTCCCAGCCGGTTTATGTTGACACTTAGCCTCAAGTCATCTAAGCCGCAAAGATATTATCTTCTGTCAAGTTAAGGTTAGGAGTCAAGGTCGCCAAGAGAGTCTGAACCGATGAACCATTACCATCCACATCAAAGAAGAGTTGGCCTGTTGGTTTATTAAAGATAAAGCGATGGCTGGCCGTCGTGGCGACGGTTCCCAAGACAAATTGAGCCGCCGCAATACTTTCACCGGCGATTAATCCGCCACCAAAACCCGCCGCCGAGACTTGGAGCGTATCTTGGAAAACGTTGAAGTCCGTAATCGTATCTTGGCCTTCACTGGCAAGGCTATAGGCAATTACGTCAAAACCAGCACCAGAGGTAATCGTGTCATTCCCTGCAGCACCTACTAACATATCGCTGGCATTGGAACCAATCAAAATGTCATGGCCCGCTCGACCGCTCAGATTGCGGGTAGTTCCGGCTTCGATCACATCGTTACCCGTGGTTCCCTGTTGATTGAGAACACCGTCATCATTCAGGATCGTAGTGGTGACAGCACCTGGTGTGCCAATGGTATAGCCAGTGCCACTTGCTAGGGTAAAGGCGATCGTTTCATTGGCTTCTTTGACGGTATCTCCGGTGGTCACGATCTCGATCTGAGCCGTTGTCTGACCAGATGCGAAGACAATATTACCCGTTGTTGGTGAGACAAAATTCCCGCCGTAGGCATTGTAGTCATTGCCGCGAGTTGCCGTACCACCAAGGGTAAAGTTAACGGTTAAAGAGTTAGTGGTGGCTCCTGAACGAGTGAAGTTATAGACGAGGTTAGTTTTGCCGTTTTCACTAACGCCACTGTAGTTACTGGCAAGGGTAACGGAGGTTCCTTCATCATCATTTTGGATAGTGCCAACAGCAGTGGCCGTGGTAATCGTTGCTCCGTTGGTGGGATTGGAGAGGGTGACGGTGAAGTTTTCGTTAGGTTCGACGGTGGTATCCCCTTGAACATTAACGGTAATCACTTTCGAGGTTTCTCCCGCCGCAAAACTGACGGTTCCTGAGGGTAAGACTCCCCCCACAAAATCAGTGGCATTAGCTGCACTGGTTCCTGAGCCTGTTACTGCCCAGTTGACGTTATTGGCCCCTGTGGTATTGACCGCACGAGTAACGGTAAAGGTAAAGGCTTTGCTGCCACTATTCCCTTCTGTTTGGTTGGCATTGGTCGCCGCGATCGCCAAGGTAGGAGCCGTTGAAGCAGTTCCAATATTCAGTGACCAACCACCGGCAATAGTTCCCGCGTCTACTTCCACGTCATCCACAACATAGAGGCTCCAGGTTCCATTGGGGTTGATGCCGTTGAATACGGAGAAGTCCGTACCGTAGGGGCCAACGGGAGCGGGCGTGTTAAAGAAATCACCGGTTTCAAAGTCTGTGGCCTTATAACTGCCACTGGTAATTATCCCTTCATCGGGCAATAAGGAGGTTGCCGTCGGATCAAAGGTGAGAGTGACATTACTGAGACTATTAAAGCCACCCACATCGGACATTAATAAGGCTTTGGTTCCCGTCGGACCCACCAGTAATACATCAATATCATCGGGCCAAATATGGCTCAGGTTTGTCAGCGTTACTTTCAGGCTATTAATATTACCGCTTAAGCCTGAAACATTGATCGTCGAAGGATAGGGAGTGCTTGGCCCTCCCGGAGGAATAGAGATAGGAGTAGAATTGGTGAATGTATTGCCTGTGTTGCCATCATCATTTTGGATAGTCCCAACAGCAGTGGCAGTGGTAATCGTTGCTCCGTTGGTGGGATTGGAGAGGGTGACGGTGAAGTTTTCGTTAGGTTCGACGGTGGTATCCCCTTGAACATTAACGGTAATCACTTTCGAGGTTTCTCCCGCCGCAAAACTGACGGTTCCTGAGGGTAAGACTCCCCCCACAAAATCAGTGGCATTAGCTGCACTGGTTCCTGAGCCTGTTACTGCCCAGTTGACGTTATTGGCTCCTGTGGTATTAACTGCACGAGTAACGGTAAAGGTAAAGGCTTTGCTGCCACTATTCCCTTCCGTTTGGTTGGCATTGGTCGCCGCGATCGCCAAGGTGGGATTCGTGCTAGACCCCGCTAACTTCCATCCCATGTCTTTAAACAACCCCAAGGTTACAGGGCCAGGGTTAAGGATACTTTCCCCAGAACCAATAGAATAGGTCATGAGAGCGTTGGGAGTATTGTTAAATACTTCATCCAAGTGAGCGTAACTTGATCCACCACTCCAAGTGCTTGGGGCGTAGAGCTTAACTCGGTTTCCGCCATTAGCAGCATTGGCATTAGACCCATCAAAGAAAATGTTGTTACTGGTAAGCTGACTGCCCAAAGCAGTAGAAGGATTGGGAAATAGGGACGTATTCAACAAACTTTGTCCAGAACCATTCTCGGTAAAACGATCATAAATTCCTGGAAACCCTGTGCCGAATCCCCACGAGCCTACGCCAGATTGATTGTCCATCAAACCCAAGAAACCTAAACCATGACCTAGTTCATGCAGAACAACACTGACAAAACTAATTTGATTGGTGGGTACATTATTGTCTAACCCGTAATACCAGTTAAAGTTACTGTTGAACTGGGATCCAATATCACTTGCTGTCGGATCTAAATCTTGTCCTGCCAAGGAATTTGCTAGTGCAATAGGATACCAGGTATTCGTTTGAGGTGCTCCAGAAAAATTTATGAAAAAGTCCTCTGGCCCAGCCTGCCCCAGAATACCAGAACCTAAATTAGCAAAGGAAGCATTGACATTAATCGGTACAGAGGAATCCAGTAAACTCTCCCAAATATCTACGGCAAACTGAAAGGCCGTTTGCGCTGCTGGGGTAAATCCTGTGTAATTAACATTGATAACAGTATTGCTTGTAGGAAAATTAACTTGTCCCGTTGATGTCAGGAAATTGGTCGGTAATCCAACCCGAAAACGACTGGGATTGGGATCTAGAAAAAGAGAAGCTTTCGGCAAAAATCCCCCCACCTTGGAGGACGTTAGCATTTCCCCCAGAGCGCTACTTCCTGTCTTCGTCATACCCGTATCGTGAAAAGGGTCGTCAACGCTTTCCCCAGTATTCTGTAATAGCTTCCCCTCTGTCTTCAATGGAGAGGGAAGGGTTTGGATAGCGGGAAAGACCACTTGACCCGTAGCAGTAGGGGAGACTGGAACCGTGGGGGCCTCAGAGGAGACTGTAGATGGGGAGGGGTCAGAGTTCAGGACTCCTAAGGGAGAAGTTTCCTTCGATACAGTTAAATCGTCGGAACCTGTTAAATCAAAGGTGATTGGGGAGGCTCCATCAAAACTCAAAGAATCTGCTGGAGATGGCATATTTGTACTAGATAAATTGGAACTTACTTGTGTTGTCTTCATGACTTTACCTACCTAATTGTCCGAAAATTAATCGGTTAATTACTTAAGTTTGTTGAATTCTTTCTGTTTATGGTTAGGGAAAAAGACAAGCCCAACTTTTCTGCCCTGGGGCTAAATCTCTCATCTATTTATGATTATAAATAGACAAGTTTAACAAAAAAATAAATTTTTTCTTAAATTTATCCAATAGCCTGATGAGTCACAGCAATAAGAAAAGCATTATTGAGAATGAAAAAACGTGAAAGTATTAAGCTGCCTGTGCATTTAAATTACTCCTTGAGGCGCAGTTAAAATTCGTTGCGTAAATGCGTCCTAGCTTACTAGGTCAGGGTTTCTCAATCAACAGAGTAAATACTAAGACTATTTTCCAAAAACTGTAGCCCAATTATAGAAAAGATAATTAAGTGGATAAATCGCCTCTTATTGTTTCTGTGTGTAAGGGAGAAGAATAGAAATAATTTTCTAAAATATAGTCTTTAAAACCTTGCCTAGCAAGACTTGTATAAATAATAAGCACTAATAAATATACCAGGTTTATCAGAGACAATAAATGGGTAATATTTGGAGATAAAAAGTAATTTTTTGTTTAATAACTGGTAAAATTTTTTATAGTTTTTTAACTGATTTGCGATTTATATTTTTTAAATATAAATCAGTAATTTTATTTATTTTTCTATTAATTGCCAGCCAAATATACACCTTTATCTTCTTACAATAAATCAGCCGCCACATTCAAATCAATACCTATTGCTTAAATCAAACCTTCTCCTCACTTCAGTCTGGTTTCTGCGGTTTGATTGCTTGCTGTCACCAACTGAAGAAATCTTACCTTTAGATGAGCCTACTTTTACCTCAATCTGCTTAACCGGAACCGTGGCTAAATTAATCTTTTTTTCCTAAGTTTCCTGGAAAGATTAAGGTAAAAATTAGCTCTATCCGCCCTTAGATTGGCTGATCATGGCTATTGGCCACCGATTCGGGGCTATCCTCGCCAATCCAAGCCCTAACTAACTCGTAGCAGAGACCGAGCAGAACCGGTCCGACGAACAAACCAATAATCCCGTAGGCGATCACTCCCCCGAACACCCCTAGCAGAATCACCACCATGGGAATGGGCAGACCGCGCCCCATTAAGATCGGTTTGAGGAAATTATCCACCAAGGTGGCGGGAATCATCCAGATGGTAAACAAGAGGGCGATGGAATGGGGTAGTGTTACCCAAGCGTGAATGAGCGCCCCCAAGACAATCAAACCAGGGCCAATTTGGAGAATGCCCAAAATTAGGGTGAGGAAAGTTAATAAACCGGCTGCAGGGGTTCCCACCGTCACTAAACCGATGCCGATCAAAAGACTCTGGATAATAGCAACGCCAATAACACCACGGCTAACATTGCGGACGGTGGAGGCGGTTAGACTGGCCAGCGCGATGCCTCTACCCGGGGCGATCTTTTCCGCTAACCGGTTCATCGGGCGAGTCAGATTTTTAGCCGAGAGGGTGAGGGCTGCCGCAATCAGAATCGAGGCGATAAATTTCAGCACCGTCAGACCAGTACTGGTGGCCAGAGAAAGGGATATTTTGCCCAGTTCTTTTAATTGTGGCTCGAAGCGTTGAAGAAATTGACCCGTGTTATCCGATGCCTGCTGCCAGAGACCGGCAATCCTTTCGCCAATCAGCGGCCAGGTGGCCAGATCGTCGGGGGGAGGGGGAATCACCGCCGCACCAGTATCGATATATTCCGCCAGCGTTCGCAGATTACCGGCCAGAACCGCTGCAATACCACTCACCGGACCGATAATAATCCCTAGACAAAGTAGGGTGAGGAGAACTGTGGCCAGTTTCGCCCGGCCCGCGAGTAACTTTTTTAACCAGAGAAAGAGCGGATACCAAGCGATCGCTAGAATTGCTCCCCAGAGGATCATGGTTAGGAAGGGACGCAGTAGGGTAAAACCGGCAAATAACAACAGGCCGAGAAAAAACAGCCGGATGACGAGATCGATAATTTTAGCGTCATTTTTCATCAATAGCGATCGCCTTTTGGCTAGATGAGGACATTGCTGCAATTATGGCAGTTTTTCGTTATCGGTAGTGATTCGCTGGTAGTGGTCAGCCGTCTTGCTTATCTGGTGGGGATTGTGTAAAATATTTCCTAATCAAAATAATTGCCCGATAAATCTTTACTTCCAATCGTCTTGATCGAGTAAAATCGACTAATTTAATCTATTAACAAGGATGCAAGCAAATTTATTAGAAGTGCGGGGAGCCACCCGTCGATTTGGGGGATTAGTCGCTGTGGATGGCGTTGGCTTTCAGGTACAAAAAAACGAGATTTTTGGCTTAATTGGACCGAATGGGGCGGGAAAAACGACTTTATTTAATCTGATCACCGGTTTAATTCCCCTATCGAGTGGTGATTTAATTTATCAAGGCGACAGTTTGGCGAATTATCGTCCTCACCAGATCGCTAAGGCAGGAATTGCCCGTACTTTCCAGAATTTGCGCTTATTTGGTGAATTATCGGCTTTAGAAAATGTTGCGATCGCTGGTCACATTCATAATAGCTCCAATCTCTGGACAGGAATTTTGGGTTTACCAGCTTCGAGAAGGGAGGAGGAAAAAACCTATAAAAGAGCGGGGGAATTATTAGATTTAGTCGGACTAACCGACCAAAGCAATCGAAAAGCCCGTAATTTAGCCTATGGTGATCAAAGACGCTTGGAAATTGCCCGCGCTTTAGCTTTGCAACCCCAGTTATTACTCCTGGATGAACCAGCAGCCGGGATGAATCCCAGCGAAAAGGGGTCATTAAGTCAGCTAATTCGACAAATTCGCGATAATTTAGCTCTAACCGTCCTGTTAATCGAACATCATGTGCCTTTAGTGATGGGAT
>Ga0209985_10003258_pt1 | contig 13970 bp, 10 predicted proteins | sample NOAtaG_FD_187305 | JGI IMG/M metagenome (GOLD analysis project Ga0209985, IMG submission 187305) | Freshwater lake microbial communities from Lake Erie, under a cyanobacterial bloom - NOAA_Erie_Diel6S_1000h metaG (SPAdes) (version 2) | ecosystem: Environmental > Aquatic > Freshwater > Lake ...
CGCTTTGGCCAACTAGAAATCAGCCACTCGGACCTGATTTTCATGCCCCATGGCTTGATCGGATTCGAGGAATACCGCCACTGGGTCCTGCTGGCCTCGAAGGAAAGCGAGGAACTCGCTTGGCTACAGTCGGTCGCCCTGAGCCATGTCGCACTCCCGATGATCAGCCCGCGTAGGTTCGTCCCGAACTATCGGCTCCAAGTCCAACGCAGGGATCTAGATTTGCTTCAGATGCACGCCAAAGACCAGGTGTATGTTTTGGCATCGCTGAGCAAACAAGGGAACCACTGGACAACGAACCTAAAGAGCCCTGTGATTCTGAACTCAACACGCCGCTTGGCCGTCCAGGTCATCGTCATCGACGATCAACCCCTTTGCCAACCGATCATCCTTACCGATGCCCACGAGCTTCACAAAGCAGCGTAAAACCTATCGCTCAAAACTTGCTGCTTAACCGTGTGGCCGTGATCTGCCCGGAGAAGCACTGCTCGACGTCGAGCGACTCACTCCGGGGACGCTCTTGATAATTGCTCCGGTACTTTAACCACTGCGTCTGATCCGAACTGGCCATATTCGAACTGGCCATATTCGAACTGGCCATATCCGAGGGCTCTGGATCGACACAGGCAAAATCGTACGTGAGCATTTGAGGCTCCGGACTGCATTGCACCAGAGGCAAATCGACTCGCGCACTCTCGACGACCGGCAAGTTGATGTTCCAAAACTCGGTAGGCCCGAGTTCAAGCGATTGAAGTTGGCTCCAAGCGTGGATCGCACGTAGGGCCGACAGCTCCCAATGCCTTGGTCGGTCCCTGCGAAGATACTGCGAAATGGCCATCGATCTAAGTCCCATCAAGGCCGCTTCGCGCGCACCGGCCACCGTGCCGCTGTAGTGAATATCGACTCCGAGATTCCCCCCCTCATTGACCCCCGAAAGCACCCACTTGGGCCGAATCCGCAGATGCTTGATCGCCACTCGGATGCAATCGGCAGGAGTCCCAGAGACTTTCCAACGGACCGAGTCGATCTGGACAACCTGCAGGGCCTCAGCCGTCGTCACTGCGTGCGAGCAGCAACTGCGGACCGTATCGGGAGCGACCATGGCCATCGTACCGATCGCCCCGATGGCCTGTCCTATAGCCTGCAGTCCCAAGGCATCGATCCCATCGTCGTTGGTAAGTAAAAAGTCGACTTCCAGGTCCCTCAGCACGTGAGCCTCAAGAGAGTTTGGTGAGAGGTTTCCAAAAGATGGTCGTAGTCGTATTCCTCGACATCCTCACCCAGAAGCTCGACCTCGTAATAGCCCTGATAGCCGCTGTTCTCGATCGTTTGGATGATCGGTGCGATCGGAACACGACCATGTCCCAAAAGGCAGCGGTTCTGCAATCCGTTGGGGATCGATTTGGAATCACCGCATTGCACTAGTCGAATCTGAGGCGTAATCTCAGGGAGCCAATCAAGGACCCTTGGATCCTGAGCCATGTGGTAGCAATCAAAGACGATGCCCAAGTTGCTCTGGTCGATCGAGGAGAGAACCTCGAGCGTCTCGGGAATGTTCGTCAAGAACGAGAAATTCTGAGCGCATCCTGAATGCATCGGCTCGAGTGCCAGTTGCACTCCTAACGCTGCGGCTTGCTGCGCGATCTCCTTAAGTGCCGAGACGAGCAAACGCCGCACATGGCTGCGCGTGTGCCCTGCCCTAGAGCCAGCCAAAATCACCAAGCAGTCGGCTTGCAAGTCCGAAGCGACGTGCACCGCATCGAGCGCATCGCACAGGGACTCCGTATGCGAACGTCCTTCAAAACCGGTAAATCCACCAGCCCAATGAAGTGACGAAACACTCATTCCCAATTCGTCGAGAAGTTGCCGCCCCTTCGATTCACCAAAGTCCGAAAGCTTGTCCCGCCATACCCCGATGGCCCGGTATCCGTGATCCCTATACCGAATCACATCGTCCTCGAAGCTCCATCGCATGGTGGAAAGCTCAAGGACCGACAGACGTTCTCTCCAGAGCTTATCCATACAGGTTTTCCACCATTGCTGTTCCATGCGGCAAGCGGGCTGTGCAACGCCCAACGTTGCATGAGCGAAACAGTATGCCCAGCCAGGGGCTTTCCGTAAAGATAGGCAAGCACCCTTGAGCAGCCTGCATAAAAACCGGGCAGCACCACGAGGCTGGTAGGCCATCGGACCAGAAAACCCAAAAGAGTTGGGCTTTTTTCGATCCTTGCCTATCCCATCGAAGCGCCAACTTACCCCAGAAAAGTCTCGAAAAAATGGCTTTTAAAAATTCGCGATCGACAAGTCGAAAAAACGTCACTAAAAAACGTCCAAGCTTGATCTCAATTGGCACACCAAGTGCATCTTCTCGCTGGCACTAAGGGCCTAGCTTCAAGTCTGACCCCTGGGACACTTGAGAAGACGGACACTTGAGCAGACGGACATTTGAAAAAATCGCGGTGGATTGGGATCGGCTGGAAGAGGGAGAGGACTTTCAGCTGGTTTCACCCACCGCGTTTTTTTTCGTTCCAACCCATCTTCAAATCTACGAGCATTGCGTCTAGGATCCATCCTGCGAGTCGTTCAAGAGGGGCGACATCCTTCGAGCGATGCTAGCGGGGGTGGGATTTGGAATCGAACGGTAAAAAAGACGCGCTCGCGGATCGATCGCGTCATTTTCTATGGTGTTCCCTCGCCTGTTGCCTGACGTATTATTTGGCGCAACCTCCGGTCTTTCTACCGATCTTGGCTTGGGTCGCCTGCGGGATTTTTTCCTACATCGTCGCTCAGTATCCAACGTTGACGCGTCGCGAGCACTGGATCGCTTGGGGCGCTGCGAGTCTGATGTGGCTGTTTCTTTTGCAAGGCATCCGTTTGGCGTTCTGGCCTCTGACGGCCGGTTGGATCGCATTGTCGTTGTATTTGGCGGTCTATTTTCCCGTTTCGCTCTCGATCGCAAGAAGCCTTCACCATCGATACCGGTTCCCCTTAGCCCTGGCATGCGCGATCGGCTGGACAAGCGCTGAGCTGTTTCGCTCCTACATCATCACCGGTTTTTCCCCCTGCTCGCTAGCCCATTCGCAAACCCCTTGGCCCTTCGTTCTGCAGATCGCCAGCCACTTGGGGACCTACGGCGTGGGCTTCATGATGATGCTCAGCATGGGCTGGTTGGTCGATGTGTTTCTCGATGCTCGACGGGGCAAGTCCCCTCCGGTTTTCTGGGTCTTGGCCAATGCCCATGCGTTGATTCGGCTGGCGATTTTTGCTTGGTTTCTCCTTGGCTATGGAGCTTGGACGGCCAGGGAGCGCCACATCCAACAGATGCAACCCATCAAGCCATTGGGGCGTATTGTGTTGATTCAAGACCACATGCCAACGATGTTCGATGCGACCGCCGAATCGATCGAAGAAGGCTGGCTCAGCTACGAAATAACGACCCAACGTGCGATCGAAGCGATACGCCAGGACGCTGCCGAAAGTACCAACCCCGATGCATCGAAAATCGATTTGCTCGTCTGGCCCGAGAGCATCTACTCGGGACTCGCGCCGACGATGTTTTGGGATCGGGGCCAAAGTGTTCCGGCAACCCTGGGCATGGACCGCCAGGAATTGGAGATCGCCTTTGGAAATTTGGAACGAGCCAACGCAATGAAACTTCGTCGGCTGCGGTTGGCCAGCGGTGGTCCCCTGCCGAATCTATTGGTAGGGACCGACGTGATCGATATTCGCCAAGGGGCCATGGATCGCTACAACAGCGCCGTTTGGATCGGCAATTCGGGCCAGCCGATCGATTACTATGCAAAGTCCCACTTGGTGATGTTCGGGGAATACATCCCGGTTCTCTCCTGGTTCCCCTCGATCATGCAATCGATCGGTCTGGCGACACTCAGTGCGGGCAAAGAGCCTAAGGCTTGGGAGTTGGCCTCGGGGCGTCGCGTGATGGCCAACGTCTGTTTCGAGGATACGGTTCCGCATTTGATGCGATCCCAAGTCCAACGGTTGACGGCCCAGGGCAAGGCACCCGATGTGATGATCAACATCTCCAACGATGGATGGTTTCGCGGTTCGAGCATTCTGGACCATCATCTCAATAGCGCGATCCTGACGGCCGTTGAGAACAGGATCCCGGTGCTCGTGGCCGCCAACACCGGCATCACGGCTTGGATCGATGGTGACGGCAGAGTGATCAAGCGATTGCCGAAGATGGATGCCGGTTGGTTGGTCGCAGAGCCCATCCCCGATGGGCGCAGTGGCTGGTGGAGCACCTGGGGCGATTGGCCGGCCAAGCTTGTTGCACTCATCGGCCTCGTCCCGAGCATCCTGTGGATCGCCAGACGGTGGTTTGCAAAAAAGACAGCTTGAAATCGCAGCCGGTGTCCGCCAGTCCTGTTCAATCGCATCCAATACCTTTGCGTCTTTGCGCCTTAGCGCCTTTGCGTTCCTTTCTTCCAGCAGCGCCGGGATCTCTGCGCGAGATCCACTACGTGCGGGGTCGAAGGCCCCGGTAGCAGGTGCATAGTAAAATCGGAGAGGCCCGGAGGGCCGATACACAGGATTTTATATGCCACAGATGATCATTCCCCAGATTGATGTGTCAGCCCTCCGGGCTTCTTGAAATCGCAGCAGAGGATCGATCGGTTCAATCGCAGAGCCATCGCATCCAAGCTTCAAGTCCGTAGTTTCGATCCGGTCGGAGTCGACTCAAAATGCCATAAGTGCAACCGAGAAACACCAACGCAAGCACGATCGAGGTTGTGATCGGCAAGGCCTTCATCCAAAAATGGGTCGGCTCGAAGCCACTGGACAGGCCGTATATCCAAAGGGGCCACAAGTGAACGACATGATGCAGGATGTAAACGGTGAGCGAATAACGGCTGAACGTCCTGGCGATATCGAACCACCCCTTCCATCGCAAAGCCTGCGGATTCCGATCGATCCATCGGTGCGCCAAGCCCAACATAGCCAAAGTCATCCCCAACGTTCCAAGTACATACTCAATCGTCGGCGGGAACATGGTCCAGCCCCCTAGGTAATTTTTTCCGATCGGATCGGGCAGGTAACTTCGCAATCGAATCGCAAGCAGCGATAAGGCGATCAATCCAGCCCCGAGCCAAACCAAGGACCAAGGCGAGACTCGCGATTCTTCGGCATCGACCGGTCCAAAGAGTTTAGCGGCTGCAACATACCCGCAGAGAGAAAAAGCGATCCAAGGGAAGATAGGAAAGTAACCGGTACACAAAAAGCCGATCAGCAGGTCCGATAACGCAAAGTCGCATTCGAAGTAACCGTTTTGCCAATAAGCTGCATAGTCGGCTTGGCCTCGCAGAATAGGACTTATAAGCAATCCCATCGCAGCAGCCAGCGCTGTAATGGGCAGCGGCACACGCCGGAATCCATCGAGCAGGATCAGAGCCATTCCCACAAACGTCAAGACATCCCAATTGAAGGTGTCCTCGGGAAGCCATACAAAGACATTAAACAGAAAACCGATACCGATGACAAACAATCCGCGACGCACCGAGACCTTGGAGATCTCTTCTTGACTCTTGCCTTGCGCAATCTGGCCTTGTACCCAAAGATAATAGCTCACGGCGCTGAGGAACGCGAACAGAGGTGCTCCCAAGCCCGTCAGGGGCGAAACATATCCCGAAAGGTTCTCGCCGAAATGCACCAGCACCATCACGAAAATGGCGAAAGTACGCAGGACATCAATCGAGGCAAATCGCATCGTGTACTATTTCGCTTGCGTTCTAGGGGGGTCTGCAGGCGGTAAAGCCAAAGCTGGTACGGTGACGGCTGGTACAGTACTCGAAGGGGCCAAGCTCGTGATCGAGTCAAAAGCACTAAGCAACAGTTGCGCTACCAAGAGCAAAATGATCGTCCATTCGAGCATGTGTCCTGTCCGTGCGAGTTTGAAATCGCTCGATCGTTGGCCGCACATTTCGTAGACTCGCTCAAAGACCTCAAGCTGTTCGCCGAGGAATTCATGACGATGCATCATCCGAGTTCGCTCGCGAAACCGCTCAGCAATCTGGCTGGCCAAGGTAGGTGGATGCAGATGGGGTGAATAGACAAATGGCCCCAAGCGGGCCAACCGCGCTCGCAACACAGCCACTTGTTGGAATCGCTGTTGAAGCGATTTTTGCTTGCCCAGAGAATTCTCATGAAACTCAAAAGCCAACGGTATGTCTGCCTCCATCGCGGGCCAGGATTCACCCAGAGCGAGTTCGATCCTACTTAGTTCGGATTCAAAATAGTAAACTTCAACCACGGCGCGCTTGAGCGACTCGAGGCGCTCGGGGGCACCCAGGATCGCACACCGCTGAGGAGTCCAGCAAATCTGAGTTCCCTGAAAGGTCATCCACTGTGCGGCCGCAGCATGCGAACCTTCCGAGGCCTCGACCCACTGATGAACCTGTCCCAAGTTCTCATTCGGACTCCCCTGACTTTGAGGATCCGTTGCACACGGGGAGATTGGAATGACCAAGAGCGTCAACACCTCTTTTTGACCTTCGATCGATGCCGCGTCATTGGCAAGTATCACTGCATACTGGTGGATCGGGGGCAAGAAACTCAGCAATACCTCCTGACCCGCCACAGGCGTGTCGGTGAACGCAATGCGTTGAAGGACCGCACCGTCAGGGAATGTGGCCAGTCGGTTCGTTTCGTTGGTAATCATCGATGGTCACTTTCTGAAAAATCCGTCAATCGCGATGCCAACCACGCCCCTACGTAGTGCGCCGAATCGAGCACGCCATTCAAAGTTGAATCAAATAAATAGTCCCCAACTACAAATAAATTGGGGTGTTCCTTGGGTTCGGGCTGATGCCGCCTATCCAGGTTGACAACCTGCAAGCCACCGGGGATCGCATTGACCGCACCGATCCAGCGATGGACGCGAGCCTCGAGCATCATGTGCCGACCATGTTGCAAAAAGGATGGGAGTGAATCCATCGCATGCTTGACGAGTTCCTCGTCGCTGCATGCGCTCATGTCCTCAGCCGCCTGACCGGCCAAAAGCCAACCGAGCACTCCTTGGGTTACATTAGGATCCCGCGAAGATTCGTCGTACAAGCAGCACCCTCCGAATCGATCGAGCATCCAATATGAATCCGCGCAGGAACTATGCCAAAACGGCCTCTCGAATAAAACGGTGATCCTTAAGTAATGCGCTGGAAAATTATACTGCGCATGATGGGAACGCATGGCATCCTCAAGCCTCTTGCCGCGATAGGTCACCGACTCAAGGCGATTATGAGGCAGCGAAATCACCATAAAATCGAAGTCGTCCTCCCTCGGCTCCTTTTGGGCAAGCGAGGTCACGCGCAGCTTGGACCCGATCCTTTCGATGGTTTGTACCGGGCACTCTAGCCGTAAATCAGCGTCGATTCGGGCTGTTAACTCCCGAACAAGACGCTCGTTCCCACCCTCGATACCGTACAGATGCATATAGGCAGGGTCGTTCATCAAGTAATTCTGAAGTCCATAGCCGATACTCGTCATGGCAGGCTCGGTCGCTAGATCGCTATGGATCATTTTTTCAACGTACTTACGAGCTGTCGGCTCCCCGACATTCGCAAGCACAGAATCGAAACGTCTTTCCTCAAGAGGCTCCGTCGCACCCTCGGGATGGTCGGAGTGGTAGAACTCCAGAGGTGTCATCCGGTCCTTTGCCAACCGATCGAACTGCAGAAACGATCGGTAAGCCGCCGAACCTAAGTGCTCGCGAATGTCATCGAGGTTTCCCAAAACCCGGTCGTTCATGACCACCGAGGCCCCCCCCATCGGACGCATGGGCAGCCCGAGTTCCTCGATCAGATCCCTGAGAGGATCGTCATCGAAATGCGAATAGCCATAGAATTCCGCCGCACCAGCTTCATAACGAACGGGAAACGTATCGAATTGCGGTGTCTGGATTTTACCTCCAAGGCGGCTACTGGCTTCGTAAAGAACAACATTCAGCGGGCAACTGGCTAATTTCTGAAGCATGTACGTGGTCATAAGGCCCCCTGGCCCTCCTCCTACAATACCGATTTTTGGAACTTGCATTAGCGACTCGCAGAGAGCATTGAAATAGGAAAATGGCGCAACGCTTCGGAGGTTTCACCCTCGGCGTATCGCAATTTGATGATGGTTCGCGGGCGAAGAGCCAGCTCGCTGAAGCAATGCCGAAGCGCTTCTAACTCATGGCTCAAGAGAGGTGCAACTTCAGCCCACACCTCGGTGTATCGATCGAGAAACACCGAATCGCAGGTCATCCGGTCGCGGGCCGCATCGCGACGATACCCGAGAACCTCAAACTTTGCGACCCCCAACGCCCACGGATCTCGAATCAACGAAGATACGTAATGGCTGACGGATTGCTGCGTATCAGTCCAGAGTTGCGTGAATCGTATTTGCTGTTGTTCATTAAACATTGGTTATGTTTGATACGTGTCTCTCAAGGCGATCTTGTTATTTCTCCGCAAGGGCACTGGAGTGTGACAGATTTCCCGTGGGCTGTTTAAACTGCGGCGATGCCAATCGTTGATCGAGGCGGTTCGCGGGAACCTGCGGACCAATGTGAAACAGAACCAAGGCACGTGGGATTGGCTTCCAGCCTGTCCGGTTTCAGCAGAAAAAGGACGGTAACCATGAGCATCTCCGAACCAATACTGCAAGGCGATCTGGTACACTAGAATCCCAGTGTTTCTGCTCCAAAGTCCCCGAAAATCGCCAGTCGCAATCGTCCCGGGCGACCCTGTTTCCGAATCCAATGATGAAAGGCATCCCGATGAGGAGCTTATCTCAATCCATGCTGCTGACGATCCCCTCGATCGCCGCGCTCCTGATGGTGAACATCGTAGGGAACGACCAAGCCCTAGCTCAATTGGGCGATCTTGCCGACAAAGATGTCCAATGGGCATGGAACACCCAAGAGGTGGGCAAAGTCGGCAACGGTTTCTGGCCCCAATACCGTGGCCCCAAAGGGGATGGACAGGCCGCTGCGTCGTGCGATCCACCGATCCTCTGGAACGAATCGACCAACATCGCCTGGCGCACGGATCTAGCGGGTAAGGCTTGGTCCTCCCCGGTCGTCTGGGGCGAAAAAATCTGGTTGACCAACGCCACCAACGATGGACTGAGCATGTCGGTGCTTGCCATCGATCGAAACGACGGAAAAGTCCTGATCGATCGAGTCATTTTCACCAATCAGGAAACGCAGAAAGACTATCACCAATTCAACTCCTACGGCTCTCCGACTCCGATCTGCGACTCCCAACGCGTCTACGTCTCCTTTGGAGCTTATGGCACCGCAGCGCTCGATGCCCAAGACGCATCGGTCCTTTGGGAGCGACGGGATCTGCCCTGCAATCACTACCGAGGTGCTGGAGCTAGCCCCATCCTTTTTGGCAACTTGCTGATCTTCAGTATGGATGGCTTCGACTACCAATACCTCGTTGCCCTCGATAAAAACACCGGCAAGACCGTTTGGAAAACCGATCGCAAAATCGACTTCGGCACCGACGATGGCGACTGGAAAAAAGCCTACAGCACGCCTCAGGCCATCGAGGTCGAGGGCAAGCAACAGATTATCTCTCCGGCGGCCAAGGCCGTGATCGCCTACGATCCGTCCAGCGGCCAAGAACTTTGGAAGGTTCGCTACGAGGAGCACTCGAGCGCCATTCGCCCATTGTTCGATGGCAAACACCTCTTCATAAGCTCGGGATTCAGCAAAGCCAAACTCCTCTCGATCTTGCCGTCGGGGCAAGGGGATGTCACATCCACCCATGTGCAGTGGCAAGCCACGCGCGCGATCGGTTGCAAGCCCTCTCCGGTGTTCCTCGCTGGACACATCTGCTCGTTGGAAGATCGCGGAGTGCTGACCGCCATGGATCCATCCAACGGAGAAATCGTCTGGCAAAAACGCCTAGGGGGCGACTTCAGCAGCTCTCCGGTGGTCGCCAAGGATCGAATCTATTGCTTCGACGAGCAGGGCAAAGGCCACGTGGTCGATGCCCAAGGGGAGATCCTCGCCGAGAACACCCTCGATGCAGGTTGCTTGGCATCCCCGGCGATCGTCGGGGACGACTTGATCGTCCGAACCCGCACGAGCCTCTATTGCATCCGGAAAAGCAAATAAGCAACTCGTGGGCGGATCCGCACCAGGAGCTTCTTGCCTGGTTCTTAGACTTGGCGAACTTGCCCCCTTTGGGGTGAATTTGGGACGCTTATGGATAGCCCTTGGGAGCCGTACACGGCCAGGAGACTTATGACCGGAATGATCGGAGCCCGCATCCGCATGTTGCTCCAATAAACAGCGTGCACTAAACACAGGCTCACGGCCAGGGTCAACGCGGGTAACCAACATGCGAAGTTGGGCTCAAGACGAGCTCGAACCAGTAGCCGAATAAGCCCTACGAAGCCCGCAGTCGTCGTGATCGCATACCAAATACCGATCGCAACGCGGACGATCCAATGGGCTTGATGCTCGGCCGGCCACCAAGCCCACATCCATCCCTCGCGTATCGCACATGCCTTGAAGAACAAAACGGGATTGGCTCGGATGGACTGCCAACCCAAGGCGTTGGCAAGCGCATCGGAGGCGATCTCATCGGTTTCGGATCTGACGTTCTCTTCGAGACGCTTGGCTTGCCACCATGCATGAAAACGATCGTCGTCCCACTGACGAGACCAACTGGTTTCCCAATGTTCATAGAGAATCGGGTTGTTGGCCAAGAGCAGCGTATAGCCACCATGCGTCGTGGCCCAAAGACCTTGCCCAATCTCCGACTGATTCCGTTTCCACCACGGCAGTAGGACCAGCAGGCAGCCGAGCAGAAGACAACTGGCCCGAAGAGGATTTCGACGAAGTTCACAGCCTCCCCAAAGCAGTGCCCAGGCCAGCGCCGTCGGTCGGCAAAGGCAAGCGATCCCGAGGGTCGCCCCGATGGCCAAACCGATCGCAGCACCGATCGCAGCACCGATCGCAGCACCGATCGCAGCACCGCGCGTCGAATTGCGATCCAAGAACAAAGCCAACCACCAGGCGAATAGTCCTAAAAACGTGGCGAGCGTTTCGGTCATCACCAACGTCGATTGACGCAAGAGGATCGGATCGAACAGAACCAGGGCACTGGCCGCAAGGCTTTGCAGGCCGCTTAAACCGAGCCGAAGTGCGATGCGATAGGTCAACGTGACACTGCAGGCTCCGAGAATCGCGTGCAAAATGGCAATAGGCATAAGGTCCGAATTGAAACCTTGCAACCAACTCAAGAGCCACGGATACAGTGGCGGTCGGTAAGCGGTAGCCACGGGGTGTCCTTGGGGATCGAGAACTCCAAACGTGCCTGTCGCATAGAGCGTTTGAGCGAGTCTTCGATACGCATCACGGTCGGCAAGCAGACTCGGCAGAGTGAGGATTTGGATCGTTAAGCGAAAGGCCAAAGCGATCAGGAACACCCCGATGGACCAACCCAGACCCACGAGCGGCCTTGGAGTGTCAGGTCTTTGGTCGAGCGAGTATTGGGCGCTCATTGAGATCGGTACTCGGAAAGAATTGAGCCGGGGGCCTGCCCATTTAGGAGGTTTCAGGCGACCAGCCTGGAGCAGGTTGTTTTTCGATGCTGCAAGGTTGAGTTTGAAGGCTTTCGATGCGATGCTTGGCCAGGGCCACTTGACTCTTGGTCCCATGAGGTTGGAGTTTCAATCGAAAACTCTGAGATTCTCCACCTTGCAATGGCACCGTGCGGTGATGCTGATGTTCGAAGGTTTTGGTGTTGGGGAAGCCGGTTGCCGGTTCGATGCCCACGACGTAGCCGTCTTGAAGGGCTCCGGTGTTTTTCCAAAAGTTGACCACAGGCAGGGTGGATTGGTCGAATAGGACCGAATATCCGATGCTTTCATCGGCGTTGCACAGCATGGCTTCAGTCCACTGGTCTTCGGATCCCAAGGGCTCGGCGTAGTAGACTTGCTCGGAGTACCCGCTTTGCGGTCCCTCGCATCGATCCCAGCCGTCGATGCCTTGGGCAGCCCTGGTGTCTCTTGGGGCTAAGCGTTTGAGCGGGGCGATGATTTTGGATCCGGATTCCAAGGGTCCTTGGCCAAGGTTGATATGGTAGAGCAGTTGCATCGAGCCCGGGGTCGATCGTGTATTGGTGACCGTGTCATGGATTTCGATCGTTGAAGAACCGGCGCGGAACCGCATGCGAGTCTGGAGTTCTAGCGAGTAGATCAGGAACCGAGATTCGACGACCGTACCGATAACATCCAAGGTGCCTTGTTGGGGGTCGACCTCGATCCTCAGTTGGCTAGCAGGGAGGTTGGCGATGCGACCGTGAACCGGGTGAATGACCCTGCCTTGGCTGTCGAAATCCGGGGCTCCGTTGCTGAGCAACCCGCATCGTACGAGCAACTCATCGAAACCTTCGAGCCATCCGATCCCCGAAGGGTCTGCGACCGGGACCAAGGCTGGATGAACCGGACCTGCCACTGGGCTTTGCCAGCCGAACTCGATTCCTTGGACCCAGCTCTTCCAGATCCCCATGCCTCGCATCGGCAAGACGACGGTTCGCATCGCTGGGGTGTCGATGGTCAAGCACTGCATACCGAGCGATTTACCGGAATTCCAGGAGGACCAGTCGAAGCGGACGGTTCCATCGGGTAGTTGGATCTCTTGGGAGATCGGATCGGATGAATTCCTTAGATTCGATTCATCGGATCGGGTCGGAGAGATCAACTGCCAGTGCAGCATGGTAGCGAGTTCCTTTTTCAAGGAGTGTGAGGGCCTATCAACTTGGTAGGGTGCTCGATCGTCCAATGCCATGCACTTCGAAACCGATGCTTGCGAGTTTTTCCGCAGGAAGAATATTTCTTCCGTCGAACAAAAACGCCGGTTGTTGCATGTTTTGATGCACGCGATGCATGTCGAGTTGCTTGAACTCATCCCATTCGGTCATCACGGCAATCGCATGGGCTTGGTTTGAGGCTTGGTAAGCATCCGAGACGACGGTCACATTCTTCTCAATCAACTGACGGTGCCTTGCGGAGACCTCCAGGGATTGGTCCTTGAAAACGTGGAGCAAATCGTTTCGGATCTGTTTTTCTGAGACTCTCGGGTCGTAGATCACCAGCCGAGCCCCTTCTTCGAGCAGGTCACGGCAGACATAGATTGCCGCCGATTCACGCGTGTCGTTGGTGTCTTTCTTGAAAGCGAATCCCCAGATGGCGATCTGCTTGTCCGATACGGTATGGAAGAGCGTTCGAACGATGTTTGTCGAAAACCGCTTCTTTTGGTAATCGTTCATCACGACGACTTGCTCCCAATACCTAGCTACATCCGCAAGACCGAAATGTTCGCAAAGATAGACCAGGTTTAGGATATCTTTTTGGAAGCAGGATCCGCCGAATCCAACCGAGGCTTTGAGGAACTTTGGCCCGATTCGCGAATCGGTGCCGATCGCCTTAGCCACCTCGTCGACATCCGCGCCGGTCGCTTCGCACAGGGCCGAGATAGCGTTGATCGAGGAGACTCTCTGGGCCAGGAAGGCGTTGGCGGTCAGTTTCGAGAGCTCGCTGCTCCAAAGGTTCGTCGTGAGAATCTTCTCGCGTGGGATCCATCGTTCGTAGACTTGGGCCAGTCGCTCGATCGCCGAGGCGGACTCACCGCCGATCAAGACTCGGTCGGGAGCCAATAGATCTGCAATCGCAGTCCCTTCGGCCAAAAACTCAGGATTGCTCAGCACGTCGAAAGTCGCCCCGTTCGGTGCGCTTTTGAGGATGCGTTTGACGGCCTCTGCGGTCCGGACGGGCAAGGTTGATTTTTCGACCACGATCTTATGCCCAACGGAGCATTCGGCGATGCGCCTTGCACATTTCTCGACGAATTCGAGGTTGGCCGCACGCCCCGCACCCATTCCGTGCGTCTTGGTCGGGGTGTTGACCGAGATAAATATCATATCCGAACTGCGGATCCCGCCCTCTACATCGGT
>Ga0209985_10003260_pt1 | contig 13965 bp, 10 predicted proteins | sample NOAtaG_FD_187305 | JGI IMG/M metagenome (GOLD analysis project Ga0209985, IMG submission 187305) | Freshwater lake microbial communities from Lake Erie, under a cyanobacterial bloom - NOAA_Erie_Diel6S_1000h metaG (SPAdes) (version 2) | ecosystem: Environmental > Aquatic > Freshwater > Lake ...
GGCTTGAGAGCGACGCGGAGAAGCAGAAGGCCAAGAACGCCGCGGAACACGCGGTGAAGACTTTGGCGCAGCGGACGGGCGATGCACTCCTGGGGTTGCTGGTGGAGTTTGCCAGCACGCAGCCTCGCACGGTGAGTTTGCAGCAAGCGGGCAAAGACGGCGGCAGGCCCGCAGGCTCAGCGGGCGCAAGTGGCGCGGGGGCCTCGGCATCGGCTTCGCACAACGCCACGCAGCAATCGGCGGCGCCGAACTTGCCCGGCGTGAAGCATGTCATCGCGGTGGGCGCGGGCAAAGGCGGCGTAGGCAAGAGCACGGTGGCGGTGAACCTAGCGGTGGGGCTGGCCTTGCGCGGGCACAGCGTGGGGATTCTGGATGGGGACATCTATGGGCCCAGCCTGCCGACGATGCTGGGGCTGGACTCGATGCAGACGAACATCATCGCGAACATGCTGCAGCCGTTTTACGTCCACGGCGTGAAGGCGATGACCATCGGCAAGCTGGTTGATCCGGAGAAGCCGCTGATCTGGCGCGGGCCGATGGCGCACGGGGCGTTCAAGCAGTTGTTGGAGCAGACGGAGTGGGGCGGGCTTGATTACCTGATCGTGGACTTGCCGCCGGGGACGGGGGATGTGAGTCTGACGATGGCGCAGTTGATGAAGCTGACGGGGGCGGTGGTGGTGTGCACGCCGCAGGTCGTGGCGCAGGACGACGCGGTGCGTGCGGTGCGGATGTTCCAGCAGCTTGGGATCGAGGTGCTGGGTGTGGTGGAGAACATGAGCTATTTCGTAGCGGAGGACCTGAGCCCGCCGCGGGAGTACGACCTGTTCGGGCGGGGCGGCGCGGAGCAGATGGCCCAGCGGCTGGGCGTGCCGTATTTGGGCGGGTTGCCCATCACGGTGGCGCTGCGGAAGAACAGCGACGACGGGAACCCGAGCGCGAACTATCAGGGGAGCACGCGGCTGAGCGCGGCGCTGGAGCAGCTTGTGACGAACTTCGAGGGCCAGGTGGCGCTGGCGGGGATGCGTGCTGGGGCGGTGAGGCCGACGTTGACGATTAGTTGACGGCGGGAAGTAAGAAGAGCGTTCGCGTTGCACACGAGAGCAGAGCGTCGAGCGGAAGCACGCATGCAGTTGCCGTACATCAGGCAGTGGCGGAGGGTTGAAGGCTTCGGCGCTCCGGGTGCGCGGGAAGTCGCGCCGATGGCGACGCTGGCGGAGGAACTGCGTCGGGACGTGATCATGCTCGCGGAGCACATCGGTCCACGCGGGGTTCACTCGCCCAAGGCATACGCGCTTGCGCGGGAGTTTCTGGTTTCGTGCCTTCAGCGGGCCGGACACGCGGTAAAGCAGCATGAGTACGACGAGGGGGGCGTGACATGCGTGAACTTCGAAGCGGTGATCGAGGGAGACGACCCAAGGGCCCTGGTCGTGGGGGCACACTACGACAGCGTTGAAAACTGCCCTGCGGCGAACGATAACGCCTCGGGCGTTGCGGGCATTCTGGCGCTCGCTCGACGCCTGCACGGCGCAAAGCCAAAGCACACAATCAGGCTCGTGCTGTTTGCGAACGAAGAACCGCCGTTTTTCAACATGAACGCAATGGGGAGCCAGATTTACGCGCGTGCGTGCAGGGCTCGCGGCGACGAGCTGGTTGGGATGATCTGCCTGGAGACTATTGGCTGCTTCATGTCGGCGAAGAACTCGCAGAACTGGCCGAACGGAATCGCGGGGCTGATCTTGCCGACGACGGGAGATTTCATCGCGTTTGTGGGCAATACGTCATCGCGGGGTTTCATTCAACGGTGCGCGGAGATCTTTGGCAAACGAGCGGAGGTGCCGTTGCTTGCGGGCACGGTGCCGACGAGCCTGGCACCGATGGTTGAGTGGTCGGATCACCGTGGCTTCAACGAGGCGGGATACGAGGCGTTCATGGTGACCGATACTGCTCCGTTGCGGTACGAGCACTACCACAAGCCAACCGACACGCACGAGAAGCTCGATTACGTGACCATGGCGCGGGTGCTGATTGGAGTTGAACGGGTGGTGCGCGAAGTGGCGGGAATGCCGACGTTGACGATCAGTTGAGCGAATCTCGACTGACTAGCACAAGTCAGCGGCTGGACAACACGGCAAAGATCACGTAGGCGGTAACGCCGGATGCGAGAAAGCACAACGCCGCGAGTGTACAGCGGATGCCCGCGCTCGCCCGGCGGATTGCACCGCGCCAGTGCAGCCAGCACCAAAGGGCCACACCAAGAACCATCGATCCGATGACCATCGGCCAAAACTCTTGCCACTCGATCCCGGTCGAGTAGTTATTGGTCAGCCTGTCAATCGCAATGAACACCGCGAGTATCACACTAAACCCAAGCCCCATCGCCAACCCCACCACACCTGTGATGAACGCCGCCATTCGCGGCTCGGCCAGGCCCACGCGCAGGACCAGTTGCTGGTTGCACTCGGGGCAGCGGTCGGTCTTCAGTGCGCGGAGGTTGTAGCCGCAGGACGGGCAGGGCTCGTCGCGGTGGGCGAGGTAGGTGGGCAGGAGCGATGTCTGCGGCTCGTGTGTGCGATTCGGGTCAGAATGAACGGTTGTTTCGCTCATACGTCGGATCATGGGCTGGCGGCGCGATCACAATAACCGATCCGGACTTGAAACGCCGCTGATGTTGGCTTCACTCTGGACCGATAGTAGCACTATGGACGTTTCCTCCATCGCCGCCGCCGCGAGTTCGTATAGCCAGGCCCGGGTTGCGTCGCAGGCGAGCCTGAAGGTCGCGGCGATTGCCAACCGTCAGATCGGTCGCGAGGGTGAGGCGGCGCTGGCGCTCCTGCAAGCCGCGGCGGAGGTTGCGAATCAGGCCAGCTCGGCCTCCGCGACCGGTGGCGGCGCGGGCCGATCGGCCTCGGGCGGGGTTGATGTCTACGCGTAATCGCTGGCAACGCCGCCGGCCAACGCGGCTTGGGTGAACGGAACTCGAACCTGAGGTGAAAACCTTGATGCCCTCGGCGTCAACAGGCCGATGTCCTCTGCGCTCAACATGCTGCGCGAACGCACCGGCGGAGCCCGGGCGGTTGTTGTAGCGAGGCGATCTGGTTGTGCGAAGCGTCGCGATCAACGACGCGAAGGCAGGAGGCCGGGCATGAACGCGTGCGTCAGCGGGGTTGGTCATCAACGATTTGTGCGGCTCTCGATTTTTCTTCTCGCGGCGTGCGTCGGCACGCTGCTGAGCGGTTGTGCGGCATCCTCAGGCTCGCGCGCTGATGCACAATCCACCGGCGAATCCACGGCACCGTCAACCGAAAAGAACTACCTCAACACCGCGGAGGCGCTCGACGAGTTCTACAAGCAGCGTCAACAACCGGCGACAACGAACGCCGGGAACGCGAACACGCGATCAACGCCGACGCCCGGCGCAGCGGCACCGACTCCGACGCAACCTGGGGCAACGCAGCCAGGCACGATGACAGCCGCTCGGCCTGCATCGACCGCGGCGCGTGAACGCGCTGCCGCCGCGCCCGAGCGACCGGCCCGGGTTTATCCCGCGCCCACTGAGCCGACGAGCACGACCGGCGGCGAGCTTGAAGCCAACGCCAGCGCTTCGATGACCAACGCCGACTCCGCCGCGGGTATGAACAACGCCCCCGGCGCTGGTGTCGTCGGCACCAAGCCCGCAAACGAAACCAACGACCAGAAGCGTCAGCGGCTGGTCAATGAGCTCGTCGAGCTCGCGGCGATCGAACGTGCCGCACCGAACGAAGAGAACGTCGCGCTGCGACGGGCCGTGAAGATGGTCCTTGCCTCGGCCCTTGCGGGCGATGGCGCGAGCGCCGCGTCGCGGGCCGACGTGCAGACCGCGAGCCTGCCCCCGCGTGATGCGGCGGCGGTTGACGCCTTGCGCGAACTCATCCGCGAGAGCCAGAATCCGACCGCCGCGGGCGACGGGGCGGCGCTTTCGCGCGCCATCGAGCGTGCCGCGGCGAAGGCCGCCGCGTCGCAAGGTTTGTCGCTGGCGCAGCTTCAGCTCTGCACGCGTGTCGACGGCTACGGCAAGTACATCTCGCTCGACGGCGCACCGATCGTCGCGGGCAGACCCCTCGCGGCCCTGGTCTATACCGAGGTAGAGAACTTCAGCCAGACCAGCGCGGGCACGGGCGGCGAGTACAGCGTCAACCTCAGCCAGGAAGTTCGCCTGTACACAGAGGCGGGGACGCCCGTGTGGTCGAGGCCCAAGCAGACTTCGCGCGATAGCTCGAAGAACCGGCGGCGGGATTTCTTTCTGGTCCAGCGCATCGAGATCCCCGGCAACCTCGCGCCGGGTCGGTACGACCTGAAGGTCACCGTGCGCGATGAGGATGCGAGCGCGATCAGCGAACGCAGCGTGCCGATCACGGTCGTTGCGGATACGACGAGCAAGGCGGGCGTGCCGGCGCGGACGAAATGAGTATGACGCGGAGAACCGTCGGCGTTACTTCGTCCCCGCGAGTCGGCGAACGGTCATGTCGAAGTTGCGGGTCATCGCTGAGCGCAGGCCGTAGACCACCGCCAGGTGCAGGAAGGCGGAGAAGGCCGCGCCGATGAACAACCCGGTGCGGGCGCTGGCGATGCCGCTTTCTTCGACGGTTTTGGTCATGGCTTGCTCGGGGAAGAGCGAGGCGAAGACGGTGGACGCGGGCGAAAGGGCCGCGAGGGCCGAGCCCAGCACGGGAACCTGACTGCCGGCGTTCCAAGCGCACAGACCGACAAACCCGGCGATGACCGCCAGCACGCCGATGGTGCTGACCACCGCGCCCAGTGTCCCCTTGCTGCGCAGCGAGAAGCTCATCCCGATCATCACGCACAACGCGATGAACGGCACGCAGACCAGCGGGGCAACCAGCATCGACTCGCCCAGAACCAGCGGCACCTCAATCGTCCGCGCCGCGATGGCGGCGGTGTTCCAGCCGCCGGTGCGCCCCGCGACGCTGTACGTGACTTCCGCGGGGTTGGTCGGGCCCAGCGCGCCGATCTCACCCAGGAACGAATAGCCCGCGCCGAGCGCGAGGGTGAACATCGGCACCGCGAGCATCGGCAGGAGGTAGTAGACCATGCCGCGCATCTTGCCCGTGAGGTACTGCGCCGGGGTGATGGGCGTGGTGAGCAGAAGGTCGAGCGTGCCGTCTTCGCGCTCGCGGCTGACGCTGGTGGCGGACATGTTCACCGCGACGAGCGTGATGACCGCCAGCTCGCCCGCGACTGTGAACGACAGCAGCGTGCGGTAGGTCGAGGCGTTGATGCGCCCGGTGATGAAGAAGATCAGCAGCCCGATGGCGAAAGCGCCGCCGAGGAGGACGAAGCCCCAGCGGGCGGCCGTGCGGCTGAAGGTGGCGTTTCGGCTGGCGGCCTCGCGCCAGGAAATCGGGTTGTTCCAGACAGCGCGTGCGGCGCGGGTCTGGGCGTTGGCGGCGCCGAAGCCCAGCATCTTGCGATACCAGGGCACGCCGCCGGAGCCGGAGCGTCCGGTGATGCCGCCGAGCCCCGCGATCCCGCCGTAGCGGACGGTGACGATGCTGGCGCCGATGAGCAGGACGCTGGAGATGGCCGAGAGCAGGTAGAAGCTGCTGACGGGCGCTTCGAGCATCCAGGCTTGAATGCCCGAGTACGTCCCCTGCGGGTAGGTGGCGTAGCCCGTGGGGTTCAGCAGCGCTTGCAGCGACAGGAACGGGTTCAGGCAGGTGAACTGCGTGACCTTTCCGGGGGTGCCCGTGATGGTGTCCGCGGCCCAGGTGATGGCGATGAACGAGATCACCGAGACGTAAAAGGTGAAGACCGCACGCTTTCCGACAACCCGGCTGACGGAGAGGGCCACCGCCGCCGCACCGACAACCGTCGCGGCGCACGCGGCGATGAGGTAGCTGGAGAGGATCGTCGAGCCCGGCACGCCGCCGAAGTACTGCGTGACGGCGAAGAGCGGCAGGCTGGCCAGCAGCAGGGCGAAGATGAAGAACAAGCGCCCGAGCAGGTTGCCCAGCACGATCTCCGCCGCCCCGAGTGGGGTGGTGAGCAGGATGTCCCAGGTCTGCGGATCGGCTTCCTGAGCAATTGCCCCGGCCATGAAAACCGGCGCGAGCACGCAGATCAACGCGATCTGCATGTAGGCGATGATCTGGAAGCTCGAAGCCCCGGCCGCGGCGAGCTGACGGAACGACATCTGGTCGGACTCGGTGCTGGTGATCAGCGCCCAGAGCAGGACCGCCACCAGCACGCCGAGGTACGCCATGCGCAGGTAGAGGTGCTTGGCCCGCCGGGAGGCGTTCTGAACCAATCGAACAGCGACAGGGTTGGTCGGGGCAAGGCGAAGGAAGTACCGCAGCAGAATGGGCATGGTGGATGACTGAAAGAGGAACCAGGCACGATCCGCGCCAGCACGCCGGCGGGCAAGAAGAGTGTACCGAGGCGAATCAACGCGAATGACCAACTGAAAACACCGCACCGGCACGAAAGAACGAGGCTCATGGTCGCCGCGGGAGTTTCAACCAGGCTCGAATGCACGGGACCGGAAGACTGAGTAACGGGGGTAATGAAGTGCGCGGCAAGAGATAAGGGGCCGATATCTTGAGAGCGTACTCGTATAAAGACCAGACAATTGTGTTTGAAACAACACCTGATTTGGTGGCAATGGGTCGATTTTGCGTGAAAAGCTGGTCTGAGGATACCCTTAAGGGTATAGAGGAAGATCCCTCAAAAGCGGAAAAGTCCACCGAAACAGCATAAAATGCTTGTGTGCGCGGGTTTGCTGGGGTATTTTCCTGACACGTACTGTCGGCTGCTCGTGGGGTTCTACGAGTGGGAGCGCCCGACGGTTTGGAGTGAGAAGAGATTCCGGGCGTGGTGTGCGCACACCACGCCCAAGAACATTTCCGAAGAGGAGAGTAGAGATGAAGACTGTTGCACTGTTTGCTTTCGCTGGTTTGGCCGCGTCGGCTGCGATGGGCCAGACGATCACGATCACCCCGGGTGGTGCGGGCACGGGCTCGACCAACGGGTGGTACCAGTACACCCCGCCGACCAGCGCCACGGGTTCGCTGAGCAGCACGGGCCAGACGCTGAACCGCGCCGGCTTCAGCACCGCTTCGCCCAACGACATGATTTGGGTTCAGGGCTGGGGTTTCCGCGGTAACAACGACGGCCGCGAGTACGCCTTCGCCTCCAGCAGCTCGACGAACGCCTCGACCGTGACGACCACGGCGGGTCTTGCCGGCGGCACCCTGGCGATCACCCGCGCCGCGGGCTTCACCGGTGGCAGCACGGCCGGCACGACCGCCTCGGCGCAGCTCAACTACTCGGTTGTCCAGAACGCTGCTTCCAGCGCGGCCACCCCGGGCTACACCTTCACCAGCCAGCAGACCTTCACCATCACGACTGACCCGCTCGGTCCGCGCGTGGTGATGCAGAACACCGTGACCAACACGGGCACGGCCCCGATGACCCTGCGCCTGTACTGGGCCGCTGACACCGACGTCGGTGGTTCGGGCGACTCGACCAACGACTTCACCCGCTACCAGGGCGGCGTCGGCGCGCCCCTCGGCCAGCCCGGCTTCTACCAGTTCGACAACAGCACCAGCCCCACGAACCTCGGCCAGCACATGGTGCACTGGGCCCAGGTCACCGGCAGCCCCTCCTCGGTGGTTGACCTGAACTGGCTCGCCCGTGCGGGTACTTCGAACGTTCAAAGCGAGCTCTTCGGCTCCAACGTCCTCATCTCGGGCGGCCTGTTCAACAACACCCCGGCGCTGAACGGTGCGACGCTCCCCGGTGGTGTCGCCGGCGCTGAGATCACCTGGGGCTTCCAGTGGATCCTGAACCTCCAGCCGGGCGAGTCGGCCATCGCGACCGTCGGCACCTACGTCGTCCCGACCCCGGGCGCTCTGGCGCTCATGGGCATGGGCGGCCTGATCGCCGCTCGTCGCCGCCGCGCCTAATCGTCTTCGGACGATTGGTCGCAGCAAGCGATCGGGTGATCTGAACGCGGTCTTTGGATCGTGATTCGGGTCAACCAACTTGATTCAAACACGCAGGCCCCGGTCGAAAGATCGGGGCTTGTTTTTTCAGTAGGCACTGGGCATTCGGCACTGGGCACTGGTGGAGGCAGAAGGCACAAGACACCCATCGCTGAAGCGATGGGCTCTGAGAGATGCGCTCTGAACGTTGGGCTCTGAACGCCTACCCGGTTGGGCTTAGCCTGCGGGGACCATCACCACGTCGACGGGGTTGATGGTCAGTGCCGCGGGGGTGTTCGGGGCGACCACCGCGCCGGGGCCCGGGTTGAGCACCGCGACCTTGACACGCGGCAGGGAACCACCGGCCAGCACGCCCGCGGTGCCCGGGGTGAGCTGCACGATCTGCTGAGCGAGCTCGCCCAGATACGTGGTCTCGACGACGTTGCCGCGGAGCAGGTTCTCGGCGTTGCCGAGCTCGTGGCGCGCCGGCGTGAGGGCCTCGGGCCTCAGCGAGAGCAGCACGTCGGAGCCGACCTGTGCCCCGGGCGGCAGCGGGTGCGTCGAACGCATCGGGCCCGCGGGGGTTGCCAGCTCGGTGGACGGGCGACCGTCCGGACCGGTGCCGGGCGTCGTGGCGGTGATCTTTGCGGAAAGGAAGTTCGTCTCGCCCAGGAACTCGGCGACGAACTTGCTCCCCGGGAAGCGGTAGAGCTCCGCGGGTGAGCCCTGCTGAACGATGCGACCGGCCTGCAGGATGGCCACGCCGTCGGCCATGCTGAGGGCTTCTTTCTGATCGTGGGTGACGTAGACGGTGGTGATGCCGGCGGTTTTGCAGATCCGGCGGATCTCGGAGCGGAGTTCGACGCGGAGCTTGGCGTCGAGGTTGGAGAGCGGCTCGTCGAGCAGAAGCACGTCGGGCTTGACCACCAGCGCGCGGGCGAGGGCGACGCGCTGCTGCTGCCCGCCTGAAAGGGCGTTGGGCTTGCGCTGGGCGAGGTGGCCCATCTGGACCATCTCCAAAGCCTCGGCCACGCGGCGGTTGATCTCGTCCTTGGGGACCTTGCGGATCTCAAGCCCGAAGGCGACGTTCTTCGCGACGGTCATGTGGGGCCAGAGGGCGTAGCTCTGGAAGACCATCCCCGTGTTGCGGAGGTTGGGGGGCAGGTGGGTGATGTCGCGGGGCTGTGGGCTTTGCGAAGTGGCGAAGAGGATGCGCCCGCTGGTGGGGTCGATGAACCCGGCGATCATGCGGAGGAGGGTGGTTTTGCCGCAGCCTGAGGGGCCCAGCAGGAAGAAGAGGTCGCCGGGGTTGATGGTGAGCGAGACGCGATCGACGGCGGGCGTGGGCGCGCCGGGGTAGGACTTGACGATCTGGTCGATGACGATCGCGGTGGACATGGCGGGGGGATGATACGGGATCGCCCTCGCTCGGACCATCACCGCTCACGCGATGTACGGCCACTCAGCAACCTGGTAAGGAGCCACGCGATAATCGAAAAGAAGCCGCAGATGAAGACGAAGCTCATCCAAAGGGATGACCGGGTAGTCGGCAAAACTGTCAGTTGCGAAAAACCATAGCGATCAACCAGCGGTGAATAGCTTTTAGCATGCGCATCAACAAGAGCTGTTCTAAGTTGATCTACAAGCAGCTGTGAATCAGTATCCGTTCGCCATGAGCCTATCGCATGATTCCACGCCCGGTCTACATTTTCTGGTGAAAAAGAAGGCTCCAAATCGATTTTGATCGCTGGAAATGCTTCCACAAGCAGGCTGTTCTTGTTGGTAATTTTCAAATCCAGTTGGAGATGTCGAGGAGAAATCCTCGACCTTGCAGCCGGTGAATCCCACCGGTCATAGAGCTTTGACCAAATATTGATCGGGCCAGTTGAAAGAGAAAGAGATGCTTGGCCTCGGACAGTTTCTGTCTCAGCAAGAAAAACGATCTGTGCGCTTCTCTCGACCGAATAGGGCAGCGGCAAAGCAAAGAGTAATAGTACGATCCAAAGAACAATCCCAACGACCGCTCCAATTGCTAGGCCCGCGGAATGAACTACCCATCGTGGATACCAACTATAAAGCAATTCCACTTCTCGCGGGTACGTTGTAGATGACCCGCATTCTGGACAAATACTGCTGCTCAAGCCGGCAATTTTGTATCCACAGGACATGCAAATCTGAGATCGAGCCAGCAATCGCCTGTGCCACCAACAAACTCTCGCTACGCTTGTCACAACGTATGCGAACACTGCTACAAACGCCCAAGGCAATGCTTCCTGAAGACCTGATAGTATGAAACTTGCAATTTCATTGGTAAAATACTCATGTCCGGGAACGAACCCGGTTTTGCGAGCATCACTCACAATCGCGTAAGCAGTATTTGCATTACAGATTCCCATCAACCACCACGCCACCAAGGGGCCAACAGATAAAGTCAGTGGGAGGACAATAGGAATTAATAAGTACAATACTTTCACCGACCAAAACGAGCGTCTTGGCACATTTTGGTTGAGCAACACGCGTCGCAAATACAGTGCAAGAACAATGACATGCAATATTGCGAGGCCGCAAGCTGCGGACGTAAACAGCTCTGTGCGAATACTATCTGGGCTCGATCGCTCTCTTGCTACACCGGGAGACACTTCGATGAAACGGGCATAAAACCCGTCAACAAGGATAGTCGGATCGTACTTCCCTGCGCCTGTTGATTTCCAAACTTGGGACATATAGTGCAGCTTGATTCAGTTTGATGGGCCCGCGTACCAGAGGTCAAGCCATGCACTGATATCTGACGGAGTCAGACGGGCATCGCCATCCAAATCACCGAAAACCTGAACGAGACGTTTTAAATCGGGATCGGACTGCCCGAGATCGTAGACAACGTCATACAAATCGAATACATCTTGCTCATTGACGATGCCATCAGTGTTGGTGTCGAGTATCATTCTTGATACAATCAGCTGTTCCGCCGCAGAAGCGATAAGTTCACGAGCGTCGTGCAGGGTTCCTACAACTCTCGTATTTGTTCGGCCCATGACCAAGTTCACCTGAATCTGATCGCGTGGCGCCTCAGATCCATCCAACAGACCAGCCATTATGAATGAAATCCCTCTCAGCTGCGAGAACGAGAGACCTACAAGATTCTCATCATAAGATTGCCATGCTGGAGATATAGAATCCACATTGATGCTGAAAATGTGCCGACCTTCCGTAGGGCCTAGCGATACTGTTCGTGCGGTAATGGCCGAAGGTATTCGGAGGTGTCGGCGCGGGCGGCGAATCAGGTGCACAGTTTGCGCAGTCTGCTGCAAACATCACTGGTTCAACGGTGCGAAGTCCGCCGAGATCAAGCTCGTACGAACACCATGTTGTGGTCTGCGTATTCAGCATCCATACGTAAAACACCGTTTGCATGCAGTTCCAGACACGAACCCGAGCTTGAGGGTACGATACTTTCATTCGGACACAGTGGCAAGGTGCAGCGGGCAGAGTGTATGTCACCGCAACCGATTCTGTGTGTGTTGCAGAAACTCCCGTAGCGCAGCCGCATGCCGACAGATCGAATGACATTGTTATTTCGCTTCCTGTTGTATACGTAACAGGTGTCGGCGTATTTGAACAGCAGACTTCGATAACAAAACCACCACTACGCAGATAGTCAGAAACCGGGCTGGCGATGTAGCCGGGAGAACATGTTCGAGCGGAGCAGTTGGGGTCCGTTGAGGTCCAATCCCAGAATCCCGGAGAACGGGGATCAGGGATTACTGGAGTCCCAGAGGGAGGAACATAGTTTGGGAGAGGTATCGGGCCCGAGCCTGAGATGACTTGACCTCCCTGTCCAGGATCACTCGGATCATCTGATGGCTGAGCAAATGCCACGACCGGTGTGAACGCCAGAAACGCCATGACTGAATGCTTACCGAGTGTCATACACCAATCTCCTTTAAGAGCAATTCAAGAGTGTACATTTTCCGGCATGCCATGTTCACGCATTTATTTGCACACGATATCCACACAAAAACTGAGCGTCATTGTTTGTAAACACTAATAAACAGGCCCGGCGCGTGGTGTGCGCCGGGCCCGGGGGGTGGGGGGTTGATTCAAGCGGAGAGAGGTGCTTGAAGCGGGATGTGGGGGAGGAGGGGGCGGGGGGGTTTAGTTGCAGGGGATGAAGAGGTAGTTGAAGAAGCAGTTGTAATCGCCCTCGTTGACGCCGTTGTTCACGGCGCTGTTGAGCCCGCCGGTGCCGAAGGGCGGGAAGGGGGTTCCCTGGTCGTCGGCGATGTCGCAGGACATGCCGATGGCGTCGGCGCCGAGGCCTGACTGGAGGAAGAACCCGTCGGCGGCGAAGAAGGCGTTGTAGTCACCTTCGTTGACGCCGTTGTTGGGGATGCCGTTGGGCCCGGGCAGGGGCGTGCCCTGATCGTTGGCGATGTCGGCGGGGTTGCAGCCGTAGTAGGAGATGTTGAGGCGGCCGTTGCCGACGGCGGAGTTGTAGCCGCCGATGCGGACGAAGTACTTCAGGCCCGCGGTGGCGTTGATGTTGACCAGGGAGGGGCGGATGCCGGGGGAGAGGTCGTCGTTGCAGGCGATCTGGTTGGCGCTGGAGACGGAGCCGCAGTTGGGGGCCTGGTAGACGGCCATGACGGTGTCGAAGGAAGAGCCGATGGTGTCGATGGTGTAGGTGCCCGAGGAGGTGGGGTTGAACTCGTACCAGACGTCGGTGCCGAAGAGGACGCCGTTGCAAGCGCCGGTGATCACGGGCCCTGTGCTGGTGGTGTTGCAGTTGACGAAGTCGCGGGTGCCGACGGAGGCGGTGAAGCCGCTGAAGCAGTTGTCGACGGCGGGGAGGCCCAGGGCCTGGATCTGGAGGTTGAAGTTGCCGGAGCGTTGGGTGTAACCGGCGACGCGGATCCAGTAGGTTTCGCCGCCGATGAGGGTGCGGTTGATCTTGGAGGTGTTGTTGGTGCCGCCGTCGTCGTCGCACTGAATGACGGTCTGCCCGCAGTCGGAGTAGATGGTCAGAACGGTGTCGAAGTTTGAGCCGGCGGTGTCGATCTGGTAGGGCCCGGTGCAGGCGGCGGTGTACTTGTACCAGACGTCGGGGCTGTACTGGGTGAGGCCGCAGGAGTTGACGGCGTTGGAGGCGAAGGCGCCGCCGGTGCTGCCGCCGACGAGGACGACGTTCACGCCGCTGAGTTCGACGGCGTTTGCGCACTCGTCGTTAACGGGGGCGTTGCTGCGGCTGTAGACGTAGATATCGCGTTTGGCGTTGAGGTCTGAGTCGATGAGGTTGGTCGCGTCGGTCTCAAAGGCGACGGTGAGCCCGTCGTCGCTGATGGAGGGAAGGAAGCTGGAGTTGTTGGCCTCACTGAAGGTGGCGTTGTTGAAATCGCACATGAAGATGCTGCCGGTGGGGACGTGGCAGAGGTAGATGTGAGAGCGGCCGGCGACGGTAGAGACGCTGGCGATGAGGTTGGTGGCGGTGGATTCGAAGGCGACCCAGGTGCCGTCGGCGTTGATGACGGGGTTGTTGCAGGCGGCGTTGGGCTGGGCGCCGTTCATCGCGAGGCTGAGGCGGGTGGTGGTGTTGGTGGTGAGATCGCGGAGGAAGATATCGCGTTGCCCGTTGGTGTCGCCGGTGACGAGGTTGTTCGCGTCGGAGGAGAAGACGACGAAGCGCCCGTCCTTGGAGACGTTGGGGGCGAAGCTGGCGCCGTTGGCCTGGGTGCCGGCGGAGCTGACGCTGACGCGGGTGGTGAAGGGGAAGCCAAGACCGCCACCTTGGGGCTCAACGCGGGCGTAGATGTCGCGGAGGCCGTTGGTATCGGTGGTGAGGTTGGTGGCGAGGGATTCAAAGGCGGTGACCCAGCGGGTGGTGGAGGAGCCACCGACGGAGGGGTTGCTGGAAGCGCCGTCGGCGTGGACGATGCCGGTGAGGATGCTGCCGGCGACGGACTTCTTGGAGAAGACGCGAGAGCCGGAGGTG
>Ga0209985_10003262_pt1 | contig 13961 bp, 9 predicted proteins | sample NOAtaG_FD_187305 | JGI IMG/M metagenome (GOLD analysis project Ga0209985, IMG submission 187305) | Freshwater lake microbial communities from Lake Erie, under a cyanobacterial bloom - NOAA_Erie_Diel6S_1000h metaG (SPAdes) (version 2) | ecosystem: Environmental > Aquatic > Freshwater > Lake ...
GTTAACTCTACTTTGTCACAACTAAGTAACTGATTTTTTGATAGATGCACAGTATTTGTTTTTTGGGATTTTGATTTGTCTGAACTCATTTAGGACATCTATTGTGGTCCTGATTTTCTGTGGTAAAACGGTTTTGATCAGTTCTGCCAGTTGGGGGGTTGATGGCACACAACCAATTTTTAAGTATTCCATTTTCTCGAGCTGAATGAATAACAGACCCATCATACAAACAAACATGTGTCGGTGCCAACCGGCATACCCACGCACTTGGTATTCATGAAGTCCGAGTTGTTGTTTAGATTCCTGAAAAGATCGTTCTATAAAATAGCGTTGACTGTGCATAAAGGCCAAGCGGTGCTTACTTGCTTTCAAGTCATTACACAATATGTAGTGAGTCTTTCCATCTTCATCTTTACGTATAATAAGCTTTACTTCCATCACCGTTGCCTGTTCTTTGATGACCATGAAAACGGTTTGAAAGTAGAACAAGGCCCTCACCGCTTGTCCTTCTTTGGTGGTGCGCACGGTGAGTTTTTTAAAATCGCCATCGGATAAATTCCTCTTAATGGATTGTACCTCCACAGCCTTTCCTTTCACTTGGTGGTGCGTATAGCTTCTTCCTTTTGCTGTTTTCTTTTCAGGGATAAATACGGTAGGCCTTTTCAAATACACCGTGGCATCTTTGGGAACATCGGCCACAAAGGTGATTTGCCGGTGATGAAGTTGACAAAGAAGACCTTGATCCCTCCCATAGAAGCTGTCGAAGTTTACCCACTTAAACGGCACTTTTAAAACATCGCGTGCGTGTAGGATCATATCATAGGCCAGTTCGATTTTTGTTTTCTGTGTTCTGCGCTCAACAGGAATATCCACATCTCTCCTTCCACACCATTCTTTGGGCAGATAGAGCAGAGCATTGATCAGGCAATAGAACCCACGGCACACCAAAGCGGCATACACGCCTACTTGGCAGTTGGCCTGCTTACCCAACTGCCCACAGTATTGATGCTTTACGCCTACCGAGTGGTCTCCCTTTTTCGGTATACCACTCTCATCTATTGATAAACTTAAATCAGGAAGCCATGAAGCTGGCAACATCTTGATAAATAACCGTGAAAGCTGTACACCAACCAGGGTCCAGTCCCACGGACTCTCACTGATGAAATGGTTAAGGGATTGTGAGTGGCGCTCAACTTTTTTGCTGATCTTATCGCAATTGCGTTTGTCGGAAACATACAGACCGAACAAATAATCCGAGCAGACCTCCTGAGAGCGGCTGTTGATGAGTTTGAAACACGAAGAAAAGCTTTCCACAAAGGCATGAATGCGGCCATGCAGGCCTTTTGCCAGTGTAGTTTTCTTATCATATTTGTTTTGGTTTTTACATAATACGCGGGAGCCGTTCTTTCTTATCAGCGGTTCCCGCTTTTATTTTTTTTGCTGATGCTCAAAGATAGCTATCTATCTGATTTTCAGCAAAATTGTTGTGACAAAGTAGAGCTAATTAACAAGACGATTTGTAAGAAGTTCTTCATATTTCTTTAGGTTTTACCTCACACATTCTTTTAATGATAGATCATTATTATATTCAAAACAAACCTTTAAGTCTTAAATGTAATCATTACAGTCAGTTGTCCAGTCAACTAAAGGTACACCTCCTTCAAACCAATTGTCAGGACAATAACCACTTGAACCTGCGATTAACCCACCAAACGCACCTATCCCAGCTCCAATATAGAGGCCTGCATAGCTTGCTGCTGTAATACTCCCCATTTTTAGACCACGAGGGATGGGTAGTTAAGTTAATTTTTGGTTGATTTTCCGGTTCATTTTAAGCTGCGATTTGGATTAATCTATCGAAACGATCGTTTGGTTTTTGACGAGTCGTGTGATGGATTTTCTGGTTGTAATACTCGATGTGGTTTTGAACTCCTTCAAAAAGTTCAAAACCATCATCGCAAGGGTTGAGGTAAACGTAGTCGTGCTTGAGGCTTTTCCAGAAGCGTTCGATCCAGGTGTTGTCGGTTGCTCGACCCTTTCCGTCCATCGATATTTGGATGCCTCTGCTGCCCAGGAACTGTGTCCACAAGGCACTGGTGTACTGTGATCCTTGGTCGGAATTAACAATCTGAGGACATCCGTGGCGGTCGATAGCAGACTGGAGTATCTGCACACACCAAGAAGCCTCCAGTGAATTGCTGAGCCCCCAGGCCAGTATTTTTCGGCTATACACATCCATGACGGCAGTCAGATACATGAATCCCTTTCGCATGGGAATGTAGGTGATGTCCGTACACCATACTTGATTCGGTCGATCGATGGACAATCCCCGCAGCAGATAAGGCTTGATGTACTCGCGCAGCCCGAGCTTAGTAAGGTTCTTCCTTCGGTAGATCGACTGATAACCCATCAGGCGAAAAAGCCTGCGAATACGCTTGGGGCCCACCGGGAAGCCTTGATCTCGTAGCCAAAGAACCATCGATTCGACTCCTTCGGTTGGATGATGTAACAGGTGACGGTCCATCAAATGCATCATCTTCACGTTCTTTGGCTTTTTCTGCTTAGACTCATAGTACAAGCCGCCACGATGTACCGAGAGCAACTCGCACTGCCTGCGGATTGATAGAGTGGGCGAATCCATACAAATCATATTTTTTCGTGCACTCATATCCCCAGTTTCTTGCAACTTTTTTTTAAAAAGTCATTCTCCACTTTTAGTTGCCCGATCTGAGCAAAGAGTTTATCTACATCCACAGGCTCCTCGGTTGGCTCTGATCGCCCATCGAAAACCATAGCCATGTTCTCAATACACTCGGTCTTCCAACGAGAGATCATCACTGGGTTTACCTCAAATTTCTGGGCCAATTCCGCTAACGTGAGCTGACCTTTAATGGCTTCAAGCGCCACCCGGGCTTTGAACTCCGGGGTAAATTTTCGTCTGGTTTGCTTCTTCATGGTTAGTCAATTTAGAAGCCATCTCAAAAATAGTAAAATGAGTTTAGAAGCTGAAGAAAAGCTTTCGTAAATTGTAGGCCATCTGTTATACCATTTTTTGCAGAAGCCATGAATATCACCGACCAACAGTGGGAAGTTGTGTCATCAATCCTTCCAAAATCCAAAAGTTCACCGGGCAAAAGAGGCCGCATCGTACGCGCGCTAAGCGGCTTCCTTCTCTTTCACCGGCTTAAGCGGAGGCAGCTCTTCACCCATGGTACTCTTATAAATGCCCATGAAACGATAGGCCAGAAGCCGGCCGGTTTTGTCGAGGTCAGCCGCTGGTACAATCCATTCGCCTTGTTGCAGTGTTTCGCCATTCAACTCCACGCGGTAACGAACGGCCCAACCCCCGGCAGCATGAGCTGTAATGCTAACCGTGGCTTGCGGCATGTTCGAAGCATCGGTGAAATTCAACTCCGTGTCGTTTAACTGATCTTCCAACTGCTCGCGCAGTTCTTCGGGCCCATCAACCGAAAGCCGCAACGACATCGGGAGGCCCGAGTACGGAAGCAGCTGCGGATACAGCTTGTACAACTTCAACATGGACTCTTCGCGCGCTTCGCCCTCGGTAGCGTGTGCCAGTCCTTCGTACGTGCGCGCCAGCAGCAAAGTCTCAAACGGGTCTTTGATCTGTTCATCGTTGAGTACACTTTCAAAATAGCTTCGCGCTTTCTCTTCATCGCCATCGGCCAGATGAAGTTTGCCGAGGTAGTACCGATAATACTTTTTCAGATTCGGTCGCTTGTCGGTGGCCAGCCGCCTTTCGTACAGACTGATGAAATAGCGCGTGCCGAAGCCGTCAATCAACGAATACACTTCATCAAAGTTGATGAGATTCTCCGGTGAGAAGATGGAATACAACACCTGCTCGCGCTCCGGATTTTCGGCCACGAGGTTGGCTAAAATCATTTTGTGATGGCGAATGGCCAACGTGTGTTTGACCCAGCGAAACCAGTTGAGCGGGTTGAGCCAGAAATACCACTCATCGTTTTCGAACATGAACTCCTGCCGAAAGCGCACGTGATTGAGATACTGCAGCGAGGCTACTGCCAGGTTGTACTGTTCCTGACCCCAGGTGGTGCCAATGTGCAACTCCTGAAACCGGGCCGCCTTGGTGATGCGCTCCTGACTTTCGGCTGTGAGGCCTTCGTAGTGCCGCGCGCGGGCCAACCCGATACAGTGCCAACCGTAGCCGGGCGTGCTGCCTTGCTCGCGCAACACGTTGCTCAGCAGCGTATCGGCCATTTGCGGTTGCCCGCGATAGGTTTCCAGCGTGCCGCGCATATAGAAATACTCTTTCGTGTTTTTCTCCAGGCTTTGTTCGCGCACCTCGGCATCCAGGAAAAACTTCTCCGCCTCTTCAAATTCACCCATTGCCATCTTAAAGTGGGCGTAGTTGTTGCTGCTGTGGGCGTTGTTTTCCAATAAGATGTTGTAGTACAGGGTGGCCGAATCGATATCCAACAGGTAGTCGTGGATCATGGCCTTGTAGTGAAATGTGCTCAGGTATTGGCGGTTGAGAAAGGTGGGATCAAACATGCCGTTGACCAGTGGCAGATCAATCTTGAGTTTACGGATTGCCGAATCGAGCAGCTTGTTGGCCATGGCTACATTTTCCGTGACGGAGTTTTTCAGAAATGAAAACCGCTCAGAGGTGTACATGCGGTTGCGGTGGTAAATCCACGCCATGGTATTATAGCTGTCGGTGGCCGTTTCCATCTGTAAATTTCGATCGCGCACATGGTAGAGCACGCGCATGGCTTCTTCCTGCCGCTCCACATTCTGGTAGCACCGGTTGAGAAAGTACGTGATCAACCCGTAATCGAAGTGAAGCGGGTAAACCCGTGCATAGGTATTGAAATTGCTGGAGCGCGTGCGCAGATCGCGGCTAAAATCTTTTTCAATGAGATCCATGGCTTTTTGCAGGGGTGCAATGGCGCGGTTAAAACCCAACTCATCATTTGCCCGGAAGAAAAGGAAAGCCCCCTCAAGCATATGCCCCACGTAATAGGTGCTGTCCTGCCGGATAAACTTGCGTGCCTTCTCCAGCGTCTTTTCTTCAAAGAACGAGCCGACTGATTCCTGACGCTCGCGATTGATTTGATCGCGAATGGCCGTTTGAGCAAAACCGGCTACGCTCGTATAAAAGAGTGCAGCCACGAAGAGAACAATTCCGGCCAGGGATTGAAGCGGAAAGCCCCCCGATAGCCGGTGCGGTGGCTGTGTGTGTGGGCGCGCATCGGGGGCCTTGCAGCGAAAGCCCGGTGGCCACGCCCCGACTCTTCGGGGCGTGGGCAGGCCGTCAGCATAAAAAAATCTTGGCTCCATCATGCTCTCGTTCAGCGCTTGGGTTGAATGCCCATTTTCGCCAGTTTGTTTACCTCTTGCTCGGTTAGTTGGGCCAGCACCGTGCGGGCGGCATCGCGGTTGCGGAAAATCAGGCGATGGTGAATGACGGGTTGGGCCAGCGCCTGTATGTCGTCTTCGATGACGAAGTCGCGACCGTTCACCACGGCCCAGGCCTTGAGGCATTTGATGAGCGTGATGCCTCCGCGCGTAGAACAGCCCAGCGCGATCTCCGGATGGTGGCGCGTGGCACTCACCAACCGCACTATGCCACGTACAATTTCCGGGTGGACGTAGACATTCTCGGCCGCCTGTTGCAGATCCAGTATGTCCTGGTAACGCAGCACCTGCTTCACGCTGTCGCGCACGTTGCCAATGGAGAGGTAGTTGGTATAAATGTCGAACTCCACCTCTTCGCTTACGTAGCCCATGGAGATTTTCATGAAGAAGCGATCGAGTTGGGCAGCGGGCAGCGGATAGGTGCCCTCCATCTCAATCGGGTTTTGCGTTGCGATGGTGAAAAAGAATTTGTCCAACGCCATGGTGGTGTCGCCCACGGAAATCTGATTTTCGGCCATACACTCCAGCAGTGCGCTTTGCACTTTGGGTGATGCGCGGTTGATTTCATCGGCCAGCAACACGTGCGTGAACAGCGGGCCTTTCTTGAAAACGAAATCTTTGCGCGCCTCATCGTAAATGTGCGAGCCGATCAGATCCATGGGTAGCAAATCGGGCGTGAACTGAATGCGCTTGAAGGCCACACCGCCACCCGGTTGGTGCAATTCCGCTGCCGCTTCGGAAATGGACTGGGCCAGTGTTTTGGCGAGCACTGTCTTTCCCGCACCGGGGTTATCTTCCAGTAGGATGTGGCCGCGGGCCAGCAGGGCGGTGATCACGTACTTAATCTCCTGGGTTTTGCCCCGGATGATGGTTTCCATGTTTCGGAGAAGGGCTTGCAGCGAAGCGGTTGATTTACTCATAAGGCAGATGGTTCAGATTCGGCCGAGGCCGGTTGTTGAAAATAGAGATAAGCCCGCCAGAGGCGGAGGTAATGAAGGACACTTTTGATCACGCCCGTTTTTTGGCGCAGGGCGGGCCCCACTTGCCGGTGGAACAGATTCATACTTTCCTGTTCGCTGATCTCCACCGGCTGCGCGCTGTATTTCATGCGCAGGTAAATGTTCATGAACGCAGTGAACGAGAGGCCTAGTTGAGGATCAACTTTCTGCTGGGCGAATCGCAAGGGTGTTTCGTTGTCGCGGAAGATGCCGGCCATGTGAAGGCGATAGAGGGTGGCGCGGTAAATCCAATCGGCCCGTGCCGGCATCGCGGCCAGGCGCACGCGCACAAGCAGATAACCCAGGTAGAGCGCGGGTGATAAAACAACCAACAGCAGCGCCACCAGCACGACCACCGCAGTTACGCGTGCCACCGCCCACCAGTCGATGGGGCGCTTTTTCGTTTCGGTGATGCGCTGCCCCGCGCCATCCTTCTTTTCTTCTTTCCGGTGAATGTGGATTTCATCGGCCGGCAGCGGCTGAGGGAATTTCTGAATTTGCTGCTCAATGGCGACACCGGCACGCGGAGCGGGGACTTTTTTGGCCTCATCTTTATACGACACCACGATGATGGAATCCCCCGCCTGCACAGCGGCAAACGTGGTATCGCGCTCGTTGAACACGATGCGACACAAGGAGGCATCGATGTTGAGCGTGAGGGGTTCCGTCAACTTGTGCGGAGTGTTGTGGAAGATGAGTTCGCGGAACGTAGCATCCAGGTTTTTTTGAGCCTGTTTAACCTCACCGGCCACGGCATTGAGCACCAGCCAGGGCTCGGGCGGAGGTAGTGGAGGTGTGCCGTCCGGGCGTGGCGCCTCTTGCTGTTCTTCGTTGCCAATGGTCATGTCAAAATCCATCCAGCCGTATTCGGGGAAGTACACCTGCGTCCACGCGTGGGCCTGGCTGGCATAGAACCAATACCATCCTTTGTTTTTGTCGCTGCGGTCGATGGTAGCAAAGCCGGTAGTAAAGCGCGTGGGGATGCCCAGGGCACGCAACATGAAATGCGAAGCGCCCGCATAGTAGGTGCAGTAGCCGGCCTTCGTTTTAAAAAGAAAGTCGTACAGCATTTTGGAGCTCGGAATGTTCGGGTCGTCCACTGCCCCGGGCTTCAGTGTATAGCGGAAGATGCGCTTGCCGAATTCATCGCGCTGCAGGAAGAAGTCGCGCACGGCCAGAACTTTGTCGAGCGGCCGCGCATTTTCCTTTACCAGACCTTTGGCCAGCCGGGCGATGGAATCGTAAATGCCACCCGTGGGCATGCGGGTGTAGTACTCCAGAAACTCTTTGTTCACCGGGCCGTAGTTGCGCACGGTGCGCAGCTCGTCATGCCGCTGCTCTTGTACCGTTTCCAAAAAGGGATTGGCCGATACATTGTACACGAAGTAGGCATTGTTGAGCTCCGAGGCGTAAGTGTAGATTTTGTAGGCGGAGAGAAACGTCCTCTGAAAATCTTTTTCAACCGGAATGGTTTGAATGGCAAACACACTGGACGGCCCCAATACCGAATGCTTCCAGGTATTCTCGGACAAGTACACGTTGGCCTCCACGATTTTGCGGTAGCGATCGCCCATCGCCTTGCGGAGGATGGAGGTATCGGTGTAGCTGTAGTACAGCGGCACTTCGGCCGGGTCAACATCCATCTCATCCAGCGAAGGAACGTTTACATCGCGCGTAAACGTTTCCTTAACGGGATCATAGCGGGTGAGGTAATGAAAAACAAAGTAGAGCGGTATGGGTCGTTCGCCTTCGTAGCTGTTGAGCTTCGCACAGAACATGAGCTTGTCCGATTGGCTCATGCGCGAGGTTACGCGCACGGTGTCTTTCAGGCGTAAACCGTCATCGGTGTTTTCCATGAGCCCGTGGCGGTCGTCATATCCGCCCTGGCCGTTGCTGTCTTTCTCATTCTGGGCGCCCCGGGCCGCCAGTTCTTTTTCCACCGCCTGGAGCTGACCGCGCAGCAGCCGTTCGGCCAGTAAAAAGGAAACCAGCACCAGCAATACAAATAGTGTGAGGCGCAGGCTCAGGTGCCCGGCTTTCTTCCACGTCCACTCGGCCGATGCGTTGAGCTGGGGCGTGAGGAAGAAAAGATACAGCGCATAGAGCAGCAACGGCACGAGCCGGGTAAGTAAATAGGTGTACGACAAATCGGTGGTGTCCGAAATGGTTACGATCGTAACCACAAAGAGCAACGCGCTGACCACGATGTAGCCCCAGGAAAAGCGCGCCAGGAGAAACCCGAACAACCACCCCGCCAGAAATAACGTGGAGAAGAGCTGAAAGCGGGTGGTGGCGTAGAACACATCAAACTCGCCCGGCAGCCGGCTGATGCTTTGATCGAGAAAATAATAGACGATGGCCAGCAACAACAACGTGACCAGCGCCCGTGCGCGGAAGAAGTAGAGCGCATAGGAGAAGGTGAGTCCGGCCGAGAAGAACAGCGCTTGTGACGAAACGTTGGTGTTGAGCGCGGTAAAGCTCAGGTTGAGCCAATGCAACGTGGCATAGCCGATAACGGCTGTGGGCACCACCACCAGCAGGAGGTGAAAGGCCAGTTGGCTAAACCGGTGGCGCACGGGGTTACTCATGGGCCAGGTTAAGCGTATCGGTGAGCCACGCGTTGGCGCGTGTGCGGAGTGCGTTGTCGATTGCCTCTTCGTTTTTCATCACTTTTCTGCGCAGCGAAGACAGCCACCACGACTGGCGGAGCCGGTCAGCGGGCTTTTCCTCGGGCTTGAAAAATACATCGCGCCACTGGAAACGGAAAGGTGACGGAATAGCCGTTGAAAGCTTCACCACCACCACCGGCACGTGCTCGGGTAGTTTCTTCAACAGGTTTTGCATTTCCTCTACCGGCACCAGTGAACTGAGACAAACCATCGCGGCCTTTTGAACGTGCACAAAATCAACGGGTGTCACCTGCGTTTGCCAGCCCTGAGCTGCCAACTGCACCAACTCGGTATGGCGATCGCCCACGCCAGCCAGATGCGGTATTTCCTGATCGTGCGGCAACCGAATCTCATGCCCGCTCTTGCGCATCGACTCCCACAACTGACGGCATTTGTCTTTATACACATTGAGCAGCTCGGCTTCCAGGCTTCCGTCATCCCCCAGTCCACGGAAAAAACTGACATACAGGTAAACATGGGAAGCGTACGGATCTTTGATCTCCGGAATGCGCACTACCAGCTCGCCACTCTTCGCGTAAATCTTCCAGACAATGCGCTGAATGTTGTCGCCCGTCTCGAATTCCTTGTAGTTCACCAGCTCACCCTCCACCCGCTTCGGCACGTCTATGCGGAACTTCTGTTCTTCGGTAGCCAGCGGCTGGGTGTGCACCCGCACGGGAGGTTGAACCACGGGCAGCGCCACTACCTGTTGCACCTGGGTTACGCGGCAGGGCCATGCCATCAGCCCAAACAGATCCTGGAAGAACAGCCACACGCTATCGGCATCGTGAATGCCGCGGTGGTGTAACCAGACTTTGCCGTTGCCCGCGATGCCGTAACGCCTCCACTGCCGCGGAGCGCGCAGGTTGCGATCAAGCACCAGACTGTGCGGTTGTCGTTCGGGGCGCAGCGCTACAGACGCCCGCACCATCCCCAGCAGCGGGCGCCACACCGCACCTTTCACCTGAATCGTCAGCGGCACCTGGCCGGCTTCGGCCATTACGCCATCGCCCAACTGCACGTGCACGGAAATCTGTCCGCGGGCATACCGGTAGCGGAACATGAGCCAGCAGAAAACCGAACTGAGCAAGGTGATGGCGATAAGCCCGAGTGTCGACCACAGCAGCAACTGCAGGAAAAAGGCCATGACCAGCCACAGGTTGGAATCGGGCTGGGCATACTCGCTGCGCAGCCAGGCCAGGGCGAGGGCGAAGAAGCCGACACCCAGAACCAGGGCCCAGCGCACCACCACCCACGCGGTGGCGTCAGACAACGGGTGCCAAAGTCGGGCGATGGAGGTCATGTAAGCAAAACGAAAAATAGATAAAAATCTGATGGTGTGGGTGAATGACATTTTTTGTTAAACTTCCGGTAGTGGAGAGTTTAAAAAAGTATAGGTAACAAACACGTTTGTTGCATTTTACTATTGCAGGCGGCATGCTTACTTTTGAACATAAGCCAGCCAGGTCGGAGGAAGTCACTTGTATCGTTTTTGTACATTTCTGGTTTTGTTTTGGTTTTCTTTTCTGTCCTTGCCGTCCCTCCGCCCCGATTTATCGCACCGCATGAATCGTTCAAAACCAAATCCCTCTAACGCCAAAGCCCTCAACTTTATGACCATCGATCGTTCGGTAAATGGCTGGGAATTTTGACAGGTTGTAAATATAGATTACTGATTTGAATTTTCGATAGTTGAACTGAAACGGAAACGGGCTCTGCTGAGGAGCAACCCGCCCGGGTTAAGTTCAATCGAATGGAATGGTCAAGCCCTGCCTGAAGCGCAGGGCTTTTCTTTTGGATCATTCCAAGAGTTTTATGCCTAAAAAAACTTACGCTGCATACGCGATCGGAGTTTGATAGTTGAGCGATTTAGCTTTTTGCTCAACGAACAACTTCGGTTTCATACACCCTGCGGATTTTACTATCTCCCATTTCGGGGTGCTTTTTCTGTGCCCGTTTGATCACTTTCATTTCTCCTTTCCGGTTGCCCCCAATCACTTCCTCTATCGCTTTTTACTACGGCATCTTTGGCGGGCATTCGTTTTTGGTAATACTTTTTTGTGCGCGAATTTCCCCCCAGCTTTCAGCCTGAGCATGGCTCATCTGGTGGGTTACTTCCAGATGCTCCAAGCCTTGTTATTTCTGATCAGGCTTTAAAACTTTTTTGTGAGCAAATCCTTGATGGCATCTATCTCTAAACCTTGGTTGGATACAATCCTTTTCAGCCGAACGTTTCCATACTCAAGCTCTTTGAGCCGCTTGAGTTCATCCACACTCATCCCGCCATACTTACTTCGCCAGTTGCAAAACGTGGCTTCACTGATGCCGTGTTTGCGGCACACTTCGGAAACCTTCTTATCTTGCTGTGACTGGTCGTTGAGAATCCAAATAATCCGTGCCTCGGTAAAGCGCATCTTTTTCATTTAACTGTTTTGTTGGGTTGAAGTTAAAAAAACTTTACTTTTAACCTGTTCAAAAAAACCAGACAAGTACCTCATAAACACGAGCCATGAGCGGTTATTGCAGGGCAGACCAAAAATATCCTGACTAAATGAAAATAATTCAGACGATATTCTTAATAACGATCCTAGTCACCCAAACAATGGGTCAAAACATTGACTCACTTGAAAGAAAATTAGGCAGTAAGAAACTTGCAACCAGTGATAGTATTGAAATACTAAATCAAATTAGTAGGGGGTTAACTTTTGTAAACCCTGTAAAGGCTTTAGACTATGCCAACAAAGCACTGGAGCTTTCAACTGCGACAGATAATTCGCTTGGAGAAGCTTATGCCTATCGAAATTTGGCGAGCATACATTCTTACAATGAAAGCTACTTCATTAGCATGGAGTATTTACAGAGGGCATTAGAAATTTTTATGCTTAATAATGATTCAGTGGGAATTGGAAACTGCTATATTTCCCTAGGCCACACCTACAGGCGACTTCAAAACACAAAAGAAGAAGTCAACTATCATCTAAAATCTTACGAAATATTTAAAAAGAGAAATGATAAAGAGAGAGTTGGTGTAACAGCTCACAATCTTGGTGAGAGCTATTTTAATATTAAGGATTTGGCAAAAAGTCGAGAGTTGACACTTTATGCAATTAAGATAAACGACTCCCTTAACAATCAATCGGTTTTATCTTCTTGTTACAAAGTGATGGGATTAATTGAATTGGCAGAAAATAACTTCGAATTGGCCGAGAATTATTTCAAGAGGGTCATTGAAATAGCAACACGATTAGGAGTGAACTCGCAAAAAGTTGCTACAGCCGAATCAATGATTCAATTGGCAACTGTCTACAAAATAATGGAAGATAAGCGCAATCAATACAAGTTTCTAATGTGCGCTTTAGAATTTAGCAAAGCAAATAATCTCCCTACTTACGTACAAAAAGCCTATCAAGAATTGATATTGTACTCATCTAACAATAATGACCAAGAGGCTGTTAAAAGATTTACTAATTTATACATAATACTTAACGATTCATTAAATAAAAAGCAACTTCGTGATAAATACAGTTTAACAAAAAGCATAGTTCAAGTTCATGAACTGTCAAAGTCGAGAAATGACTTAGAGAAAGCCAATCTGTTGCAATTGCAAAAAATACAAAGTAGAAACACATTAATAATAGTAATAGCCGTTTCATTAATTGTATTGCTTTGGCTACTATTAAAATTTGTGTGGCTAAACAAAAAATTGAAAAACCAAAATGCAATTATCGAAACTCAAAAGAAGGACTTAGAAATTTTGAATAATACAAAAGACAAGTTTTTTGGTATTGTCGCACATGACCTAAAAAGTCCTCTTAATTCTTTAAAATCATTTTCAAGTTTATTAATTGAACATTTTGACAACTTAAGCAAAGAAGAGATTTTGACTTTGAGCAAACAGCTTCGCGAATCAGTTGACAATACAATAAAAATGGCAGACAATTTAATTACATGGGCGAGAATACAAATGAATGACTATCAATACAATATGGAGACGATAAAAGTAAAGGACATTGCCTCAAGTGTCTGCGATGTATATAAAGACGTTGCATCAAAAAAGGGTATAAAAGTGAGTTGTTCTGTAGAGGACTCTCTAACTGTTACGGGTGACAAAAACCAAATAGAATTCGTAGTAAGAAATCTTGTGAATAATGCAATAAAGTTCACCGACAAAGATGGATTTGTAAGTTTGACAGCAAAGGCATTGCCTGGAAGACAAGTTCAAATTTCTGTCAAAGACAGTGGGGTAGGTATTTCTGATGAATCTAAGAAAAAATTATTCTCCATTGGCCATAAGCAAAGCACAGACGGTACAGCTGGAGAAAAAGGCACTGGTTTGGGTCTTATGTTGAGCTTTGAATTTGTGAAACTAAATGGTGGACAGATTGACATCGAAAGTATATTGGGAAAAGGGACAACATTTAACGCTCAATTTGAAAGTGGACCTGAGTTGTCGTCTTAAAGGTGCGGCTAATGTGATAGCCGAAATGTATCGTTCTTTATTGAACAACGCTATGGCATCACACAGTTGTAAAAAGGCTGCTTGTTCTTTTGTTACTTTCATTTTAATTTTTTCTTTCACCAGTTCCAAAATGTTTAGGGCATAATAAGCCCGCTGCTAATGCTTCAAGCGGTGCCCGTCTGCCGGTGTGCTGGCAGGGCAATGGCTTTAAACGGTGCTACCTGACTATTCCGGACTAAACTGAGCCACTGATTCCGGACGAAAGTGAGCCGCCATTCTGGACGAAAGTGAGCCAACTTTTTGAGTTTTTTTCGGGAATCGCAGCTGACATTCCGGCATATACTGAGCCACCCTGATTTGCAACATACCTTCGGCTTTTTTAAAGCTGAAGGTATGGCCAACAAACCCATCACTATGTTGCAAATTCGAAAA
>Ga0209985_10003268_pt1 | contig 13935 bp, 10 predicted proteins | sample NOAtaG_FD_187305 | JGI IMG/M metagenome (GOLD analysis project Ga0209985, IMG submission 187305) | Freshwater lake microbial communities from Lake Erie, under a cyanobacterial bloom - NOAA_Erie_Diel6S_1000h metaG (SPAdes) (version 2) | ecosystem: Environmental > Aquatic > Freshwater > Lake ...
CTTGTAGCCCTCCAGCGTATGCTGGAGCGTGTTGACCTTGATTCCAAACTCCTCGCACAGTCGCATGAGCATGACAATCTCGTCGGCCCGGTAGCAGTGGGAATGAATGTCGATCTTTCCACGCAGTACATCGCCGATCGCCTCGAGACGGAGGTCTTTGCGCGGAGGAAGCGGGTTCTCTCCGCGCTGCCGGGCGGCGGTGTAGGCTTCCCAGCGCTGCAGATATTCGCGTCCCTCGGTGAAAGCCTGGCGGATCGTCTCCTCGACTCCCATACGGGTAGCCGGGAAGCGGCGTGGCCGACCGGGAATCGAAAAGTTGGCCTGTTTGGGATTCTCCCCGAGCGCAAACTTGATGGTCCGGGGCGCATCGCTGACGTACATCTCCTCGACCGGTCGTCCCCATTTCAGCTTGATGATCGAATTCTGGCCGCCAATCGCGTTGGCGCTGCCATGGAGCTGGTGGATGGTCGTCGTCCCCCCCGCGAGCTGCCGGTAGATGTTGATGTCGGTATCGTTGATCACATCACGCATTCTGACCATCGAGGTCACCGAGACGGAGCCCTCGTTGATTGCGTCAAGGGCGGTGTGGGAGTGGGAGTCGACAAACCCCGGGGTGACATACATCCCCGCCGCCTCGATTACCGTCGCCTTCGGGGAGCCTTTGATCTCGGCGGATTTCCCCACCGCGGCGATCTTGCCATTGCGGATCAGAATCGATCCATTCTCGATCGTCCCGTGGGACGCCGTCATAATGGTAGCGTTTCGAATCAGAATCTCCTGGCCCTCCTGGGCCAGGGCAGTCATGGCCAGCACGACCAGAAGCGCTACGGTGTTAAATGTCTGCCATCTCTTCATAAGCGATCCATCCTTCGTTGATCAGACCTGACGGTCGTTATGGCTACTGGTTCGGGCGACGAGTGCCACTGAAAGTGAAGCTCTGTCCCATGGCGTTCATGGTTCCCCGGATTGAGTTGCCCTCGATCTGTCCACGGGCTTCAATCGGAACCTCCTGGCCCTGAAAATTGAGCGTATAGCCGAGTGTCAGTGTGCTGCCGCTGATTCGTCCCTGATTGATGCGCGCGGTGCCGAAGGGCGTCGTTACCTCGCCCGTCACGGCCTCTCCACTCTGCTGAAGGGTCATCGTGCTCGAGACCGCATTGCCGGGCGTCTGGAGTGTCATGCTCCAGACGCCACCGGCCTGGACCGCCCCGGTCGCCGCGGCGCTTCTGGTCGGTGCGCCGTTGCCCGCCGGCCGTGGATTCTCCGGCGTCTTGATGTCAAACTTCTGCCCGTCGACAAAGACGTGCTTGATGACGGTGTTGGGAGTGAAGATGTCGCCGGTGGCGAGAACGAGATTGGCAATCTTGCCCTTCTCGATGCTCCCCAATTGCCGGTCAACCCCAAAGATGGTCGCCGGGATGATCGTCAGCGCCCGCAGTGCCGTCTCTTTGGGCAAACCGGCCTGGATGGCCCGTTGTGCGTTGATGAGGTAGTCGGCTGGGCGGCTCAGCGACCCGGAACTGAAGGCAAAGGTGACCCCCGCCTTGTGAAGCGTCGCGGCCGTCCCGGGGGCGGCGGCACGTTCCCGCAGGGCCTTGAGCGACTCAGATTCCGGATCCTCGAGGCCGGTCGGACGTTGCGGGAAGCTGAGCGAGAGGAACAGGGTCGCCTTCTTCTCTTTGAGAAAACCGGCAATCTGGTAGCTCTGCAGTCCGCCGTTGAGGATATATTTGAGATTGAACTCCTCGGCGAGGGCAATGGCCCGCTTCATCTCCCGGACAGAATTGACATTGAAGACGACCGGCAACTCGCCGTTGATGACCGGTTGCAGCGCCTCCATCGACCGGTTGATCTCCGGGCGGCTCGCGCCGACGGGAGAGTTTCGGTAACGGTTCCATTCTTCACGGTAGTGCTGCGCGTCGAGCAGTGACTGGCGCAAAAAGGCGAAGACTCCCATCGCCGAATTTGGATATCCGGCCCGCGCCGTGCTGAAGGCGATATTGAGCGAGAAGGGGGTGCGGATGATCAGGCGCTCCGCCGACTCCGCGCCAAGGTTGATCAGCGCGCTCCGGCCCTGAAAAATCCCATTGGTTGGCCCGGTCAGCGCGGTGGTGATGCCGGCGGCCCGCTGATTGTCGAAGGTCGTCGGTCCCGTCTGCAGCATCGTCGTCACATCGACCTCCGGAAGCAGTCCGCTCTCGGCGGGGGCGGCAGGAGTCTGCGCGAACGATCTTCCGCCACCAGCCGGGGCCATGGCCGGAGCCGCCGATGGCGATAGCCCGAGATTGGTATACGAATCGAACAGCCCCGGGTAGATCGTCAGTCCGCTCGCATCGATGACGCGCGCATCGCCGGGAATAGGAATGCCTGCCCCGACGGCTTCAATCAGCCCCTTTCTGATGACGATTGTCCCTTTCTGGATCACTCCACCGGTGACCGTGACGATGGTTCCGCCCTGCAACGCATAGGCCTCGCCGCCGTCCGCCTGCGCTGGCAGGGGCCAGGTAGACAAGGCGCTCGCGGTAAAGAGGAGCACGGCCAGACTCAGGCTGGGCGCCCACTTTGACTTGTTCTGCCTCATGAATCAAACTCCCTCAATTGTGAAATGCGGGCCGGGGCGGTTATCTCCCCGGATGAGTTTACATTACAACTTTTTACAATGGATAATCTCCGTATTCTATCTGCTGGCGGTGATTTTGCCAAACCGGCGTAAGATCCCTGCCACCACAATCCGAAGAGATCAGGCAAGAGAGAAAGAAAACGAGAAAGTGAACAAGGAAGAAGATGGAGACAGGCGCCGGAATTCGCGGGATATTCTTTGACGCAGGCGGAACACTGATCGAACCACGCTATCCGGTCGGCGAGATCTATGCCGCCCTCGCCGCCGAGTTTGGCCAGCAGGTCGATCCGCTCCGGTTGCAGGCGAATTTTTACCGACTCTTTCCGCTCCAGCCCGCCCTGGCCTTTCGGGCGGATCTGCCACCAGAGACACGGCAGCGCAAAGAGATGGAGTGGTGGCGTCAGCTCGTCAGCGAAGTCTTTGCCGACCTTGGTCCATTTCCTGCATTCGAGCCATACTTTACGCAGCTCTACCACTCTTTTGAGAAGGCTGAGTTGTGGCAGCTGGTCGAGGGGGTTCTCCCCACCCTCGAGATTCTCAGGGACCGTGGCTTCATCCTCGGCATCGCCTCAAACTTTGACTCGCGCCTCTTCTCGATTCTGCGCGAGATGGGGCTGAGTGGCTATTTCAGCGCGGTCAAAATATCGTCGATGTGCGAGAGCGCGAAACCGGCCCCGCATCTCTTTCGGCTCCTGCTCGACGAGCTGGGGCTGGAGCCGGGGGAGACCGTTCATATCGGCGATAGCTGGCGAGAAGACATCGAGGGCGCCCTCGGAACAGGAATGATGGCCATCCTGCTTGACCGACAACAGCGCTTCATCGACAATCCCTCTCTGTCCAATCTGCAGACGACGCGCATCGACCGGTTCGATCAACTGGCGGAGATCGATCTTCTCCAGGCGGCGTCGACCAGGATGAAATGACCGCGAAGCTGTTACAAGAGGCTGTTACAAGAGGCTGTTAAATGAAGACCATACTCCTTTCTTTACTGCTCCTGCTCCCCACGACCACCTTGATTGCCCAGACGGAGAGCCGCTCGATCTCCAGTCTGACCTCCGGGACAAAGAGGATCGATGGGTACATTCCCCTCTACTGGGATCAGAAGGCGGGTCGAATGTGGATGGAGGTGAGCCGTTTCAATGAGGAGTTTCTCTACCAGATCTCACTGCCGGCGGGGGTTGGATCGAATCCGATCGGGCTCGACCGCGGGCAGTTGGGGACGAGTGCGGTCGTGATGTTTGAACGAGTTGGCCCGCGGCTGCTGCTTGTTCAGCCCAACTATCGATACCGGGCGCTGAGCAGTGACACGGCCGAACGGCGGGCCGTTGCCGATTCATTTGCCCGCTCGGTCATCTGGGGATTTCGGATTGAGGCGGCTGATGGAGACCGCGTCCTGGTCGACGCGACGCCATTTCTCCTCCGTGACGCACACGGAGTGGCCGAGCGGCTGCGGAGTGCGCGCCAGGGCAGTTTTCGCTTCGATGAGTCACGAAGCGTCTTTCACCTCCCGCGGACCAAAGGGTTTCCCCGGAACACAGAGATCGAGACGGTCATCACCCTGACCGGTGACGACGCCGGCCCTCTGCTGCGCAACGTCACGCCCTCCCCACAGTCGGTGACGGTGCGCCAGCACCATTCGCTGGTCGAACTGCCGGCGCTCGACCCTTCGGGCACACCCGGACCAGGACAGTATCGCCCGCGGAACTACGATCCGCGCGTCAGCGCCATGCCGCTCACTTTTCACGACTACGCTTCACCGTTCACCGAGCCGATCGAGAAGCGCTGGATTAGGCGCCATCGACTGCAGAAGAAGAACCCCGGCGCCGCGATCTCCGAGGCTGTCGAGCCCATCGTCTACTATGTCGACAATGGAGTTCCCGAACCGATCCGCTCGGCCCTTCTCGAGGGCGCCTCGTGGTGGGCGGCGGCCTTTGAAGCGGCGGGATTTCGGAATGGGTTCCAGGTCAGAGTCCTGCCTGCTGACGCCGATCCGATGGATATTCGCTACAACATGATCAACTGGGTTCATCGATCGACGCGGGGTTGGTCATACGGCGCCTCGGTGGTCGATCCACGCACAGGTCAGATCATCAAGGGCAATGTTTCGCTGGGGAGCCTGCGCATTCGACAGGATATGCTCCTTGGGACGGGAATGATTGCCGGCGCGGCGGCTTCAGCCGCCAGTGGTGAAAACGAGGCGGCCTGTCTGGCCTCGAGCGCTCCGGAGGTCGACTACCTGGCGGCGGCCGGGCTGGGCGACCCCGCTACGGATTCAGCGGCAATGTCCCTCGCCAGGATTCGCCAGCTCTCGGCCCACGAAGTTGGCCACACGCTCGGTTTTTCACATAACTTTGCCGCGAGCAGCTATGGCCGAGGCTCGGTCATGGACTATCCGGCGCCCCTCGTCGAGATTCGCGAAGGGCGGCTCGACCTGTCCAATGCTTATGCCACCGGCATGGGCGCCTACGATATCTTCTCGGTCAGGTATGCCTATGCGGAGTTCCCGGCCGGGGCCAATGAAGAGCAGGAGCTTCAGAAGATCGTCGAGGCCGGAGTGGCGGCCGGCATGCTCTTTATCGATGATCGAGACGCCCGTGATGTGGGCACGGCCCATCCCCAGGCGAGTGTCTGGGACAACGGCTCCGATCCGATCGCCATGCTCCGCCACGAGATGGAGGTGCGGCGGATTGGCCTTGCCAATTATGGTCTCAGGAATATCGCTCCCGGGCAGCCACTCTCGGCGCTCGAGGCCAAGCTCTTGCCGCTCTATCTCCACCATCGCTTTCAGTTGGTCGCGGCGGCCAAGTCGATCGGCGGACTGGAGTTCACCTATGCGGTCAAGACTGCGCCAGGGCCGAGCCCGGCCGTCTACCGGCGGATCGTTCCGGCGGCTCGTCAGCGCGAAGCTCTCCGCGAACTGCTGGCGACGATCAGCCCGTCCGCGCTCGCGCTTCCCAAAGCCATTCTTGAACTGATTCCACCCATCGCGACCGGCTTTGCCACCGGCGTGGATGGTGGGCCAACCGAGTATTTTGGCCGGCGGACAGACCCGGCCTTCGACCTGCTGGGGGCGGCCTCGATCGCCGCTAACCTCACCTTCGACGCCCTGCTGGCTCCACCGCGAATCGAGCGTCTGGTCGCCTTCAACGCCGAGAATCCCGAGAATCCCTCGCTGCGCGAGGTTCTCAATGCCACCGTTGCCGCCACGTGGGGGGCTCCGCTGCCCGCTGACAGTCAGCAGCGGGCCATTCTGCTCACGACGCGCAGTCAGCTGGTGACGCGTCTGGTCGAGACCGCCGGGCTCGAAACGCTCTCGCCGCTCGCCCGCGCGGAGATGGCGGCCACCTTGCGCCAGATCCTGACCATCACCAGACAACCCGGACCCGATGCCGCGGTCAGACAGCTGGCCCGCGAGGAGATCGAGCGATTCTTTGCCCGTCCGGACTCGACCCGCCAGCCGCTTCGCCGCCTGCCGACGCCAGCGGGAGATCCCATCGGCGGCAAATGAGCGGCGACTTTGCCTGTATTTGATCAATTGTTTGTGAAAGGACCATCATGTCACTCAGAATTATTGCATTTGGAGCCCATCCTGATGACTGCGAACTCAAGGCGGGCGGTGTTGCCGCCAAGTGGGCCGCGGCGGGCCACCACGTCAAGTTCGTGGCGACGACCAATGGCGATGTCGGCCATTTTGCCATGGGCGGAGGACAGCTCGCGCTGCGTCGTGCGGCGGAAGTCAAGCGTTGCGCCGAGATCCTTGGCATCACCACCCAGGTCCTCGATATTCACGATGGTGAGCTTCTCCCGACGATCGAGAACCGCCGCACTTTTGCGCGGCTGATCCGCGAATGGCAGGCCGACATCGTTCTCTGCCATCGCCCGAATGACTATCATCCCGATCATCGTTACACCGGGATCCTGGTCCAGGATGCCGCCGTGCTGGTCGCCGCCCCATTCTTTGCCCTCGACACGCCGCCGTGCCCAAAGAATCCGGTCATCCTCTTCTACTCTGATGACTTCAGGAAACCCTATCCTTTCGACCCGGCGATCATTGTCGATGTGGATGATCAGATCGACCGCAAGCGGTCCTGCTATGACGCCATGCCCTCCCAATTTGCCGATCGTGATTCCTGGATGGGGCGCTACCTTCCGGGGGTTCCGGCGGACGACGAGGGGCGTCGCGTCTTCATTCGGGAATGGCTGGTCAATCTCGATGCCGAGGTTGCCAACAACTACCGTGATCTGCTGATCAAACGCTACGGGGAACAGGGAAGCCGGACCCGCTACGCCGAGGCTTTCGAGGTCTGTGAATATGGCGCTCCGGCCGATTGGGAGACGCTCAACCAGCTCTTCCCGCGCTGAGACTGGCCGGGAATGGGGAGGAAAAACCTCCCCATTCTCCCTCAACCAAGTCGCTGGTCGAGTGACCCGTTGCCGCCTCCGAGGATGACCAGAGAGATCGCCATGCCCAGCAGCGTGCCGGCAAACTCAAATCCATTGTGTTTGATCAGGAAGCCATGCTCCCAGTGAACGCCGGCAACGGCAGTCAGCATAGTGCAGGCAACCAGGAAGGCGGCGGGACGGGTGAGCAGCCCCAGCAGGATCAGTATTCCCCCGCAGAACTCGGAGAAGGCGGCCACCGCCAGCCAGAGCGGAGCGGGACGCATGAAGGAGAATGGCGCTGAACCGGAGATCCAGGCGTTGAAGCCAATCCCGCCCCAGATTCCCATGACTTTTTGGGCGCCATGAACGAACATGACTGAGCCGAGGGCGATCCGCAACGGAAGCGTCGCCCAGGTCGGACTTGTGCGAAGATACTTTCTGATCATTGTTGCCCCTTGTCACCAACCTTGGTGGCCTGAGCAGCGCCGGAGGCCACTGTTCTCTGGTGACCGAAGTAGTGTTTGGCCAATGCGATGTTCTGTCAGCTGAATGATTCTGAGTCTCGCAGAAAATGAAATTTAACGGAAGGGAAGAGAAGCATGGACGCGGAAAAAGTTACCGTAATCGCCTATATCGAGGTTAACCCCGGCGGGGAAGAGGAGTTTCTGAAAGCGGCCCACGATGTCGTCGCGGCAACCCGTGACGAGGAGGCCTGTCTCAATTATGACCTCCATCAGTCATCGGCCAACCCGTCGCAATTTGTCTTCTACGAGAACTGGACCAGTCTGGCCGGACTTGATCAGCACTCAAAGTCGGACCACATCCAGACCTTTCGTGCCCGAATCAGCCATCTGCTGGCCCGCCCGACTGAGATTACTCTTCTCAAGATGGTCACTGAGCTGGAGCAGTAGCCTGGCCTGACTCCGGTTCGATATCGATATTTCCTGCAATTCCTGTCTGGCCGGCCCGGGGAGAGGTGATCAGCTTTTCAACTCTCCCCGGGTGGCCTCAATCCTACCTTATCTCAATCTTCACTCCGGCCTGCAGCATGCGCGGGATGCCCGGAATCAGGCCTCTGGTGCGATCGACCACGAAGACCCGGTCGAAGAGATTCTTCACGCTGACGAAGAAGGTCGATCGCAGCGATTCGACTTCATAGTTGACCGTCGTGTTCCAGACGGTATTGCCGGGGATTCGACCCAGCAGCCCATTGGCCGATCCCTCTCGCAGGTTGAGGTCGTCACCAAACTGAGCCCCCGTCTGGACACCCTCGATCATGGCCGTCAATCCGCGCGGATGGCGGTAGCCAATGCTCGCGTTGAGCAGGCTCTCCGGTGCGTAGGGCAGGCGGTTTCCCGTCACTCTTACATTGCCGAAGCCGCCGATACTGCTGAATCGCGCTCCGCGAAACTCGGCGACCGGGAGCCAGGTCAGGGCCACATTCGCAAATATATCCCCAAATCTTCCCAGGCGGCCACCAGTGTCGAAACGTGAACTGACCTCGAAGCCCTCCTGCCGCGTCGCCCCGCCATTGGTCAGCGTCGCCCCAAGGCCGCCGGCCAGTGAGGCCGGGATGACCTGGTTCGCATAGTCCATCCGGAAGACCGAGGCCTCAAACCGCCACAGCTGTCCGAGCTGATGGCGCACCCCGGCCTCATAATTCCAGCTCAACTCCGGATCGAGATCGATCGCCCCCCCCGTCGCGTTATTGATGATATCCTCGGTCCGCGGCGGCGCGAATCCGCGGTGCGCTCCACCGTAGAGAACGGTGCCCCGGCCAACCTCAAAGGCCAATCCCAGTCCCGGGATCACCTGCGTTCGCTCGATTCGGCCCGCCACGCCAAGCCCGTTTCGCGCCAGTCGGTTGATTCGTTCAAAGCTGATCCGCTCGACCCGCAACCCGGGAGTGATCAGCAGTCGTCCAATCCGGACCCGGTTCTGGACGAACGAGGAGAGAGCCTGGTTATGGCGGAGATTGTTCTCGACCAGCAGACCGGTTCGGGCCTGTGGACTTTCCCCGTTCAACTGGAGTCGCTTCTGGTCCTCATTGTGAAAACGTCCACCGAAGTCCAGCTCGTGCGAAAAGCCGAGCAGCCGGAAGTTGGCCCGTAACCGCGACTCGAGCCCCCAGTTGTCATAACTGCGCACCCGCCCTTCGTTACCACAGGTTGTCAGAAGGTTGGCCATCCCACCGCACTTAGGATCCGCGGCGTCGTTCGGCCGCTGGAGCGAATTCGACGACTGGCGCCACCAGTCACGATCGAAGCGCATCGCGTACAGATTTGTCGTCACCACCAGGTTGCTGTTCCTGACATAAGCGTGCGAAACTGACGATCCCCAGCGGTCAACATAGAAAAAGTCGTTGCGAAATGGATTCCAGCGCGGATCCCGCCGATACTCCTCGGCGGTCAATCCGGCATAGGTGAGATTCGATGTCTCACCGTAGTAGCTCGTCTTGACCGTCAGGGCCTGTCGGTCAGTGAGCGTCTGGTGCAGCTTGGTCTGGATGTCGTGAAGATCGGCGTGTGTGTTCTCCCGCGCCCCGTCACTCTGCTTGCGCAGGTAATGGGCGATCAGCCCGGTCTGCTTCCAGCTCCCGCCAAAACTCGCCCCACCATTGAAGAAACGGCGATTACCCCCGATCAGGGTGACCGTGCCAGTAGTTCGCGCTGGCGCGTTGGGCGTCAAATAGTTGATAACCCCGCCGATCGTCGAGGGGCCATAGGCGATCTGCCCCGAACCCTTCAAGACCTCGATGCTCTCGAAACGCTCGATCGGCGGGTGATAGTAGGAGGCGTTGTCGCCATACGGCGCATAGGCCAGAGGAATCCCGTCCTCGAGCAGCAGCACCTTGGTCGAACGGGTCGGATTGACCCCGCGCATCCCAATATTCGGGCGCAACCCCAGCCCCTCCTCGTCCCGCGTGTGCACTCCCGGAACTTTCCGCAAGGCCTCGTTGACCGTCAGGACCCGGCTCTGCTCGAGCATCGGCAGGTCGATCACCTGAACCGACCCCGGGATCCGCGGCACTCCTTCGGCAAACCCACTGATCGTCGTCGCCGCAATGATCACCTCCTCAGTGATCTTCTCGAGACTCATCGTCAGATCGAGTCCCAAATCCTCGCCAACCTTCAATTCGATCTCCCGCGAGAGGCGCGCAAAGCCATCTCCCCGTGCCCGAATCAGGTACCGGCCCGCCAGCACCCCGCTCAGCTCCCAATGGCCACTCTCGTTCGTCACCACCTCGCCAATCGCCCGGCCACTTCCATACTCCTCGAGAATGATCGAAACCCCGCGCAGACCATGACCTGTCTCGTCAACCACCCGTCCAACCACCCTCCCTCGCAAGTCGGGGCCTCCCCCCACCGCTCCCAGGGCAAGCTGTCCCATCACCATCACTACTGGCAGTACACTGGCCCACCACCGTCTGTCCATCGAGACTCCTTTGCTGAGATCTTCACCACTGCGGCCTTGATCTCCTCGCCAATCACGCTTAATTCGAGCTTCTTACTGGCTTCACTGAGCGGCTGCGCTCACCATCAATTTGAATTCGATCAAGTTGAATCTGATCAAGTTGAAGTCAATAATGAATCTTAATTTCAGGGATAGGATAGACTGCCTGACCGGGCGAGTCAACCAGGGGCGGCAAAAAAGAGGAAGGATCAGGGCGGATGGCAGATGGATCAGGCTGGTCAGAATCGCTGGAAGAAGCACGAAGTTTGATCAAAATGGTTTTCAGCGGTGATGAGAGAAGGCTGGTCCTGGGTTAAGATAATGGCTATGAAGGGCAGTTCGGGCAGAATGAGGAGACAGGCTTGGCGGTCGGGAGCGGCCCTGCTGCTGGTCTGTCTCATGGAGAGTCTGTTGGTGGTCGCAGGCGGAGCGATGCGTGGCGATCGGTACCGGATCGACCTCGACCTCGACTATCCACGCGGGACTTATACCGGACGCCAGACCTTTGAGTGGACCAATCGGGGCGGGGGCAGCGTCGATTACCTCGAATTTAGTCTCTATCCGAATGTCGGGGCGACAGTTGGTTCCGGCATTGGTTCCAACTCGGTGGCGGGCGGATCGAGTCCGGTGGGGGAGAATGGTTTCACCGTCCTCGAAGTTTTGGAGGTGATCGCCCCAGGACGGCAGATCAAGACCTCGACGAGGTTGAAGAGAACCGTGCTGCGTGTCGATTTTGACGAGCGGATCGAGAATGGGCAGCGAGTGGTGCTCCATTTTCGCTTCAAGGGGGCGATTCCGCGAGTCCAGCGTGAGGAGACCAGTCTGCTCGCCCACTTCATGCAGGAGGTCAATGATGCGCTGGAGGAGGAGCGAGTTCCGGTCGATGCGCGTGATGTCTTCTTCGCCGGGGAGGAGGCGATCCTGCTCGGATATTTCCATCCGCTGCTGATCGTTCGTCCGCAGAATCTCGGAGAGGTGAGATTTCCGGTCGGCTTGAGCCGACTGGTTCTGACCGGAGTGGCCGATTATGAGGTCGCGGTGGAGATCAGGGGCGGACCCGCCGATCTCGATCTCTTTTCGTCCGGGAGAGCGGTCAGATCCGGGATGAGCGAGGGCCGGTCACGGATCTACCACTTCGCCGGAGAGGCGCGTCGCGGGTTTGCGATTGCGATTGCCGAGAAGTTGAGGAGACTGGAGGGCCAGTATGGGCGCACGAAGGTGGTCTCCTGGCATCGTGATCCGGATGGCCGGCAGGGGCAGCGAGTCCTCGAGATGGTTGGTGAGGCGTTGCTGGTCTATCGTGATCTCTTCGGCGAGTATCCTTACGAGACGCTCCACGTGGTTGAGTTTCCCGTCACGGCGGGATACAGTGCGATCGACCTGCCGGGAATGATCGTGCTGCCGCAGGCCTACTATGTCGACCTCAACGCGGCCCGTTTACCGGGAGTCATTCGTGAGCAGGCCGATGTGATCAGGGCCTCGTTTGAGTTGAATGTCTCCCAGGCCGTCGCCCGGCAGTGGTGGGGGCGGGTTGTCGGGATCGATGGCGAGCGCGCGCCTCTGGTCGCCGAGTCACTATCGCTCTTCGCGGCGCTCCACTATCATGAGCGGCGGTATGGCGCGGCGCTTGCTGAATCGATCATCAGGCAGTATGTGCGTGGAGCCTACCAGGCCCATCGGATTCTCGGTGGGCTGGATATGGAGGCCGATAAGCCGCTGCGTGACTTCTCCAATGGCCTCGAGTATGCGGCGATTGTGCAGGCCAAGGGGGCGCTGATGCTCTTTGCACTGCGCGAACAGCTCGGTGCGGAGCAGTTCCACTCGATCCTCCGCGATGTTTATCGGCAGCATGCGGCTGGAATGCTGACGGGGGAAGGTTTTCGTCAGTCGTTGCTGGCGCGGAGCGGTGATTCGCGGCCAGTCAGAATGTTGCTGCAGCGCTGGTTGAAGGAGCGCCGTGGTGATGAAGATATCGGAACCCCCGAACTCGCCCAGGACCCGGGCCCGGTCTCGAAGTTCAGGTCACTCGGGCGGATCTTTCTCAAGATCGGGGTCAAGATAGGAAAGAGAGCGGCCCGACCATTCTGAGGGCGCCGCTCTCCTGGCGGGACGTGGCGATTGGTCAAACGTGGACTAACCGGGAGGCCAGTTGAGTGATCGACCGCCGAGCACATGCACGTGCAGGTGATCGACCGACTGTCCACCGTCGCTTCCGGTATTGAGCACAGTGCGAAATCCTGACTCCGCGAACCCAACCTGATTGGCGACCTTTGGGGCAAGGCGGAGGAGATGGCCAAGCAACGGCTCATCAACCTGCGAAACATCGTTGAGCGAATCGATGTGCTCTTTGGGAACGATCAATATGTGGTTTGGGGCCTGAGGATCGATGTCGTTGAAGGCATAAGCCAGTCTGTCCTCATAGACCTTAGTGGATGGGATTTCGCCAGACAGAATCCGACAAAAAAGGCAGGTACTTTCCGACATTGAATCTCCTGATTACGAAAATGGATTGCCAATTGATTAACTCTCGCATCCTAGCACAAAAGCCAGGCAGGGTAAATTTAGCTCGGTCGAAAGCTGGGCTTGAGCGACGCTTGATCCAACTTTTGCTTCCCCTCGGTCTCCTGATGCTTTCCGCCAGTGGACTGGCTTGCCGGAACGGCGAGGCGTTGCGGGGTGAGACTCCGGCCGAGAGCCAGACGCCGCAGTTCAAGGCTCCCGTTCGGGTGGTCAATTACAGATTTGAAGTGGTCAACGTCTACCCGCACGATCCGCGAGCCTTTACCCAGGGACTGCTCTATCACGATGGTTTCCTCTATGAGAGCACCGGGCTCAATGGGCAATCATCACTCCGCAAGGTTGATCTGGTGACGGGCGAGGTCAGGCAGCGCTTCGATGTCCCGGAGACCTACTTTGCCGAGGGGCTGGCGCTCTTCAATCGCCGACTCTACCAGCTGACCTGGCAGTCACGGCTTGGATTCATCTACGATCAGGACAGTTTCCAGCTGCAACGAACCTTCAACTATCGCGGCGAGGGCTGGGGGCTGACTGACGATGGCCAGCAGCTGATAATGAGCGATGGCACCAATCGGCTGCGGTTTCTGGACCCGGAGACGCTCGATCAAAAGCGTGAAGTGGATGTTCGCGATGAAGATCGTCCGGTCAATCTCCTCAATGAGCTTGAATTTGTGAAGGGCGATCTCTGGGCCAACATCTGGCAGAGCGACCGCCTGGTACGGATCAATCCGCAGAGCGGGCAGGTGACCGGCTGGGTCAATCTGGCGGGGCTACTCCCGACGCAGGATCGTCTCCGGGGGGCAGACGTGCTCAATGGCATTGCCTACGACGAGGCAGGAGATCGACTCTTTGTGACTGGCAAACTCTGGCCGAAGCTCTTTGAGATCCGCCTGGTTGAGCGGGGCGCCACGCCGACGCGCTGACCCGGCGGGCTTCCCGGGAGTAAGGCCAGGGCGAAATTT
>Ga0209985_10003271_pt1 | contig 13920 bp, 13 predicted proteins | sample NOAtaG_FD_187305 | JGI IMG/M metagenome (GOLD analysis project Ga0209985, IMG submission 187305) | Freshwater lake microbial communities from Lake Erie, under a cyanobacterial bloom - NOAA_Erie_Diel6S_1000h metaG (SPAdes) (version 2) | ecosystem: Environmental > Aquatic > Freshwater > Lake ...
AGCGCCACTCTTCCGAAGGGGGCGGAGAATGTCGTGGGGCCGGTTGGCCCCAGTGGTGGTCCGGCTGGAGACAGACCAGAATAGGCAGAATAGGTCGTCAGCAGATTCTGGGGCAGGGGACTCGAGGCAGAGATTGGCGATGATGAACGAGTCGAGACAAAGAGAGAAGGATCTACCACCCGTGACCAGGCCCGGCCGGCGCGGTGCGCGGTTTCTCTCCATCGGAAAGCGGCAGAGAGGGACCATTCTCGCGTTGACGGCGGTCATGATCACGACCATGCTCGGGATGATCTCCCTCTCGATCGATCTCGGGTACGCCTTCAGCGCCCGCAATCAACTCCAGAATGGGGTCGACTCGGCGGCCCTCGCCGGCGCCTCCGCCCTCCGGGCATCGATCGAGACGGATCTCTCCATGCCACGGCAGGAGGAGTTGGTGCGGGAGCTCGCCATCCTCTATGGCTCATACAACCAGGTTCGCCGCAACGCTGATTCAGCGCAGGGAGCCGCCAATCCCAACCAGCTGGTGATCGAGCCAGGGCAGGTCACCGTCGACCTGACCCGGGACATCCCACAGGTCAATGTCGACACCAACGTCCGCCTCTCCCTGCTCTTTGCCAGCCTCTTTGGCCTGCCGACGGTCTCGATTCAGGGCGTCGCCAAGGCCTCTCTCTTTCCGGTTGATGGCGGGACCGGCAGTTGCGGTTCCTGCTGGCGCCCAATCCTGCTTCCCGATACCTTCTTCGATTCAAGCGAGACGGTCCGCTATGTTGGCGATCCGTTACGCGCGCTGACCCCGCTCCCCGACCGGCAGGGTGACTACTACCGCTCGCGCTTTGCGGCTGGCGCCCGGAACACGGCGCCGTTTGTCGACACCCTGACGGCCATGGGATCTTCGGTGACGGGTCTGCGCGACACGTCCCACCAATCAGAGATTGGGACGAGGACGATCATGGGCAAGTTCGTGCAGCTGCGTCGCGACTACTACCGGATTGCTGATCTGACCGCGCTCCCGCGATCGACCTTCGCCAATCTCGCCGTCGGCGATCTGGCCAACTTCGGCTACTGCGGCGAGATTCGGGTCGGTGAACTGATCCCGGTCCTTTCAACCAGCAATGGCCTGGCCTATGAGAATGTCCGGATCGGACTGAGTTCGATGAAGATGCGGACGGCCGATACGCTCGACGCCAATGCCCTGCTGCAGCATCGTTTTATCAAGAGCAACGTCTATCCGGCGCCCAATTCGCACGCGACGATCATTCCGGTCCTGCTCTTCAATCCATTTGAGCTGATCAGAAATCCGGGAACTTTGCAGCTCCGGGTGACCAATTTTGGGCTATTCTATCTGCAGGATGTGACAACGGACGGGACACTGCAGGGATTCTTCGTCCGTGAGATCATGGCCGGCGGAACGCCGATTGCGTCGACCAATTTCGACAGCGATCAGCAGAATCTGTTCCGGCGCAGCTGGCTGCCGATGGCGACCCAGCTGCTCCAATGACCACCTGCGCCGCTCCGGTCGATCGACCTTCCGTCGATTCTTCCGGAAGAGCAGGGGAACTGTTTGGCAGGGGAAAACCGGGGTGAGGATGCCGACAAGCGAGAGGCGTCACGGTGCTGACCCCGGACAATTTTTGAGGGAAAGAATTCTGTGTCTAACGCGATCTCTATCGTAGTGATTGGACGGAGCCTCAGTCAGCAGGAGCGGATGCTTCTCCGCACCTCGTGCAAGGTGCAGCTGGCGATCGTCGCCGAGCTCCCCAACGCGCCGCAGGTCCTCGAGGAGCTGAACCGGCTTCGTCCGCAGGTGGCCCTCTTTCTGCTCAGTGGCGATCTGAACCACTCCTTCCAGATGGTCGAGCGCATCAGGCGTGATCTGCCCGACACGGCGGTGGTCTGTTCGAGTGAAGACAATTCAACCGAGGTGATTCTGCAGTCCTTCCGCAGCGGAGCCTCCGAATTTCTGCGCCAGCCATTTGCGGAGCCCGAGGTTGAGAAGGTCTTCGAAAAGCTGATCGACAAGCGTCCCCCCGACAGGCCGCACCAGGGACGGGTGATTGCCGTCTATGCCAGCAAGGGTGGTTGCGGAACAACCTTTGTCACCGCCAACCTCGCGGCGAGTCTCGCCAAGCTGAACCGCAACCGAACCTGTGTCGTTGACCTCAATCTCCAGGCGGGCGATCAGCCCCTCTACCTGGGGGTTGACCCGAGCTATTCGATCCATGACATCGTCCGCAACTTCGACCGACTCGATGAGCAGTTGCTCGCCAACTACCTGACCCAGCGGTCGAAGCTGATCTCGCTGCTCGCCGCCCCGACCGAGATCGGCAAGGATGAGGATATCCAGGTCGAGCACGTCACCAGGGCGATCGCCCTCCTCCGAACGCAGGTCGATTATGTCCTGATCGATCCGCCGCGAATGCTCAATGAGATCACGATTGGCGCCCTCGATGCCGCCGATGATCTGATCCTGCTTCTGACGCTCGATATCCCCTCGATCCGCAGCGCGAAGCGGACGCTTGATATCTTTACCCGGCTCGGATACGACCGGAATCGGATCAAGGTGATCATCAATCGCTTCTCGCGGACTCCGGAGTTTGAACAGAAGCAGGTTGAGCGGGTCCTCGAGACCAGCATCTTTGCGACGATCTCGAACGATTATCACGCGGCGATCGCCTCGATCAATGTTGGTGAGCCGCTCGTCCTCTCCAAGACGCCCTCGAAGATCATCAACGACTTTGGGGTCATCGCCCAGAAGCTGACCGGGCAGCGCCAGCAAGTGGGTGAAAATGAGGGTAATCCTGTGCCGGGAGGGATAGGGACCAAGCCGCCGAAACAGCGGGGACTGACCGGTCTGTTGACGGATATCTTTAAGACAACCTGACTGTGTGGTATCTAACTGGTTGGTGTTAAATATAGACGAGCTGCTGGCTCCGTGATTTAGACACGAAGATAATCACAGGCCAATCTGGTAATTGACGATGGCTGAAACAAAAATACTCACAAACAGGATCAACAGTCAGCAGGCGGGGATGGGGATGCCATCCTTGCCGGTTGACAACAGCGCCCTCAACGATCTGAAAGCGCGGATTCACCGCCGCCTGATCAATCGGGTCGATCTTGAGAAACTCGGGAAGCTCGAGGCCGACATCGCCCGCGAAGAGGTGCGGAAGGTCCTGGCGACGCTTCTCGATGAGGAGAACGTCCCGATCAACGGCTCGGAGCGCGAGTCGATCACCACCGACGTTCTCAATGAAATCTTCGGACTGGGGCCGCTCGAGCCGTTGCTCGCCGACAAGACGATCTCCGATATTCTGGTCAACGGGGCGCGGAGCGTCTACATTGAGCGCCGGGGCCGACTGGAGAAGGTCAATATCGCCTTCCGTGATGATGCGCATCTGCTGCAGATCATCGACCGGATCGTCTCCCGCGTCGGACGCCGAATCGACGAATCATCGCCGATGGTCGATGCCCGTTTGCAGGATGGCTCGCGCGTCAACGCGATCATTCCGCCCCTCTCGATCGACGGTCCGGTCCTCTCGATTCGTCGCTTTGGGTCCGAACCGCTGACGATCAAGGATCTGATCGATCTGAAGGCCCTCACGCCACAGCTGGTGCAGGTCCTCGAAGCGTGCGTCAAATCGCGACTGAACATCCTCATCTCGGGTGGAACCGGCGCCGGAAAGACGACCATGCTCAATTCGCTCTCCGGCTTCATTCCGCACAATGAACGTCTGGTGACGATCGAGGACTCGGCGGAGCTGCTGCTGCAGCAGCCACACGTCGTGCGGCTCGAGACGCGCCCGCCGAACATCGAAGGGCGGGGCGAGATTGCCCAGCGCTCGCTGCTCAAGAACGCTCTCCGAATGCGACCCGACCGTATCATCGTCGGCGAGGTTCGTGGCGAAGAGGCGATCGACATGCTCCAGGCCATGAACACGGGCCACGATGGGGGCATGACGACCATCCACGCCAACACACCGCGTGACGCGCTGGCCCGGCTCGAGACGATGATCGCCATGGCCAACCTGCGCATCTCCGACAAGGCGATGCGTCAGCAGATCTGCTCCGCGATCAACCTGATCCTCCAGGTCTCGCGTCTCAGCGACGGAACCCGCAAGGTGATGAGCGTCTCAGAGGTGATCGGCATGGAGGGCGAGATCATCACCATGCAGGAGATCTTCAAGTTTGTCCGGACCGGCGTCGGGGTGCGGGGCGAGGTGCAGGGCCAGTTCCGGCCAACCGGGATTCGTCCCCGCTTCTCGGACCGGCTCGAACAGTTTGGCTTCAAGCTGCCGCCGCAGCTCTTCGAGGCGGCGTTCTAGTCCCAGTCAGCTGGCTCCAGACAGCTGGCCCCGGTCAGCTGGCCACCCTGGAGGGGACTGGTCGCCTGAGAATGGCTTGGTTAATCGATTAGCAATATGACACTGCTCTACCTTGAGATAATCTTTGTCGCGGCGACCTTCTTCTTTTTGACGGTGGCCATCTATTTCTTTGTCAGCCGCGATACCGACGCTTACCGGAATAAGGTCAACGATCAGCTGAAGAAGCTGGTCCAGGAGCGTGGTGGGGCGAGCCGCCGCGAGATCGCGATCATTCGCGAAGAGCTGCTGAGCACGATCCCGCTCATCCACCGGATGTTGATCCGGTTCGAGATCTTCAACCGACTCCAGAATATTCTGCGCCAGGCCGATCTGAAGATCACGGTCTATCGTTTCGTCATCGCCAGTCTGGTGGCCGGATTCCTGGTGGGGCTGACGACCTTCTTCTTCTCTGGTTCGATGATCGCCATGCTGATCGTCACCCTGACGGTCATGATTGTGCCCTTTATGGTGGTCCTCCAGAAACGGCGGAAACGTTTCAACGGCATCATCGAGCAGCTGCCCGACGCGCTCGAGATGATGGTCCGGTCGCTCCAGGCAGGCCACAGCTTCAGCTCCGCCCTGCAGATGGTCGCCACCGAGATGCCGGAACCGATTGCCCGCGAGTTTGGGAAGACCTATGAGGAGCAGAACATGGGTCTGAATATCAAGGTCGCTCTCGAGAATCTCGTTGAGCGGGTGCCGATCCTCGACCTCAAGCTCTGCGTGACCGCGGTGCTCATCCAGCGGGAGATCGGCGGAAACCTCTCCGAGGTGCTGCGCAACATCAGCCATACCATTCGCGAGCGATTCCGGATCCAGGGCGAGATCCGCGTCAAGTCGGCTCAGGCCCGCCTCTCCGGCATGATCGTCAGCGCCCTGCCATTCTTCCTCTTCTTCTGGATCAATCTGGTCAATGCCGGCTACATGAAGCCGCTCTACGATCATCCGAACGGGATCTATATTCTCGGGACGGGGATCGGCATGCAGATTGTGGGATGGATGATCATTCGAAAGATTGTTGATGTTGAAGTATGAGCGGCATACCATTAAATTCGGTTAAAGCTGGGTAAAGTTGGGTACAGTCGGGAGCGTTGGCGAGCAAGAACGAGGTCGAGGAGTCAAGATGGATCTGACAGCACTATTCTTTTATGCATCGATTGGCCTGACGGTTGGCAGCGCGATTCTCGCGGCCTACTGGTTTCTGATCCGACCGGCCAATCCATTGCAGGACCGGCTGAAGGAGATCAACCCTGGCAGCTTCACCGAGGATCCACAGCAGCAGCAGGTGATGACCGATGTCTTCGTGGGCATCGCCAAGCCGATTGTCGAGTTGCTGCCGCCTTCGCCACAGAATGTCCGTCGCCTCCGCCGGCGATTGATCCAGGCCGGTCATCTGAGTGAGAACGCGGTGACGATCTACCGCGCGATTGCCCTCGGCTCTTTCCTGCTCACCCCCATGGTGGTCACGTTCCTGCTGACGGTCATTCTGGGGCGAGGTTTTGATGGGTCGACGCTGGGCCTGATTCTGGTCTCCTTCGGTTTTGGACTCTTCCTGCCCTCCTTCATGCTCTCGCGTTGGATCACCAAGCGGCAGCAGCGGATCACCCGGTCGCTCCCGGACGCCCTCGACCTCATGGTGGTCTGCGTCGAGGCGGGCCTGGGATTGAACGCCGCGCTGCAGCGGGTTGGGCGGGAGATGGAGTTGGTCGAGCCGGCGCTGGCGCAGGAGCTTTCGACCACTAACCGCGAGATCATGGCCGGCCGGCCGCGGGATGAGGCGTTGCGCAATCTCGGGGAGCGGACCGGGGTGGGCGATCTTAAGTCGCTCGTCGCCATGCTTGTCCAGACCGATCGTTTCGGGACATCGATCGCCGATTCACTCCGTGTCTTCTCCGACTCGATGCGCACCAAGCGGCGCCAGCGGGCAGAGGAGATGGTCGCGAAGGCGGCAATCAAGTTGATTTTTCCACTGCTCTTATTTATCTTTCCGGCGCTCCTGATAGTATTGATGGGGCCGGCGCTGATCAAGCTCCCCGAGCTTCTCGGAGTGACGGGTGAGTAACAACATCACTATCTGTTAAGGAGGCCAGTCAATGGTCCTGTTCGTGCACTTTCTGCTCGCCCTGCTTCTGCAATCACCGGGTGAGAGGCCAGATCTGACGATCAACTACATTATTATCGCTTTTCTGCTCGTAATCGCCGCGATCCTCAGCGTCATTGTCGTGCGCCGACGGATGCGTGAGCGCGACGATGACTGGGATGTCTGAGGCGCCACCCCGGAGTCGGCGCCAGGCTCATCCGCGGCGGAGAGAGAGAAGCATCATTCTTCAGCCGTCGGGTGAGATTGTGGCGGCCAATGTGCGGTTGGCGAATACTTTTCTGACCCGGCTGCGGGGATTGATGTTTACCCGTCGCCTCACGCCGGGTTCCGGCCTCTGGCTGCGACCTTGCCAGGGCATTCATACCTTCTGGATGTTCTATCCGATCGACGCGATCTTTCTCGACCGAGAACTGCGGATTGTCAGGCTGGTTGAGAACCTCCGCCCGTTCCGTTTGACAAGACCACATTTTGCCGCGCACAGCGTCCTCGAACTTGAGCCGGGGACGATCTCCAGTCGTTGCCTGAAGGTTGGCGACCAGCTGGAAGTCGGAATCTGAAGAGGGGAGCCACTGCTGCCTTGAGTCAACGAAAGAGAGTCAAGACATCCGGAACAGGTCCGGTCATTCGCTGGTGTTTTCCATCGATTGGCAGCTTCACCTTTCTGTTGACCCTCTATCTGTTGCTGATCAGCAGCTGGCGGTTTCTGCTCGACAGCGACACGGGCTGGCATATTCGCAACGGTCAACTGATTCTCGCGACGGGCCAGGTGCCGCGGACCGATCCATTCTCCTTCAGTATGGCGGGGAAGGAGTGGTTTGCGTGGGAATGGCTGGCTGATGTGCTGATGGCCCTGGCTCACCAGTCACGCGGCCTGGCCGGCGTCGTTGCCGGAGCCCTGATCGTGCTCCTCCTGGCCTTTGGCCTGCTCTACCAGGTCATGATCAGGCGTGGCAGTGATCCGCTCCTCGCCAGTGTGGTGGCGCTCTTCGCCGCCATTTGTGGCATTGTCCACTGGCTGGCGCGCCCCCATCTCTTCTCGATCCTGTTCCTGATCATCTGGCTGGCGCTGGTCGAGAGCTACCGGCGGGGCCGCACGCGCTGGATCTATCTGACGCCGTTACTGGTGGTCGGCTGGGCCAATATCCATGGAGGCTTTGCGATCACCTTCGCGATCCTCGCCGTCTATGGGCTGGGTGAACTGATCGAAATGCTCCGGCAGGGCGAGCGGGGAGTCGCGGCGCTCCGCGCGCCACTGGTCACCTATGGCGGGGTGGGGCTGCTCTCGCTGCTCGCGGCGCTGGTCACCCCCTACGGGTTGGGGCTCTACCGGCACATCTGGAAGTTTCTCAACGATCGCGAGCTGCTCGCGGCGACCCAGGAGTTTCAGTCGCCCGACTTCCATCTCCTCGATGGCAAGCTGGTCGAGGGGCTCCTCTTTCTGGGCGGGGTGGCGATCTTCCTCGCCTGGCGGGAGGGGCGGGTGGTCGAAGTGGGACTCTATCTCCTCTGGGCTCATCTGACGCTCCAGTCGGAGCGCCACGTCACACTGGCCGCCGTGACGCTCGCCCCGATCATTGCCGAACAGTATTCACGCGCGGCCGCCGCGCTATTCCGGCGCGCGGCCAGCTTCGACTGGCGGGGGAGGGCGGCGCTGCGGGCCATCATCGACTGGTATGCCGGCATCCTCCGGATCGACCGGCAGGTCACCGGCGCCCTCATCTACCTGGCGGCGATCATCTTCGTGGTTGGGTTGACCGGCAATGGCTGGGCTGACAAACTTCTCTCGCCGCGTTTCAGCCCCGCTAAATTTCCCGTTTCCGCCAGCGATTTTATTGAAAAGCAGCGTTTGACCGGAAACGGCTATGCCCATGACCAGTTTGGCGGTTATCTTATATACAGACTCTGGCCGGATTATAAAGTGTTTGTCGATGGTCGTGGAGACTTCTACCGCCAGGGGGCGGTCCTCGATGACATGGAGAAAGTCACGCTGGTCAGACCGGAGTGGGCAACCAAACTCGACCAGTATGAAATCAAATGGCTGCTTCTGCGTCGTGATGAGCCGCTCGCGTTGATCTCGCTCATGAGTGGACGCTGGCGGAAGGTCTATGAAGATTCCGTGGCCCAGGTTCTTGTCCGGGCAGATCCCTGATCGCCACAGTGGACTTGTTTAGACTTGATCGATCTGCGGAGCGATCGACTCGAGACGAGCCGTGAGCAACCAGAAACTGCCGGCGGGGGCTGAAACGGCCAGCGTGAGAGCGAAGGCGGTCCGCTCTGATTAGAATGCGTGCATCAGCAGGTGGACTACGGTACTTTAGCGCCATCACGGCTGGATTTTACGAATCGCCAATTTTGAATATTGCCAATCGAAAGATAACGGTGTTTGCGACATGTCACTTCAAAATTTTAAACGTCAGTATCGCCAGTCGATTCTGATCATCTCGCTGGGGATGGTTCTCCTGGTCATTTCGATTGCCGCCATCCGTCCGCTGCGTCAGGGCATTGTCTCCTCGCTCGAGGCGGGTCGCGAGTATCTGCTTCTCGAGGCCGAGTCAGAAATCGTCGAATTGGAGCAGGGGGAGGCGACCGAGGCCGATCAGGATGGAAAGCCGCGCAAGCGGGGCGCCTTCAGAAAGATTGTCACGGCGCCGGTCCGGCTCTTTGCCGGCATCTTCAAGCGTCGGCAGCCCGACTCGCTGGCGATTCGCAACGCGAACGGCAAGGACATTGACGGAATGAAGATCATTCCGGTGCAGCGGACGAAGAGTTCCGCCGAGATGATGGCTGACATCGACCAGCCGCCCGTCGACGCCGACGCGACAGTTGCCCACCGGGCCGCGCAGAACCTCTTTGATGACGCCGTCAATCAGTATGAGAAGGGAAGAGTCGATGCGGCGATCGAGAAGCTGACGGCCGCGACGGCCCTCACGCCCGCCTTTGCCGAGGCCTACAATCTGCTCGGGGTCTGCTACGACCAGAAGCGGCAGTACCAGTCAGCCCAGCAGGAATATGAGAAGGCTCTCCGCGTCGATCGGGACAACGCCCGTTACATGAACAATCTTGGCTACTCCTATTTCCTGGCTGGTGATGACGGGCAGGCGATCAAGTGGTTCAAGAAGGGGCTCAAGGAGACGCCGCAGGATCTGCGCCTCCACAATAACATTGGGATGGCCTACGGCCGCAAGGGCAACATGTCGAAGGCGCGCGAGCATTTCATCATCGCCGTTGGCCAGACCGGGGCGCATCTCAATCTCGGTTATCTCTTCAACCAGCGGGGCGAGTATGAAGAGGCGATCCGGCAGTATCAGCTGGCCCTCAATGCCCAGCCAAACTCACTGACCGCGCTGGGCAACCTGGCCCAGTTGTATGAGCGGACCGGGCGGCTGCGTGAGGCCTCCCAGGTTGGCGAGCAGTACCGGAAGGTGGTCGCCATCAATCAGCAGAAGGATCCGTCGTCCGCGCAGGAATAGCGGCTGATCCGGGATCTGGAGAATGGAATGTACGACGAAAGCCCCAGTCACTCATCGATCAGCGGATTCGCGCCGCCGGTGCCGGAGTCGATCGAGGAGACCGGACTATCCTTCCAGTTCCTGGCCGATCTGGCGCTCAAGACCGCGGCATCCGAAAGCAGTGTGACGACCGGTCAGGTCGCGGAGAGGCTCTGCCTTCCGCTGCCGCTGGTCGAGGAGCTGCTGCAGTACCTCTATCGCGAGAAGTATCTCGAGGCGCGGGGGGCGGTTGGATTCAGCGCCAACCGCTACGCCCTGCTCGATCGTGGCTGGGAGCAGCTCCGGCGGCTCATGGAGATCTCCGGATATATCGGACCGGCTCCCGTCTCGCTCAACGCCTACAGTGCGCTCATGCGTTCGCAGGCCCAACCCGAGGAGAAGGTCGGTCTCGATCAGGTCGCCAACGCCTTTTCCGACCTGGTTCTCCCGGAGAGTCTGCTCCAGACACTGGGTTTCGCGATCAATTCACGCCGCAGCCTCTTTATCTCCGGCATTCCCGGTACCGGAAAGACCTCGATCGCCGAGCGGGTCAATTATGCCCTCCAGGCGCCGATCTGGGTTCCCCACTCCATTGCGATCGATGAGCACGTCATCAGTATCTTCGATGCCCACAATCACGACCGAACCTATGATGAGGATATCTTTGCGGGATACGACAAGCGCTGGGTGCGGATTGCCCGCCCATTGATCATTGTCGGTGGAGAGATGACCCTCGAGAGCACCGATCTCATCTACAATCGGGCCTCCCGCTACTACGAAGCTCCATTCCAGATCAAGGCCAACTGCGGAACGCTGGTTATTGACGACTTTGGGAGACAGCGGGTCGAGCCTGAAGAGCTGCTCAACCGCTGGATCGTTCCACTCGAGCGGAAGGTCGACTTTTTGACCCTCCACACTGGCAAGAAGATCAGTGTTCCCTTCGAGCAGCTGGTCGTCTTCTCAACCAATCTTGAACCGAGCCGGTTGGTTGACGAGGCTTTTCTGCGGCGGATGGGATACCGGGTGCGGATCGAGCCCCCCAATGAGAACACCTATCGCCTCATCTTCGAGCGATATGCGGATACGGCCGGCGTAGTCTATGAGCCAGATCTGCTCGACCACCTCTTGCAGAAGTATACCGCCGAGCGCCGGATTCGGAAGGCCTGCGAGCCGCGCGATCTGATCAACCGGTTTCTCGATATCTGCCAGTTCAAAGGTCTGCCGCCAATTTTGAACGAAGAGCTGCTCGATCTCTCCTGGAACAACTACTTCGGCATGGCCCACGAGTAGCTCCGGCCAATTTACTGAGGAGAAGCATGATTTTGAAGGGGTTCCTCGCCGGCGCGGCATTGATAGTCTGGATGGGGATCGGATGCCCGGCCAAGATCCAGGCACAGACTGGTCCGCTGCCGGAGAGTGGTCGGCCGGCTGGCGGCGGCCCCCTGACCGTCATTCTTCAGGATGGGTCGGGTTTTGAGGTCGATGATCTCCGCGAGGAGTCCGGCCGGTACATCTACCGGATGGGAAATATGCAGGGCTTTCTCGACCGGAGCGAGGTGGCCGCGATTCGGGCAGTGGCCGGCAGCGAACCGGAGAAGGGAACGGCCACTTCCACGCTTCAATTTACGACCGGACACCGGGGGCTCGACCGCCTGATTGTCGAGGTCGGCGCAGTGCACCAGCTCGATCCGCTCCTTATCTACCTGGTCATGCGCGAGGAGTCGGGTTTCAACTACCGGGCGGTCTCCCGCGTTGGGGCGCGAGGATTGATGCAGTTGATGCCCGCCACCGCCCGCCGTCTCGGTATTCGCAATATCGATAATCCGCGTGAGAATGTTGAAGCGGGAACGCGCTATCTGCGCTGGCTCATCGAGACCTTTGGTGGTGATGTCAACCTTGCGCTGGCGGCCTACAATGCCGGCGAGGCCGCGGTTCGTCGGCATGGCTGGCGCATTCCACCCTATCCGGAGACGCGTCGGTATGTCTGGCGAATCAATACCGCTTATCGCAGAATGAAGGCGGAGTAGCCGCGCGATTGTTGGAGGAAATCGTATGATTGATCTGCTCAGGCTGAGCTTATTGTCCGCCCTACTCGTCCTGCCGGTCGCCGTGGCTGGCGCCCAGGACCGCGCCCCGTCACGGCCACGGGAAGTTCTGACCAACGAGGCGGTGATCGACCTCTCCCGGGCCGGATTCAAAGAGCGGACGATCGTCACCCTCATCAGAACCTCAGAGACGGCCTTCGATATCTCGACGCCGCGGCTGGTTGAGTTGAAGAAACGCGGAGTGAATGAACGGATCATCAGTGAGATGATCGAGCGCACCAACGCCCGCGAAGCGATCCGTCGCCAGACGACCCTCCGCAACGACGAATTCTTCTCGAAAGCTGACGAAGAGTTCTTCAAGGGTTCGACCATATACAAAGAAGTCCCGACCGAGCGCCAGGCGCGCCAGCGTGAGGAGGAGGCGTGGATATTTGGGTCGCAATCGGGCAGTGAGAGCAGTTCACGGACGCGCGGATGGGGAGCGAACGGTGAACGCCAGCAGAGTGCCGAGGTGACCGGCTCCGCGAGCGTCAAGATCATTCGCCCGGCTGGCGATGCCGCGGCTGGGGGGACGAGTCTGCCCAAGCTCGAGCGGGCTCCGAAACTCGACAACCATGGCGTTCTCGAGCTGGTCCAGGCCGGATTCTCCGAGGGCACCATCATTCGCAAGATCGAGCTGGCCCAGGTCGACTTCGACCTTTCACCCAACGCTCTCACGGAGTTGAAGCAGAACCGGGTCAGCGAGAAGATTATCAAGGCCATGACCACGGCCATGGATGAGTCGAAATGAGATTATTGTGGGCCATTCCTTGTCTGGCCTGCCTGCTTCTGCCGATCTCGACTGTTGCGCAGCGCCCGACCTCTCCACCCCGGGCACCCTCACGTCCCCCTGGTGAGGACGCGATCGCCATCGACACCACCGAAGTTCTGCTGCCGGTAACGGTTCGTGACGAGACGGGACAGCTGGTCTCAAATCTGACCGCCGATCAATTCCGCATCTTCGAAGACGGGGTGGAGCAGCCGATCAGCTCCTTTGCGCTCAAGCGCATGCCGGTACACGTCGTGCTGCTCATCGACACCAGCAGCAGTGTGGTCCCCGAACTGGAGGATTTCAAGGCCTCGGCCTGGCGTTTCATGTCCCAGCTCGATCCGGCCGATCGAATTTGTCTGATCCGCTTCGATGACCGGGTGGAACTGGTGCAGGACTGGACATCGAATCGCGCGACGCTCAAGCGGGCGCTCAACCGGCTGACGACGGGAATGTTCACCCATTTCAACGATGCGCTCTTTCTGGCCGCGCGTGAACAGCTCGAAAAGATCAGTGGCCGCAAGGCGATCATTGTCCTGACCGACGGCATCGACAGTGGCCGCGGGGCGATCCGCTTTGAACAGGCCTTTCGGGCGGTGGTTGAAGAGGAGGTGCCGGTCTATGTGCTCTCCAAGACCCGCATCCAGAGCAATCTCGAGCAGGAGCAGCTGCAGTTCTACCGCCAGTCGCCGTCGGCGCTCAATCAGTTGAAGATCGATGGGATTCGCCTCACCCTGACCGAACTGGAGGCGAGCGAGCGTAACCTGACCCGACTCGCCGCGGAGACCGGCGGAAGAATCTTCCTGCCAGACAGATTTGATCAGCTCGACGCTGTCTACCAGCAGGTGGCCGACGAGTTGCGCAGCCAGTATGTGATTTTCTATACTCCAACTGACGCTGTTCGCGACGGTCGTTACCGCGCAATCAGAGTCAGACTAAAAACGCCCCGTCTGCACGTGACAACCAGGTTTGGCTACTATGCCCGTTAGTCGGCCATTCAATCAGTGACCGCCCCAGTCCCCCAGTCCATTCACAATCCCCCGTGGAACAGGAGTTATCTTGCCTATTCTGAGATTGATTGGTCTATCCGAAGGTCGTCAACCGTGGCGCTCTCTTC
>Ga0209985_10003275_pt1 | contig 13905 bp, 15 predicted proteins | sample NOAtaG_FD_187305 | JGI IMG/M metagenome (GOLD analysis project Ga0209985, IMG submission 187305) | Freshwater lake microbial communities from Lake Erie, under a cyanobacterial bloom - NOAA_Erie_Diel6S_1000h metaG (SPAdes) (version 2) | ecosystem: Environmental > Aquatic > Freshwater > Lake ...
CGGCTACTGACCAACAACCCCAAGAAGACGGAAGCATTTAACTTGCGAGGCTTCGATCTCACCGTAGTGGATCAAGTACCCATCATCTCCCAACCCAACGAACACAACGCAAGTTACCTAGCAACCAAACGAGACAAAATGGGACACACGCTCCCATAGCAATGTTCGCACTCGCCCATTGCAACGTTGGTAATCTACCATTTCGATAGATGCGTCAATGCTCCTTTATTGACCACGAATAGAACGAATCACACGAATGTTGAATCTACTTTATCTCCATTCGTGCTATTCGCGATATTCGTGGTCAAACCAGTGTAATTCTAGCCGCGACCACATGCCCTTTATTCGAAAGCTGCAAGTCTATTTGCGTGTCAACAAACTGCTATCGACGAGCCACTCTTCGAATCGTATTTGCCAATCGCCGAAACCGCTCGTAGTGCCAGCGCGGTAACCGAAGCCATGTCCGGCGTTGGAGTACACATGCAACTCCGCTGGCACCCCAGCTCGTTTGTAGTTCAAATAAACCTCGGCCATACCGATCGAGATGTCGTCGCGATCCTTGTATCCAAGAGCGATAAAGAGAGGCGGCATTCCCTTTTCCACCGTAAATCGCTTCGAACTACCTGGATAAATCAACGCTTGGAAATCAGGGCGACTGGAATAGGTTTCAACACGATCCGAATCTTGTTTGTTTCCATTGTCGGACTTCATCGCCGCAAGTGCAGCGAGTTCGCCACCAGCAGAGAACCCCAATACTCCCACTCGATCTGGCTGGATATGCCACTCTTCCGCTTTCGATCGAATCAAACGAAGTGCCCGCCGCGTATCCGCCATGGCATGTTCATCGACGGTATACACAGAGCCTTCTTCACGCGCTAACCGGTACTTGAGCACGAAGGCAGCGATGCCTCGGTTTGCGAACCACTCTCCAAGCGCGTAACCTTCATGCCCCATGCAAAGCATGCGATGTCCACCTCCCGGTGCGATGAGAACCGCAGTACCGTTTGCCTTGTTCGCCGCCGGTAGATAGGGAACAATCGATGGATTATGAATGTTCGTAACATTGCACTTTCCAGGTCCGATATCTGCCTTTTCCAACTCGTTTGCTCTGCTTTCAAAGCCGGGTGCACCCTTTTCCCACAACGGAATCGAAGACGGTTGTTCCGACATCCCGATGGAGTCGAGTTGCAATAGAATGATGAACGCAAAGGGGAAGCATCTAGACAGGTTGGAGTACATGTTCTATTCTCGGCGAGGATTTGTGTGACGGCGTCCTTCTCATTTTAACAAAAGGACCGATGAATATGTCTTTGAAAGTATCTGTCTACGATACAAAGCCCTACGATCGAGAGCATCTGTTGGCCTGTGAGAATGCGGACAAGATCGAATGGCGGTTTCTTGAGTTCCGATTGACGGACGAAACCGCTCAATCTGCAACCGGCAGCGATGTCGTGTGCGTGTTTGTGAACGACAAAATCGACCGGGCTTGCATGACCTCCTTGAAGAACCAAGGAGTGCGACTCATTGCACTGCGGTGCGCCGGCTTCAACAACGTGGACCTCCAAGCCGCAAAGGAATTGTCCATCTCTGTCGTGAGAGTCCCCGCTTACTCGCCGAACGCTGTTGCTGAACATACAGTCGGTTTGCTATTGGCGGTCAATCGAAAACTTCATCGAGCGTACAACCGTGTACGCGAGCAAAACTTTTCACTCCGCGGTCTCGTTGGCTTTGATCTCGCACACAAGACGGTGGGGATCATTGGCACTGGACGCATCGGCAAAGTCACGGCAAAAATATTCAGAGGCTTTGATTGCAACGTCATTGCTTTCGATGAATACCCTTCCCCGGAATGGGCTTCGTCCAATGGAATCGAATATGTGAGTATGGAATCGTTGTTGAAGCAGAGCGATATCATTTCGTTGCACACGCCGCTAAACAAAGCCACACATCATCTATTAAATGACACTACGCTTGCGCTCACCAAGCCTGGTGTAACTATCGTCAATACGAGCCGAGGCAAGCTTATCGATACAAGCTCGCTGATTCGGTTCCTCAAGTCGGGCCATGTTGGAGGAGTAGCACTGGATGTCTACGAAGAGGAAGAAGGGATCTTTTTCGAAGACCTATCCGGGGAGATACTCCAAGATGACGAATTGGCGCTGTTGCTAACGTTTCCAAATGTATTGCTCACGGCCCATCAAGCTTTTCTAACCGAAGAAGCACTGTCGGAAATAGCTCGGGTCACAACCACCAATATCATCCGGTTGGCCAGCCAAGAACCATTCCTAGAAGATACGACTCTGTAAAGCGAGAGATATTCCGTTGTGCAGCGTGAGCATAAGGCCTGTCGCTCTCGAACTCGGCTGCTATACGCGAAAGTGCATTCAGACTTATCGATTCAGGATACCAGACTGAAGTGCTGCAACGACTTCTTCACCGTGGATCAGCACATCGACATCGGAGAAGACTTGCTTGACGATACCATCGCTCCCGATAATGAACGTGGTCCGTTTGGCAATGGGGATTCCGTTGATTTCGGTCAACGCTCCATAAGCCGTGGTCACTTTCTTTTCGGGATCCGCCAGGATATCAAAATTGAGCGTATGCTTGTCAGCAAAACTGCGATGGGAGCCGACGCTATCGAGGCTGACTCCGAAGAGCTCCGCTCCTAGTTCCGCGATCTGATTCTTCCGCACACTAAAGTCCAACGCTTCCACGGTGCAGCCAGGCGTGTCATCTTTGGGATAGAAATACAACACGATGGCACGTTTGTTGTAGAAGGTACTAAGATCGACCATTTCACCTTCTTGATTCGGCAACCGAACGTTCGGTGCGACCGAGCCAACGTCAATACGATTGAATGAGTTGATGACCATCAGCGCATCCAATGGCCCAACGCTTCCGTCACCATTCACATCCAGCATCGGGCCAGAATAACTGCTCGGCTTCGAAGGCAAGACACGGCTACCATTCAAATTGATGTCATTGATCACTGCCAACGCGTCGAACGGTTCCACCATCCCAGACCTGTCTACATCAAGTCGATTGGTCGTGTTTTGCCAGTCCGCAGCACACAAGTCTCGTCGCTCAAGCTGCTCAAAATTTCTTAGTGTCGTGAGACGGCGTTTTGTCATGACTGTACCCAAAAACCTAAAACGAACGCAATCAAAGGCCAATAGCGTCCAACTGATACCAATTTATAGTAAACCAGTGCATCCAGCGGGTAAAGGAAAGTCTGAAAATCCCTTCCTCGGAACTTCCGTAAAATCCGCACAAACGGGACAATCCCAGCGGTAGGGTGGTTTGTTGTTGGAGTTTGAGAGGCATCATGAGTTCCCTTCGAGAGCTAAATATAGATGGACTGATCGGTCCGACCCACCATTTCGGAGGGCTAGGAGTGGGGAACAAAGCGAGCGAGGAGAGCCAACACCGAGCGTCCAATCCTCGTGCGGCTGCACTCGAGGGGCTGTACAAAATGCGGCTTGTCAGTTCCCTCGGAATCACGCAATTGTTTCTGCCTCCACCCGCTCGGCCTGCTTGGGGCTGGCTCGAAAACCTGGGGTTCACCGGGGACCGGGGCGATGTTTTGGCTCGATGTGCCGACATATCGCCAACTGTTCTTTCTGCTGCCTATAGTTCGGCATTCATGTGGACCGCTAACGCGGCAACGATGAGCGCAGCGACCGACACTATGGATGACTGCATGCATCTCAAAGTGGCGAACCTGTCTGCCAATCTTCATCGCTCGATCGAATCCGAGGAGCGGCATCAACAAATGTGCAGTCTCTTTGCCAATGTCCCTCGCGTTCGCGTACATCCCGCTCTCTTGAGTTGTGCTCCCCTACGGGACGAAGGGGCTGCCAATGGAATGCGATTGTGCTCCCCATTTGGCCACGATGGCTGCTACGTTTTCGTTTATGGCTCCGACGATGGCCCGAGCGAACTACAACAATCACGACGCAGGCCTCCACGTCAAAGCAAACTAGCATCGCAATTGGTGGCTCAATCGCTCCAGCTACCATCGGATCGATGTTTCTTTGTCCAGCAAACACCGGAAGCGATCGACGCAGGGGTCTTTCATAATGATGTGATCGCCACAAGTCACGAAAACTTACTGCTGTATCACGAACAAGCGTTTGTCGATAGTGCTAATTTCATCGACCAGCTAAGTGAGCAGTTTTCTTCTAGGGCAAAAGAATCTCTTCTCGCAATACAGATCCATGCCTCCGAGTTGAGCTTGGCCGAAGCCGTGAGTACTTACCTCTTCAACAGTCAAATCGTGACGGATTCGGATGGAGGCTGGCGAATGATATGCCCGTCTGCCTGTCAAGCTTCCGATTCGGTCCAATCGTTCTTAGCGCGATTACGACGTGCTGTTCCTACATTGAAACAGATCGACTATGTTCATCTTCAACAAAGCATGGCCAATGGTGGTGGTCCTGCTTGCCTCCGCTTACGGGTGATCCTCGACGAGGAGCAAATCCATCAATTGCCAAAATCGTCAATCATCACGGAGGATGTAGCCCATCGATTACAAAGCATCATCGAGGCGGAGTACCCAACCCACGTTACCATGTCCGACTTGATGCGACTAGACTTTGCCACACATGCCGAGCACATAGCAAATCAGATTGCCCGCGTGTGGGGATCGTAGACGTTGTCGACAAGACTGGTATGCGTTTGGTTACCTTGGTATTCTGCTCCCTTCCTCGAACCTAGCTCTTCAAACTGTATTGAAACATGGCTGTATTAACTCAACCGATCAAGTGGCATGGTGGCAAATACTATCTACGAGCTTGGATCCTTGGGTTGATGCCTCCACACTTGCATTACGTCGAGCCGTTTTTCGGGGGCGGTGGGATACTGCTCGCGCGCGACCCGAACCGAGACTGGATGTCCGACCCCAACGATCAAAACTTTAGTGGCAAAAAACTTTCAGCCGCTTTTCAAGGAAGCAGCGAAGTCGCAAATGATATCCACGGGGAGTTGATCAATTTTTGGAAAGTGTTGCAATCCCCGGAGGACTTTGAATTGTTCCGCCGTAAAGTGGAGGCGACTCCCTTTAGTGAAGCAGAGTTCGATGAGGCACTTGCAGAATCGCGTCTTCAAACAGAGCCACACACAGAGCAAACGACCGAATCGAAAGTCGAACGCGCAGTCCGTTTCTTTATCCTGGCACGTCAATCTCGCCAAGGGCTCATGAAAGACTTTGCGACCTTATCAAGGAATCGAACGCGGAGTCGGATCAACGAACAAGTGTCGGCTTGGCTGAACGTCATCGAAGGACTACCGGATGTTCATCAGCGACTTCGCAGTGTCGTGATCTTGAACCAGAACGCCCTCGATGTCATTCGAAAGCAAGACGGCGAGCATACACTCTTCTATTGCGATCCACCCTATCTTCATGAAACGCGTACCGCAACCGGTGCCTATGCTCACGAAATGACGGAGCCGCAACACCGCGAACTCCTTGACGTGTTGGCGAACATTCAGGGGAAATTTATGCTCAGCGGCTATCCCAGTGACCTCTACGCACAATGGGAGCAGAAGTATGGCTGGAAGCGTCATGACTACTTGATTGACAACAAAGCAGCAGCCGGCAAAGTCAAGGAAACCAAAACGGAATGTCTATGGTGCAATTTCGAAAGCTCGAAGAAGGTTTCGCAGGTGGAAATGCAATTGGAATCGAAAGCTGACTTGAACTTGGAGTGAGTTCGAAATGCTAGCTGCCAAACTGATTCACCCACGAGTAAACCCGTGGGGGTCTGCACGCCAGTCTGCCGCCCCCCACCGGCTTGCCCGGTGGGAGCGTGAGTTTGGTAGCTAGCATTTGGGATACATCGCTAATTCGATCGAACTTGTTCGTTCCATTTGACAGACTGGAGAATACAGGTTCATCCTAGAAAAATCGAGTCACTGGGGTCTGGTTCTTCAATAGGAATAAGCTTTATCAACTCAAGGTGAGTGTTTGGCGAAATTAACCCCCACTCAATCAGAGCGGCCAAATAGCCCCTCCAACAACAGGCGTAACGATCATCGAATGTGTGACCTGATTTGACATCTTCAAGTCTCTTTTTTAATTCCTGAAAGCTTAAGCCTTGCATTTAGGGTATCCTCGGTGCAATGATCTTCCAACCACGTCCGTAAACTGTAATTGACCGGATTTTTCCGCCGATTTTGTTGTAGTATCAGGAAAGTGCATGGCACGCGCTGAGCGAAGTGATCCGGTAAGTCACCATGGCTCTTGCCTAATTCAATAATCGTCCTTCGCTATTGCTGAAGTAGAAAACTTCCCAATCGGCTCCAAGGGCTAATTTCAATGACTCCCAAAGACGTTTGCCTTCAATCTCAAATGCTAGTTCGTCCTCGTCACTGGCGAAACCGGAATCAGGTGGGTAGTCTTGGTTCAACGTGGCATCATACTTTCCAGCCCACTCCTGGAGAGTATGCTGGAGTTCAGCCGGTATCGGCAATGCATTCATAGCATCCAGCTCAATAGGTCCAGATTGGTCTCCATCCAACCGCCAAAGTACTGTTCCACCGTAGTCTGCCATCAATTTGAGTGTTGTACTCATAATCCCGATGTGCGAACTACTTTCTGGCACTCGTTGAACCGAGCGATCCAATACCGCGCGACCGTTTGAACATCGATTACTCATTCGTCCTTTGACTGTCTGAAAGCTTACGCATGCTTCTCGTAATTCAATGTGTCGCAATTGAATGGGGACTCCGAGAATCCATTAAGGAATTCAATTGCATGCTGGACGGCTTCAACGAACTCAAACCGATTGACAGTAAAACTTTCGAACTCGGGACGAACCAGATCCGGATCCCAATCCAAGGCGTTTTTCCAACAGATCGCCACAGTGTCTTCCGAGTAGAGCATCCTTAAACTTATTCCATCGGAGCAATCGGTAGATACTTCTCGTTCAGTCGCGGTCTTCCAAAGCTCCTCAGGTGATTCGGGCAAATTCGCTACTCTCGCGTATTTTCTCCCAATAATAAGAAAAGCCGCAAGAAAAGTATGAACTGCGAACATCGGATGTTCCACACCGTAGGGGTACCTTAAAACACACTTCTGCGGCGACCCAAAACTAAACTTACAAAGAGCCATCCGTCTAGGTTCGACGTTCGCTTCCATGACGATCCGAATTGATGGTGTCGTCCACGCAAAGTGATTGCTCGCATTCTCTGTATTCATAGTCTCGTGATTTGCCCTTAGCCAGCACGCCCCTTTGTGTTCTACCAGAGCCACCAGCCGAAGGACTTTGGAGCAAAAGATTCAGCAGCAGCCATGGCGTTCCCTATCCTTTAATATTGTCGAGAAGACAAACTCTCCATCGGCCGTGGTTCCAGAACCGATAGCCATTGAATTCTTGCATGCGATTCGGAATTCCATGAAAATCAGCTTGCTGTGCATGTCCTTTTATTTACATGTTTTGGGTTTAGGAGCACCGTCGTTCGGTCGATGCTCCTTTAAAAATTCTGGGCCTAATTTGTTCTTTATGAGGATTTCGAGCAATGATGTCGCGGTCTGTTCGTCCAGGACAGAGGTTTCGAACCTGTTGTTCAGCTCATGTCGTAGTGCTTGTGCTACGACACCACTTTTGTAATACTCGGCAACTGATTCGGCAGTAGGTTTCTTGCCAAAAACTGCTCGAACTGAATCAGTGTATGCGTCAGCAGGTTCGTTTGGCAGCGGCCAATTCTTAACCAAACGATCGATGTTCTGCGACAAATCGCAGGCCATATGGTGAATAATGTCGTCGCTGGTCATTGCCATAAGATTCTCCTCTCGTGAACTCTAATCGATAACCTTTTGGGCGCACCATCGACTTGGAGCCAAACTTTTTACCTTGTTTTCGCATCAACTCGGGCTGACCGTACTTCGCAAAGAGTCCAACGCTGTAGGTCCAGGTGGGCGACGATCCTTCACCTGCAATCCCATTCGCATGCCAGCCATGCTTTTGAATTTTTTTTAAGTACTCCACGCTCAAAGCGGTTGAGGTCCTTGTCGGTAAGCGATCGCGTTTTGGGTTTCATATTCAGAATTTCAATTGCAAAACGACCTGTCAGTTGGCGCTTGAAACGATACCACCTGTTTGCGCCTCAAACGATACCACTTTACCTGTGAATCCATTCCAGTCCGTTACTGGTTCCGTTTGATACTCTAGTTATCGGCATTTGACCCGGTTGGCGCTTTGGTACCTTTTGAGCTTTTTTCAGATTTCTCCAGGCGATAACTTTTTCCCGTTATCTGGACCAACTCCGCTCGGTGCAAGAATCGATCTAGGATTGCCGTTGCGCTCGGGACATCACCTATCAATTTGCCCCAGTCATCTAAAGGTCTGTTGCTCGTCATCATCGTCGAGCGAAGTTCATGGCGGCGCATGATGATCTCGAAGAGGTATTCACCTGATCGCTTTGGGAGTTGCTTCATCCCCATGTCGTCAATGATCAGCAGGTCGGGCTTCAAGTAACGTTGCAGTATCTTATCGTGTCCTTCCATTGCTTCATCATGTAAGAAGTCTCTTACCGTATCGAAGATCGAACGATAATACACCGTGAACCCAGTTCGGATCGCTGCAACTCCGATCGATTGACATAGATGACTTTTCCCAGTCCCTGGCGGTCCCAACCAAAGAACATCACGTTTGTCGCGAATGAATCGACATGTTGCTATGTCAAAGATGTGATTCTTCTTTATCGAAGTGTTGAACGAGAAGTCGAAATCCTCAAGTCGCTTCACATCTCGAAAGCATGCGGATGTGATCCGTCTCGATACTTGCCGTCCGTCGCGGACTAGCAACTCATCTTGCAGCACCAGTTCCAAGAACTCGCGATGCGTTAGGCCTCTGCTAGATGCTTCATGAAGGCGTATCTCCAGCGAGTCTCCAAGACCCGAGAGTCGCAACTTCTTTAGCATGTTACTCAATCCATCTGACATGTCCTTATCCTCCTTGAATAGAACGTCGAATAAAATCACTGTATTCCGCCACCGGTCGAATGATCGGATGGTCGTCCACGAAGTCCATGGTTTGCTGTTGGGCCGCTGAATCGTTTTCGAGGAGTCGTTTCACCACTCGATAACTACTTGCCTTACTACGCCAAGCGGTGTCGCAAGCCCTATCAATTTTGTCGGTCTTGTACTTCTTGACTAAACTTAGAAGTCCTTGAAGTGTTCTTGCAGCTGCAACACCTCTATCCTCAATGGTCGTCTCCGCCCAACGCGTAGCATGAGGGCCAATAAACCTTACTTTTCTAAGGAGATATTCGATTCCGCGTTCAATCGTGTGAATCTTCTCGTTGTGGATATGTTCACCCAAAGTGCTAAAGCGACCGGGTAGTTGTGTGCAATGAACAGCGATACTTTCCATGCGTGGATTTAAAAGCCGTACGGTCTGACTGTTCCATCGAACCCAAACTTCGCAACCTAAATACTCCGGTGGAGCAGAGTAGAACGCTCGACCGACAGATACATGGCCATCGCGAGAGACCTTGCGTTTACCTTCTTCAAAGAAGGGGAATCGCGTCGATGGCAGTGGAGCCAATGCGGGTTTCTCGCGGCTCTCAAAGGCCTTGCCTACATGCTCCTTGGTTGTCCCGTGAATGCGTGTATCGGCGACGGTCTTTTCCCAATGCTCTAAGTGCGCATTCTGATCTGCAATCCCCTCGAAAGTTCTTCCCTTCAATGCGTTCTCCTGAGCATAGTCAACGCCTCGCTCGACTTTTCCTTTATGGCGTGGCGTTGCTGGTCGAGTCGGTAGCAACGTGAAGTTGTAGTACTTGCAGAAGTCGATGATCTTCGGATGCAGTTCTGGGTCATACCAATCGGCTTTGATAACCGCGCACTTCGCATTGTCAAAGACAACGGTCTTTGGCACTCCTCCAAGCCTCCAGAAAGCGTTCTCCAAAGAACGAATGAAGCACTCCGTCGTTAGCCGCGTCACAGCCTCGGTGTATCCCTTACGTGAATGGCTGAGGATTGCTCGAAAGATGTAGGTCTTTCGAAGAACACCGGTGTGATCTTTGCAAGGGCGGCCTGCACCGAAGTCGACTTGGAGCTCCCAACCTGGCTCGACTTCCATTCGCCTGAATGGCAACTCCGAGTCCGATCCGAGGCTCTTGATGAAGCGGTTCACAGACCAGTACTTGCTCTTAAAGCCATGCTCCTCGACAAGATCCTGAAATATCCTTCGATGGTCTAACCCCTGTTCGAGCTTAGCTAAAATAACTTCCCGAAGAGGCTCACACTGGCTTGCAGAAAGTGGCTTGCTGGCGGCCTGGAGCATGGCCTCGGACCCGGTTGGCGCCGTGGCATCGTTTGACGGTTCCGACCCGGTTGGCGCTGACCCGGTTGGCGCCTTGGTATCGTTTGAGGAAATACCTTCCAAGTGCCTTCGAACGGCGTTTCTAGACACGCCGAGGCTACGAGCGATAGCTCGTTCGGACATACCGAGAGTACGTAAGTTCTTAATTGCTAATGCTTTATCCATGCCCAGTTGATTCGCCATGATGCTCGCCGTTGTGAGTTTCTGTTAAAAAGAAACGCACAAGGGAACACCATCAGCCTCCTTGCTTCAACTGGTACCTTTTGAGGCGCAAATCACTGGTATCGTTTGGGCGCCAACTGACAACGACCCATCAGATTTCATTTGTTCGATCTCCAATTGCGATAACGACCTGGAGCCGCTGCCATTGAGCAATTGCTCAAAGCACTCCAGCGTTTCAGCGAGATTTCCAATCGTAGAATTTCGCCAGTCCGACGGCGGAAAATCAATTCGGGCAAAGCGAATAAATCTCTCTCGAAAAGACTTCATCACTTTGTTTTTCACCGCAATCGTTTTGAAACGTTGCTTGCTGGAAAGCAATTGAGCGAATTCTTCTTTGGTTAGTTGATCGGGATGACTCAGGAATCGCTTGATCACGTCTGGATCTTCGACTCGCGAAAGATTGGGGACAGCGAAAAGGTATTCTAAGCCAGACAATCTTTCTACATCCCAAAAAACGAGTGGGACATATCTCCCGTTGGTACGCTGATAGAGTACGCAGTCTCCAGGCGAAAACAGAAGCTTGATATCCGGCTGAGCCCCTTTTGCCTTTTTGGGCTTTCCTTTCGGTGTACCAACCTTCTTGAGAAGCCGCGTAACCGCTGCACGCCGACGTGGTAGATCATCGCCCCAGTATTGTTCCAGCTCCGATTGATTCTCAAGCCCTATGAGCTGATCAATGAACTCGGTGTTAGGAGCACCTATTTCCCAGAGACAATGAATCATCGCACCGCAATAGACTTCCTTCTCCACACCGTCCAGCGATTCGTAACCAAACTCGTCACCGATTTGTTGCTTGATCTGGTTGAGATCCATCCCCTTGTCGAAGTACTCGAAAAAAGTATCTCGAACTTCTGCAGATAAATCGTGTTGAAAAATGCCAGTACCTTCAGCTCCCATCATTCCACCTATTTGCTTTCGACTAACTCTTGCAACCCCACCATCATAAAACATCCACGTCACCTGATCTCGCTCTTCTTCTCGTTGCAAGGAAAGTGGAGTATAGGCAATGATCTCTCCCCTTCTCCTCCTGAGGAGGAGAAGGGGCCGGGGGATGAGGAGGTAGATGGTGATTCATTGGTCGCGATCCTTGCCCCAATTCGACTTGATGTACTCTTCGTACCGGTCATCGAAATCAGGCCATTTCTTGTCGAACTTGACCTGGATAGGAAGCTTTTTTCCGAGGACTTGTTCCCAGCTAAGTCTTGGTGTCCACTCTGTTACAATGTGATACAAGAAAAGAGGACGAGTGAAGTAACCTTCCGGCGAAAGATTCTTCTCTCGTTCCGTTGCAGTATGACGATCCACACGAATCCTTTTGCCACTTCCCAATGGGCGTTCAACAGTATATTCAGCGTGTGTTTGTCCTTCGTCTGCTAAAGTAAAGCCCAAGAACACCGGAGTATCTTTCCATTTAACATGGATAGGCAATGGAGCAACCCGTCGGACCAACTTTCTTCTCGCTAGTGGTTCCATCTCATGATAGGTGTACCAAACCTCTTCGGTCAGACTCAGCCTACTTAGATCTTCAACAGCATTCTTGAATCGGCCGGGAATCACACGGACTAACATGCCTTCTTTCTTGTCCCATGCAACTTGCTGTATGTACGCGAATCCCTTAGGTGTTGATAATTCATAAACCCACGAGACATACTTCTTATCTGCAATGCTACCTTTCCTAGGCAAGAAAAACGAATCACGGTCAAACTCAGGTACTGAACTCTTGGCGGTTGCTTCCTTGACGATGACTTTCGTTGAATCTGCGGTGCGAGGCTGTCGTCCGGCTTTTGGTTCTCGAATCTCGCGATTTGTCAAGTTTTCACTTAGCCTCTTTCGAAGGGCCAACGTCGATCTTCGCCATTTAGGGTAGAGCTCTTCGTTCTCCTTCCATAGCTCGCAAGCTTCGGATTGATCATCGAGAACGGCATCGAGTCCTCGGATTGCGGATTTCAACAGACGCTTTACCGCGAGTGATTTATGCGACTGAAGCCATTCTTTAGCCTCCGAAGGTAGATTCCTTTTGGGACCATTCAGCAATCCATCGATCATAGCACATGTGCCAAGAACCCCCGAACACTCGATCAATTCAAGGTCGCAATCATCGATATCAAGACACTCTTCAAAGAACTCCTTTGGATCGTCGTGTTCGCAGAGATCTGCAAGCCAGTCGAGCGCGTAATCTTCTTCAAAAATCTCAATTCCCCAACTTCCCATTTCATTCTCCTGATTGCAATTTGTTGATTATTCTAACTCCCCTTCTCCTCCTCGGGAGGAGAAGGGGTCGGGGGATGAGGAGGTGATTCACGCATGAGACGTCGCTTCAGGACAGTATCGATATCATGGATCACTCGTTGTGTGTCTTGTTCGATTTCTCGGCTGGTGAATCGAATGACTTCGATCCCTTGTGCATTGAGCCATGCTGTTCGTTTTCGATCCTTCGCAATTCCTTCAGGAGTGAGGTGGGGTAGGCCATCGCATTCGATACAAAGCTTTGCATCGGGACAAAAGAAGTCGAGGATGTAAGGTTCTTTCACGTATTCGCGCCGGAACTTGGCACCGCATCGTTGTCGATTGCGGAGCAATTGCCACATGAGGAATCCAGCAGGTGTCGCAGCTCTTTTCAGGTGCTTTGCAAATTCATGCGTGTCTTGCCATTCCATCGCCATGCTCAAACCTCCTCATCCCCCAACCCCTTCTCCTCCCGAGGAGGAGAAGGGGAGCAAGAACATCAAATGCAGAAACCAATTCGCCATTGTCGTTGCCTCTAAGGAAGGAGAGTTAAAAGGAACAATTCTATATCCCCTTCTCCTCGCTGCGAGTAGCAGGGCAAACCACACCAGCCTTTCTCTCCCGCTCCTCGCTGTGAGGAGCAGGGCAAAACACACCAACCCATCTCCCCTTCTCCTCGCTGCGAGGAGAAGGGGCCGGGGGATGAGGAGCTTCATCCTCGTCACCAGTACGTTCATGGTACCGCTTGCGCGAAGCGTGCAGCTCCCGTCATCGCACCTATTGCTTTCAACAAGACTGTCGTGGAGTTCATTGACACGCAACATTTTGAATCGTTCATCTCCTGAACCTACCCGATTTAGTCCCACCAATTGAAAGCAAGTTCACCAATAGTCTGCGGCTTCCAGTACTTTATCTGTTCGCGTTCTATTCGGTCTAGTTGCTCCAAGTCCGACTTCTCGATCTTCCTCGAAAGCTCCTCGCATGTGGCGATGGTCACTTCCGGAAATAAGACGTTGATGCGTGAAGCAATCGCAAATGCATTGCGAAAACGAATCTCGCAAGTCACCAGCGGCTCTGCAAACGCAATGATTGGAAACGACGCATGGCCAAGGATAGAAATCGCCTC
>Ga0209985_10003276_pt1 | contig 13905 bp, 8 predicted proteins | sample NOAtaG_FD_187305 | JGI IMG/M metagenome (GOLD analysis project Ga0209985, IMG submission 187305) | Freshwater lake microbial communities from Lake Erie, under a cyanobacterial bloom - NOAA_Erie_Diel6S_1000h metaG (SPAdes) (version 2) | ecosystem: Environmental > Aquatic > Freshwater > Lake ...
GCTTCGACGACTTCGTGGCGAGCGTGATGATGGCGTCGCCCATGCCCAACGCGCGGGCCGGCAAACGAGGGCCGGGTCAGCGTCGTCGCAAGTAGGCGGCAAACAGGCCGGAATGCAGGCTCTGCAGCCGGCGGCGCTCGGTCGGCGACCCGGCGCTGCGGCTCTAGACTTGGCTGATGGCCGGTTTCGGGAAGCTGGCGGAGTTGCCCTCTTGAATCGCCCTTTCATCGTCCCCCTTGCGGGCTTGCTTCTGGGCCTGGCCCTGCCGGCCTTCGCGCAGACCGGCAGCGAAATCGAGCGTCGATGCATCGATGCGGTGCAGGGCAAGGTGGCCTGGAACCGGGCCGGCACCACGGCCTGGGCGGCCGACAACGTGCAGCGTCTGTGCCGCGGCAGCACGAGCCCGGAAACGACCATCGCCTGCTTCCAGGCCGAGATCCGCAACCACGACAACTGGAGCCGCGCCATCGCGGCTTGTGCGGCGCCGGCGACCCCGGCAGTCTCGCCGGTGCCGGTGCCGGTGCCGGTGCCGACACCGAACCCGACGCCGGTGGTGGCTGGCGGGTTCCCGGCCAACGAGACCGAACGTCGCTGCGCGCAATCGGTCCAGGGTCGTGTGGCCTGGAACCGCGCGGGCAGCAACCAGTGGGCACCGGGCAACCTGCAACGGCTGTGCCGCATTGCGGCCAGCTTCGAGACCACGGTGGTGTGTTTCCAGGCCGAGATCAGGGCCCACGACGACTGGAACCGCGGCCTCACGGCCTGTGCCGCCCAGGTGGGCTCGCCCACAGCCAACATCGCGGCGCTGGGCCTGGTGCAGGGCGGGCGCTTGGTCGGCGAGATGCGGCGCGCAGGACCGGGCCGGTGGTTCGAGCTGACGACCAATGGCTCGGTGGCCTTCAGCTTCGACGAAGTGCAGGCCGATGCCTGGACCATCGTGCTCGTGGATCGCAGCCGCAACGTGACGCTGCGGCTGGACCTGCGGGTCGGCAAGGTGTTCTACAGCGCTGCTGGCGCGCCTTTTGTGCCGCTGTACGACATACGGAAACCGGCGCCTGCGGGATCGCCGGGGATCGACGCCGCGCCGCCTCCGGCCGTCGCCGCGACATCGACTCCCGGTTGGACTTTCACGCCGGGGCCTTCACCCGCAACGACACCCGCAACGACACCCGCAACGACACCCGCAACGACACCGGCTCCCGGGTGGACCTTCACACCGGCGCCCGCGGCGACGCCGGCTCCCGCACCGTCACCCGCACAGGCACCCATCCCCGTGTCCGTGCCTGTGCCCGTCGCGACACCCGTGGTCGAGGCCAGCAAGGAGCCCGTCTGCATCGCCGTCGTCGGCCTGGCCCAGACCGGTCTGCCGGTTGGCGAGCTTCGCCGCGCCGGCCCGCGCGAATGGTTGGAGAACGGCACCGCCGGGGCCGTGCCGCGCCACTTCGAGGAGGCCGGCCGCGACTCTGGCTCGATGGTGCTGTTCGACCGCAGCCGCAACGTCACGCTGCGGCTGGACTTTCGCACCGGCAAGGTGCTGCGTGGAGAGTCCGGCGGGCCGCTGGTCGAGATGTACGAGATCCAGCGCCTGGACACCGGCTCGTGCACCGGGCGATGACGCCGTCGGCACCCTCGACCGAGCAACTGGACCGCCTGGCTGGCGGCATGAAGCTCGCGCTCGACCAGGCCCACAACGCCCTGCTGGTCGGTGAGGTCCCGGTGGGCGCGGTGATCGCACGCGAGCGCGCCGACGGGACGTTCGAGGTGGTCGCGACCGGCTACAACCGGCCGATCACCACGCACGACCCGACCGCGCACGCCGAGATCGTGGCCCTGCGTCACGCCGCCACGCTGCTGGAGAACTACCGCCTTCCCGAGTGCACGCTGTTCGTGACGCTGGAGCCTTGTGCGATGTGCTCGATGGCGCTGCTTCACGCCCGCTTCAAGCGGGTCGTCTTCGGGGCGCCGGATCCCAAGACCGGCGCTGCCGGTTCGCTGCTGAACCTGTTTGCCATGCCCCAGCTGAACCACCAGACCGAACTGGTGGGTGGTGTGCTCGCCGAACCCTGCGGTCGGCTGCTGCGCGAATTCTTTGCCGAACGCAGGCGCCAGCAGAAAGCCGAACGGGAGACGCCCGTCGAGCCTCCCATCCCGGTCGGCGATGTCCAGGTCCTGGATGCCGATCGCCTGCCCCCCACTTGAGCCGCCATGCCGTCCCTGACCCTGTTCAACCCTTCGGGCGTGGTGCTGCAGCCACCGCGTGTTCGCCTGGCCACGCGTCGCCTGCAGGGCCTGGGATTCGACGTTTCCGTGGACGACAGTGCATTGGCCCGCGCCAAGCGGTTTGCCGGTGACGACGACACCCGGCTGGCCGCCGTGGATCGTGTCGCCAAGGCCGCGCCTGACGTGGCGCTGGCGGTGCGCGGCGGGTACGGACTGAGCCGTCTGTTGCCGCGTCTGCCCTGGAAGCGAATCGCCAGCAGTGTCGACCGCGGCACGCGCTGGGTCGGCCACAGCGACTTCACGGCACTGCAGTGCGGACTGTTCGCCACCACCGGCGCCGCCAGCTGGTCCGGGCCCATGGGCACCGACCAGTTCGGCTGCCCCGACGACGAAGGCGGGCTCGACGAGGTCACGGCCGACTGCTTTGCCGAGGCCATGCGGGGTGAGCTCGAGGCGGTTGGTTTTCACACCGATCCCGGCCAAGACGGGCTGGACCGACGCGGCCTGATCTGGGGCGGCAACCTCGCGATGCTGTGCTCCTTGCTCGGCACCCCGTGGTTCCCGCGGGGGGAGCAGGTCAAGGGCGGCTTGTTGTACCTGGAAGACGTCAACGAGCGTCCGTTCCGGATCGAGCGAATGCTGCTGCAGCTGTTGCACGCCGGTGTGCTGGGCCAGCAGCGTGCGGTGCTGCTGGGCCACTTCACGAACTTCAAGCCCAGTCCGGCTGATCGCGGCTACCGCTTGACCGACGCCATCAACCACCTTCGTGCGGCAACCCGTGTGCCGGTCCTGACAGGTCTGCCGATGGGCCACGTGCCGCTGATCGTGACCTTGCCGTTCGGCCGGCCCGGGCGGCTGCTGGTCGACGGCCGGCAGGCCCTTCTGGGCTGGTAGCCGCCCCGGGGAACACCCGCGCCCGTTGCGGGCGGCCGGCTGCCTAGAATCGCCCCAGCTTCTTGAGGGTTTTCATGCGGTTCGGTGGCTGGTTTCGCAATGGGGCAGCGGCGGGCGTTGCGCTGGGGCTGCTCGTCGGTTGCAACAACAACCCCTGGCCCGAAGGCTCGGCTTCGAGCAACACGATCTTCTCCGCGGCGATCGAGAACTCGCCCCGTCACCTGGACCCCACCGCCTCGTACTGGTCCAACGACACCGCGTTCACGTACCAGGTCTACGAGCCGCCTTACGGCTACCACTTCTTCAAGCGGCCGTTCCAGCTCGAGCCCAAGTCGGCGGCGGCAGTCGCCAAGCCCTACTACCTGGACAAGAACGGCCAGCGCCTGCCGGACGACGCGCCGGCCGAGCAGATCGCGCAGAGCGTCTACGACGTGCCGATCAAGCCCGGCATCCTGTTTGCACCGCACCCGGCGTTTGCGAAGGACGAGCGCGGCCAATACCGCTACCACGCGATGCGGCCGGGCGAGCTCGGCCGGCGACTCCGGCCGGGCGACTTCGAGCACCAGGGCACGCGCGAGCTGGTGGCCGAGGACTTCGTCTACGCGCTCAAGCGCCACGCCACGACCCGCATCACGGCACCGATCTTCTCGGTCTTTGCCGAGTACGTGGTCGGCCTGCGCGAGCTCGGCGAGACGGTCAAGAAAGAAGACGCCAAGCTGCGCCAGGGCCTGGACCCGGCGAGCCTGGACAAGCCCATGCTCGACTTCCGCCGCTGGCCGATGGAGGGCGCCAGCGCGCCTGAGAAGCACCTGCTGCGCATCCGCATCAAGGGCAAGTACCCTCAGTGGAGCTACTGGATGCAGATGACCTTCCTGGCCCCGGTGCCCTGGGAGGCCGATGCCTTCTACGCCCAGCCCGGCATGGCCCAGGCGGGGCTGAGTCTGGACCGCTGGCCGGTGGGCACGGGGCCGTACATGGTCACCGAGTGGATCCAGGACCGCACCCACGAGATGGTGCGCAACCCCCATTACCGCGGCGAGCCCTTCCCCTGCGAGGGCATGCCCGACGACGTGGCCAAAGGCCTGCTGGCCGACTGCGGCAAGAAGACGCCGTTTGTCGATCGCATCGTCATCACCGTCGAGCGTGAGGCCGTGTCGCGGCGCGGCAAGTTCCGCCAGGGCTACTACGACCTCGACGTCTTCGAGCGCACCGACACCGGGATGGAGATGCGCGTCGAGATGCAGGACAGCGACGACGTGCGGGCCGAGTACGAAGCGCGTGGCTTCAGGCTCGACAAGTTCTCCGACGTCAACAGCTACTTCATCGGCTTCAACATGCTCGATCCGGTGCTCGGCCACGGCGGCACGCCGGCCGAAGCCGCGCGCAACCGCAAGCTGCGCCAGGCGATCTCGATCGCCATCGACTGGGAGGAGTACAGCAAGGTCTTCCCGAAGAAGGGCGGCGACGCCGCGCAAGGCCCGCTGCCGCCAGGCATTTTCGGCTCGCGCGAGGGCACGGCAGAGGGCACCAACCCGGTGACCCACGTCTGGAAGGACGGCGTGGCCCAGCGTCGCAGCATTGCCGAGGCCAAGAAGCTGCTTGCCGATGCCGGCTACCCGAAAGGCCGCGACGCCACCACCGGCCGGCCGCTGGTGCTGAACTACGACGTCTACTACCCCAACACGCCGGATCGCAAGCCTGAGATCGACTGGGTCGTGCGCCAGTTCGCCAAGATCGACATCCAGCTCGAGGTGCGCGCCACCGACAACAACCAGTTCCAGGACAAGGTGCGCAAGGGCAAGTACCAGGTGTTCTGGCTGGGCTGGAACGCCGACTACCCCGACGCCGAGAACTTCCTGTTCCTGCTCTACGGCCCCGCGGGCAAGACCAAGTTCGACGGCGAGAACACCTCCAACTACGCCAGCCCGGAGTACGACTCCCTCTTCGCCAGGATGAAGTCGCTCGACGACGGCCCCGAAAAACAGGCCCTGGTCGACCGCATGGTGCGGCTGGCGCAAGAGGACGCGCCCTGGACGATGGGCTTCTTCCCGTTCGCCTCGGCGGCAACGCAGGGCTGGATCCACAACTACAAGCCTGCGGTGCTGATCCGCGACCACGCCCGCTACCTGCGACTCGACAGTGCCTCCCGCGCGGCAAAGGTCGCGGACTGGAACCGCCAGGTGTGGTGGCCGATGCTGGCCTTGCTGCTGCTGGGCGTGGCAGGTGGGGTCGGTGCCTGGCGCAGCTTCAAGCGCCGCGAGCGGCTGAGCGGACGCGGCCAGTTCGTGGCTGGGGCCGACAGCACCGGGACAGCGGCCGGGCAGGGGGCCGACTGACACCATGCTGCGCTACATCGCCCGCCGCGTCTTCTACGGTTTCCTGATCCTGCTGGGCGTCAACCTGGCGACGTTCTTCCTCTTCTTCACGCTGAACACACCCGACGACATGGCGCGCCTGAACCTGGGCGGCAAGCGGGTTTCGCAAGAGGCCATCGAGAAGTGGAAGACCGAGCGCGGCTACGACAAGCCGCTGTACCTGAACGCTGCGCGCGACGGCAGCGCGCGCGTCACCGACACCATCTTCTGGGAACGCTCGGTCTCGCTGTTCACGTTGAACTTCGGCCGTGCCGACGGCGAGTCCGCCGGCAGCATCGGCCAGGAGGTCGCCAGCCGCATGTGGGTCAGCCTGCAACTGGCGCTGCCGCTGTTCGTCCTGCAGGTATTCGCGTCGACAGCGTTTGCACTGCTGCTGGTGATGTTCCGGCACACCGCGCTGGACTTCTGGGGCGTCGTCGCCTGCGTGCTGATGCTGTCGATCTCGAGCCTGTTCTACATCATCGTCGGCCAGTTCCTGTTCTCGCGCGTGCTGATGCTGGCGCCGATCTCGGGCTACGCGCCAGGCTGGGACGTGGTGAAGTTCCTGGTGCTGCCCGTGCTGCTGTCTCTGCTGTCGCGGCTGGGGAGCGAAGCGCGGCTGTACCGCGCGATGTTCCTGGAGGAGATGTCCAAGGACTACGTGCGGACCGCGCGTGCCAAGGGGCTGGCCGAGCACATCGTGCTGGGTCGCCATGTGCTGCGCAATGCGCTGATCCCGATCATCACCAGTGCGGGCAGTTACCTGCCGTACGTCTTTCTGGGCAGCCTGGTGTTCGAGAGCTTCTTCGGCCTGCCAGGGCTGGGCGCCTACGTCATCGAGGCCATCGGCAAGCAGGACTTCGCGATCGTGCGGACCATGGTCTTCCTGGGCTCGCTGCTGTACATCGCGACCTTCGTGCTGATCGACATCGCGTACTCGTGGGCCGACCCCCGCGTGCGCCTGGGCTGACGACGAGGACACCGCCGCCATGCCCAAGATCGTGATCCTGTGGACCGACGCCGCGATGTGGCTGTTGATGATCGCCCTCGTCGCCTACGCCGCGTGGGTGCTCAGGAGCCCGGCCCGCAGTGGCAACTGGAGGCGGGTCTTCCAGAGCCCGTCGGCGCTGGCCTCCAGCGTCGTGCTCGCGCTGTGCCTGGGCGTGACCCTGCTCGACAGCGTGCACTACCGGCCGCTGCTGCCGCCGGCGCCCGGCACGGCGGTGGGCGCTGGGCCGCAGTACGACACCCGCACGATGTCGCTGCTCGATGCGCTGATGGCCGATCTGGTCGCAGCGCGCGAGACCACCTACTCACGGCCGCTGGCCTACCTCGGGTTCACGAAGGAGACGACGGAAAGCGCCGACGGCACGGTCACGCGCACCGCCCCGCGCCTGCAGTTCGGGGGCTCGCACCTGAAGGACCCGCAAGCCGACTGGGCTGGTGACGTGCTGGGCCGCGCATTCATCGGCCTGCTCGGCGGGCTGTTGGTGGCCGCGCTGCTGTCGGCGCTGGCCGTTGCCGCCGTCGCCCGAACGCGGCGCGCGTCCTGGCGCGAGGCGGCCCTGCAGGTGCTGCACGGCGAAGGCGCGATCCCGTGGCGCGCGGCGCTGGCCGTGCTGTGGGTGCTGGGCGCGGTGGCCGGTCCGGCGACGGCGCTGTCCGGCCCCTACCACCTGATGGGCACCGACCTCACCGGCAACGACGTGCTGTACCAGGCGCTCAAGAGCATCCGCACCGCCTTTGTCATCGGCACGCTCGCCACGATCGCGACCTTGCCCTTGGCCGTGGTGCTGGGCATCGTGGCCGGCTACTTCAAGGGTTGGGTCGACGAGCTCGTGCAGTACGTCTACACCGTGCTCAGCTCGGTGCCCAACGTGCTGCTGATCGCGGCCTGCGTGCTGATGGTGCAGGTCTACCTGGACAAGAACCCCGAGCTCTTCGAGACCGGCACGGAGCGGGCCGATGTCAAGCTCTTCCTGCTGTGCGCCGTGCTCGGCCTGACCGGCTGGGCCGGGCTGTGCCGCTTGCTGCGCGCCGAGACGCTGAAGCTGCGCGAGCTGGAGTACGTCCAGGCTGCACACGCCTTCGGTGTCGGACACGGCCGCACGATGCTGCGGCACATCTTCCCCAACGTCGCCCACCTGATGCTGATCGTCACCGTGCTCGAGTTTTCGGCGCTGATCCTGTACGAGGCGGTGCTGAGCTACGTCGGTGTCGGGGTCGACCCGTCCATGAACAGCTTCGGCGGCATGATCAACTACGCCCGCGTCGAGATGAGCCGCGACCCGGTCGTGTGGTGGAGTTTTGCGGCGGCCTTCGGCTTCATGGTCACGCTGGTGCTGGCTGCCAACCTGTTTGCCGACGGCGTGCGCGACGCCTTCGACCCGCGCTCACGCTCGTTCCGGCCGCGGCTGTCGCGACGCAAGCCGGCACAGCCGACACTTTCGGCCTGATGCACGCGTGAAGGCCCCACGATGCTGAACATCCAGGACCTGCACGTCGCGCTCGATGCCGAGGCCGGCCTTGTGCGCGCGATCGCCGGGCTCGACCTGGCCGTTGAACGCGGCGAGACCTTTGCCCTGGTCGGCGAGAGCGGTTGCGGCAAGAGCATGACGGCGCTGGCGCTGATGCGCCTGCTGCCCGACAACGGCCGCGTCACCGCCGGCCGCATCGCGGTCGATGAAGGGCGTGAACCCGGCGTGGACTGGCTCGACCTGCCTGAAGCCGCGATGCGCCGCGTGCGGGGCGGACGGATCGGCATGATCTTCCAGGAGCCGGCCACCAGCCTGAACCCGGTGATGCGGGTCGGTGACCAGATCGTCGAGGCCATCGAGACGCACACCGCGCTGCGCGGCGCGGCCGCACGCGCCAAGGCCATCGACTGGCTGCGCAGGGTCGGCATCCCGGAACCCGAGCGCCGGATCGACGAGTACCCGTTCCGCATGAGCGGCGGCCAGAAGCAGCGCGTGATGATCGCGATGACGCTTGCCACCGAGCCGGACTTCCTGGTTGCCGACGAACCGACGACGGCACTGGACGTCACCATCCAGGCCCAGATCCTCGAACTGTTGAAGGACCTGCAGCGCGAGCGCCGAATGGGACTGCTGCTGATCACGCACGACCTCGCCGTCGTCTCCGGCATGGCGCACCGCGTGGCGCTGATGTATGCCGGGCAGATCGTCGAGGTCGCCGACGCCGCGTCGTTCTTCCGCGCCCCGAAGCACCCGTACGCGCAAGCCCTGCTGCAGGCGCTGCCCGGGGGCGGCAATCGCGGGCAGCCGTTGCGGGCGATCGCCGGCACGGTGCCGCCGTTGCACCAGGACTTCGCGGGCTGCCGGTTCGCGCCGCGTTGCGCGCAGGCGATGCCGTCGTGCGGGGATCGTGTGCCCGAACTGCGCGCGGTGGCGGCGGGGCATTCGGTGCGGTGCTGGTTGTACGAGGATGGTGCAGGAGACCACCCTCACCCCAGCCCTCTCCCGCTCGCGGGCGAGGGGGCCAGGCCGATGCCTCGGTCGACGGCCGAAAGGGGGCCGCTGCTCGATGTTCAGGATCTCAAGGTCCGATACCCGCTCAGCCGGTCCTGGCTCGGGGGTGCGAAGACCTTCTTCGACGCCGTCGGTGGCGTCAGCTTCAGCGTCGCGAAGGGCGAGACGCTGGCGCTGGTCGGCGAATCGGGTTGCGGCAAGACGACCACCGGCAAGGCCATCGTGCAACTGCTGCGCGCCACGGCCACGATCGAGGGCAAGGCCGTGCTGGCCGGGCAGGACCTGTTTGCGCTGCAAGGCGATGCCCTGCGCGAGGCCCGCCGTCGGGTGCAGATCATCTTCCAGGACCCGTTTGCGTCGCTGAACCCCCGCATGCGGGTGCAGGAGCTTCTCGAAGAGGGCCTGATCGCGCTGCGCCCCGAGCTTGATGCTTCGGCCCGCCTGACCCGGCTGCAAGCGCTGGCGGATCAGGTCGGCCTTCGCCGCGACGCGCTGGAGCGCTGGCCGCATGAGTTCAGCGGGGGCCAGCGTCAACGCATCGCCATTGCGCGTGCATTGGCGGTGCAGCCCGATCTGATCGTCTGCGACGAGCCGACCTCGGCGCTCGACGTTTCGGTCCAGGCGCAGATCCTGAACCTGCTGCGCGAGCTGCAAGCGGAATTCGGGCTGTCCTACTTGTTCATCACCCACAACATGGCGGTCGTCGAACACCTGGCTGATCGGGTCGCGGTGATGCAGCGCGGCCTGATCGTCGAGCAGGGTCCAGCCGACGCCGTCTTCGGCCAGCCGCAACAGGTCTATACCCGTGAACTGCTGGCCGCGGTACCGCGCTTAAGGGCATAGCCTGCCTGCGGTGGCGGGTATCGGTGGCGCACTGTTGCATGGTGCCAACGACATCGCGAGCCTTCGCTCATCGCAAACCCGTGCCAGTGCCATGTTTCGCGGTGTTGCGAAGTGGGTAGGTGTCGGCCAAGTTGTTGACTATGAACAACTTTCCTGGTTCCAGGAAAGGCGCATTGCAGGTTTGGCGTCACAAGTTCCCGGTCATCAGGGATGACCCGAGGGCGAGACCGAAAACGGGCAACGTGACAATCCGCAACCATGTCCCATGCCCCGAAGGGTGGCGCCGTTTGTCAGCGCCGGCTTTTCCTGCTGGGCAATTGAAGTTCCGAGCCCTCACTTTTCTCAGGAGATCGTTCCTCATGTTCAAGAGAACCCAGGTCTGCACCGGCGTTTTGGCCGCGATCGGCACTTTGGGCGCGTTTGCCGTGGCAACGCCCAGTTTTGCCCAGGAGGCACAGCGCATCGAAGTCACCGGTTCGCTGATCAAGCGCATCGAAGGCGAGACCGCGCTGCCGGTCACGACCCTGCGCACCGACGAGCTCGTCAAGGCCGGTGTCACCAACGCCGAGCAAGCCGTCAAGTTCATCACCCAGAACACCAGCGGCACGGTCACCTCCGGCTCGGTCAGCGGCACCAACGGCGCGGCCGCCTACGCCAGCCTGCGTTCGCTTGGCGCCGGTGCCACGCTGGTGCTGATCAACGGCAAGCGCATGGTCAGCAACCCGTTCTCCAGCGTTGCCGTCGACCTGAACTCGATCCCTTTGGCGGCGATCGACCGCATCGAGGTCCTGACTGATGGCGCCTCGGCGACCTACGGTACCGATGCGACGGCGGGCGTGATCAACTTCGTGATGAAGAACGCCTTCCGCGGCGGCTCGGTGGATGCGGCCTACTTCAAGACCGAGGCTGGCGGGGGCGATGTCACCACCGCCAACGCGTCCTTCGGACTGGGTGACCTGACGCGCAGCGGCTGGAACGTCTATGGCGCGTTCAATTACCGCGACCAGAAGCCGATGAGCGGTATCGCGCGCGATTTCATGGCCACCTCGTACCAGCCGCAACTGGGCTTCAACGGCCTGAGCCCGACCAGCTTCCCGGCCAACTACACCCAGCCCGGCGGCCCGGCCGGCAACTTCAACCCGACGCTGGTTGTCAGTGGCGTTGCCCCTAACCAGACGGCTTCCGGTTGCTTGCCGCTGGGGTCGATTGCGGCTCCGGAAGCCAACGGAACGTTCTCCCGCTGCTTCGCCGACACCCAGGTGTTCACGCAGGTCGTGCCGATCCAGGAGCAGGTCGGTGGACTGCTGAAGGGCAGCCTCTCTTTGGGCAACCACTTGCTCTATGCCGAATACATCCGTTCGGTGAACACGGTCCAGACCCAGATCGCTCCGTCGCCTGAAGGTGGCCTGCAGGTGCTGCCAGCGTCTCCGTTCCATCCGTCCAAGCTGCCGAACCCGCCCGCAGGCTTGCGTGCCGACCTACCGGTCAACGTGAACTGGCGCACCGTGCCGCTGGGCGCTCGCCAGGGCAAGCAGGAAAACGTCACCCAGCGTGCCGTTCTCGGCGCCGAGGGCAGCTTCGGCGACTGGTTCTACCAGGCCCATGCCCTGTGGTCGAACTCGGTGGTCGAGAACTACTTCCTGCAGGGTTACCCCACCACGACGGCATTGATCGCCGGTGTTCGTGGCGACGGCGATGATCCCCGCAACAACGTCGCTGGCCAGCCGCCGTCGATCGACTTCACGCCGACCCCGCTGAACCCGTTCGGCGCCCAGACCGCTGCGGGTCTGGCCTATCTTCAGCAGAACTCGGTTCTGGGCAAGGTCCAGGACGGCGAAGGCACCCTGCAGAGTTTGAATGCGGCGGTTTCCGGCCCGCTGTTCAAGCTGCCGGGTGGCGACGTGCAGATGGCGGTCAGCACCGAGTTCCGCAAGGAAGAGATGGTGTACCGCACCGATGTCGCCAAGGTCAGCCAGGCGGCCAGCTCGGGTCTGGCGGGTGCCGGTGCGATCCGCATCGGTGACCGCGATGTCACCGCTGCGGCGCTGGAAGTGAACCTGCCGCTCCACAAGATGCTCGAGGCCACGCTGTCGGTTCGCCACGACAAGTACAGCGACTTCGGCAACACCACGAACCCGAAGATCGCCTTCCGCTTTTCTCCGGCCAACTTCCTGGTGTTCCGCGGTTCGTACAACGAGGGCTTCACGGCGCCGACGCTGACCGCGCTGTATGCGCCGAATGCGACCACCTTCACCGGCAACCGCTACAACGACCCGACGCTCTGCCCGGGTGGTGTACCGGCTGCCAACGCGGATCCGGCCAACGACTGCGGCATCCAGTTCCAGCGCCTGACCGGCGGCAACGACAAGCTCCAGCCCGAGACCTCCAAGGCCTGGAACATCGGCGTCGTCGTGCAGCCGCTGCCGTCGCTGACGGTGGGCGTGGACTTCTGGCATTACCTGATCCAGGACTCGGTCAGCACGCTCGGCGAGCAGACCATCTTCGGCGATCCGGTCAAGTACGCAGGGCTGTTCGTGCGTTGCTCGCAGGCCCCGGCGGCCCGCCAGGCGGCGATCGGTGCCTGCCGCGGCGCGACCCCCGGCCGCGATCCGTTGGCCTACATCCTCGAGACCAACCAGAACCTGGGCGACACCAAGACCGAAGGCGCGGACATCACGATCGCCTGGAACAGCGGAGCCACCTCGCTGGGCCGGTTCGGTGCCAGCCTGCGCGGGTCCTACGTTCGCAAGTACGAGTTCCAGGTAGAGCCCGATGCCCGCTGGTTCGACCCCGTGGGCAACTACAGCCCGCAGTACGGCGGCCCGGTGATCCGCTACACCCAGGTGATCCGCCTGAACTGGGATCTGGCCTCGTGGGGCTTCTCGTTCGGCAACCGCCACATCAGCGGCTACCGAGACCAGAACGCCAACGGTGCACCGTTCAACCGCGCCCCGTTCAACACCAACGAGGTCGGCAGCTACAACATCTCCGACGCGTCGGTGACCTGGACGGGCATCAAGGGCCTGACCTTGTCGCTGGGCATCGAGAACCTGTTCGACCAGGATCCGCCGTTCACCAACCAGCAGGCACGCTTCCAGGCCCGTGCCTACGACGACCGGTTCCACAACCCGCTGGGTCGTGCGTACCGTTTCTCGGCGAAGTACCAGTTCTGACCGGACACGGCACCCCTCCGCGTGACGGGGGGCGCATCAAAGCGGGCTTCGGCCCGCTTTTTCTTTGTCTGCCAACCCTGCGCCTACCCCTCTGGACACGTTGCTCTCAGCCAACAGTTGTGGCATGCGCGCAGCGTTTTCGGCTTTCCCCCAGGGCGGCATGACGTTCAGTGACGGGACAATGACCCCACGCTGTGCCTGCCATTGATCGAGGCAGTGCCGGGCGGCCAAAAGCGCCGCCAAAGGATTCGGTTTCGGCAGTTGATCACCCAAAAGCAGACGTAGGAGTCCCTAAAAAATGTTCCATCGTTCGAAAGTCGCGCTGGCTGTTGCCACGCTATCGGCCGGTCTGGTTGCTGCATCTGCAGTCCAGGCCCAGGATGCCCAGCGCATCGAGATCACGGGGTCGTCGATCAAGCGAATTGCCGCTGAAGGCGCGCTGCCGGTCATCACGCTGAACAAGGCTGACATCCAGCGCACCGGCGCGACCAGCGTTCGCGACCTCGTCCAGTTGCTGCCGGCCATGCAGGGCTTCACGGCCTCTTCGGACACGGTCAACGGTGGCGGCGGTGGCACGACCACCGCATCGCTGCGCAACATCGGTGAGCTCTACACGCTGGTGCTGCTGAACGGCCGCCGGGTTGCGCCGTTCAACACCGGCTCCACCGTCAACCTCGAGCAGCTGCCGCTGGCCGCCATCGAGCGCGTCGAAGTCCTGGCCGACGGCGCGTCGGCAATCTACGGCTCGGACGCCATTGCAGGCGTGGTGAACTTCATCACCACCAAGAACAGCACCGAAGGCACGGTCGACGTGCGCGTCGTGATGCCGCAGAAGAAGGGCGGCAAGGAGTCGCAGGCCAGCATCACCAAGGGCTTCGGCGACCTGGACCGCGACGGCTTCAACGTGCTGGTCGGTGCCTCGTTCGAGAAGGA
>Ga0209985_10003282_pt1 | contig 13882 bp, 12 predicted proteins | sample NOAtaG_FD_187305 | JGI IMG/M metagenome (GOLD analysis project Ga0209985, IMG submission 187305) | Freshwater lake microbial communities from Lake Erie, under a cyanobacterial bloom - NOAA_Erie_Diel6S_1000h metaG (SPAdes) (version 2) | ecosystem: Environmental > Aquatic > Freshwater > Lake ...
AGAAGGAACATCGAGAGCGTGTGCTTACGCTTGTAGTGGCCGATCTCGTGGGCCAAGACTGCGACCACTTCCTTGGTGCTCAGTTTCTCCAAGAGCGTGTCGAAGAGGACGATGGTCTTGCTCTTGCCTAGTCCTGTGAAGAAGGCATTCGCTTTCGTCGAGCGTTTCGATCCGTCCATTACGAAGAGTTTCCCGAGTGAATAACCCTGTGATGCGCAGTATCGCTCTACCTCGCTTCGCAATTCGCCATCAGGGACCGGGGTCAACTTGTTGAAGAGCGGCAGGATCAACTTCGTCCCGAACATGAAGAAGAAGAGCGAGAAACCGGCGAAGAGGAGCCAAGCCCAGAGCCAGAAGGTCGAACGAAGCTCCTGATAGATCCATAGGACTGCGGTCAGGAGAGCTCCACCGATGACCAAGGTGAGGAGGAGACCCTTGATCAAGTCGGAGACGAATGTGACGACAGTCGACTTGTTGAAACCGTACTTGGCCTCAACCTTGAATGTGGAGTAGATACCAAAAGGCAGCGAGATCAGATTGGAGAAGAGCGTCAAGATCCCGATGAAGGCGAGAGAGATGACGATCTCATTACTCCACTGCTCTCTCACAAAGGAATCGAGAGCAGCGAACCACTCATAGGTGAGCGCAAGGATGAGAAGGACGAAGAAGAGAGTGGATGAGATGAAGGAGACCTTGTAGTTCGCTGCCTGATACTCGACGGATCGTCGATGCTCCTTCTCGTCATAGAGCTCTGACAACTCGCTATCGAGCGGTCGCTTCGATGACCTGTGGTTGAGGAAGTCGACGAAAGTGTTTATTCCATAGTCGAGAGCTACGAAGAAGGTGATCGCACCAAGGATCCAGGTTTCCATGACGCAAAGAATACTTGCTGCATCACGTTTATCTCACAAAGCCTCGTCACTTGGATTGTGGCGAGTACTTTTATCGCATGGTTGAGATCGAGTTCCTCGGTGGTGTCAGGTCAGTTACCGGCAGCAAGTTCTTGGTCAGGGGTGAACGAGTCGAGGTACTTGTCGAATGTGGTCAATATCAGGGGCTGAAGGAGTTACGAAGGAGGAATTGGGAGCCCTTCCCGATCGAACCGCGAGAGATCGATGCTGCAGTGATCACACATGCACACCTCGACCATTGTGGTCTGTTACCTAAATTGGTACGGGAGGGTTTCACCGGAAGTATCCACTGCACCGCGGATACTGCACGACTCTCAGCAATCGTCCTTGCTGATGCAGCGAAGATGCAGATGGAGGATGCCGAATACGCAGCACGTAAGGGCTATTCACGGTACAAGGTTCCGCTCCCACTCTTTGATGAGCGTGATGCACAAGAGGCGATCGAATATCTCACTCCCCATCCATTCCATCAACGAAGTGAGATCGCACCCGGTGCATTCGTGACCTTCCATAGAGCCGCACACATCCTCGGCTCATCGTTCGTCGAGCTTGAGATCGAAGGGCGGCGGATCATCTTCTCCGGCGATCTTGGCCGCAAGAATCATCCGCTCCTCTCTGATCCTGATCCACTTCCACATGGAAAGATCGATGCTCTCTTGGTGGAGTCAACCTACGGAGATCGAAGTCACCGGATCCCCGGGGATGCGTTGAGAGATGTCATCAACCGCACGGTGAAGCGAGGTGGGACGGTCGTCATCCCGGCCTTCGCCGTCGATCGGACTGAGGTGATTCTCCATCGCCTCAAGGAATTGATTGCGACAGGATCGATCCCTAAGGTCCCCATCTTCGTCGACTCACCTATGGCTCTCGCCTCACTCGATGTCTATCGTGCGGCATTCGAGTCGGATGCCGTCGACATAGACCTCAAGATCGCAGTCGATGGCGATCCATTCGATTCAGAGTTCTATCAAGCAGCAAGGTCAGTCGAGGCATCGAAGGCGATCGCCCAGCTGGAGAGTTCATCGATCATCGTCTCTGCAAGTGGAATGGCTGCCGGCGGTCGAGTTCTCCACCACTTGCGACGATTGCTGCCTGATCCACGCAACACCGTCGTTCTCGTCGGCTATCAAAGCATTGGGACCCGAGGTCGCACTCTCGCAGATGGCGCCAGCACTCTCAAACTATTCGGATCCGTTGTCGATGTACGCGCAGAGATAGCTGAGGTGAAGGAATTCTCTGTCCATGCCGATTCCGGCGAGATGATCACATGGTTATCCACTGCAAGTGAGAAGCCGGGACACGTCTTCATCGTCCATGGCGAGTCTGATGCCGGGACTCACTTCCAAGGACTCCTCAGTGAGGGGTTGGGATGGAGTTCGACGATCCCGGACCGAAATCGGCGTTACGCGATCTGATCCGTTCGATTCGTTCTCGCGCGACTCTCTCACTGGGAGAGCGATGACCCAAGATCGCACTCAGAACTCGTAGCGCGAAGTTGGAGAGATGGAGGTTGATTCTCCATGGACGAGGTAACCCGAGAAGTTCTCGATCCTGATCATCGAGGGTGAGGATCGCAGCCTTGGCAAGGATGGAATAGAAGAAGAGCCCTGCTCTACTGAATGGTGGCTTGAGTATGAATCGGACAACTTCCTCGGTCTTCTCGTTACGAGTCAATTCATCTACGCGAAAATCTGCAAGGAGCGACTCCAATTCCGCAAGATCTTGCGGTGCATCAACTAGTCCAAGTGGGGTCGCGCTCATCGCCCACTCTCTGACATATGCGTCAGCAAGTGCCCTGCCTTCGAGTTGGGATTGATCTTCGCTCTTTGGACGCACACCATCTCCCACCATCAGGTAGCTCTTGAGAAAGGAATCGGTGAAGGCGCAGTGCACCCAGAGCAGGTATCGCTGATCCTTCGCACGATAGTGCGCGCGAGATCCATCCCTTGTCACGAACTCTCCAGTGACCTTCTCATGCATCGCGTTGACGCGGTTTGCTTCCTTTTCGATCGCTGATCGCGAAGCAAAGGTCGTGATGGTGAGCCATTTGGTAGTGCCAGCGAGTCGACCTAAGGGATCGGACTCGTACCGAGAGTGTGATGCCACGCCGTTGAGTGGTGCTGGGTGTGTCGCCTGAAGCAGAAGTGCTCTGATTCCTCCGATGATGGTGACCACACTTCCGTGGATCTTCCAGACCGCAGATTCAGGACCGAAGAGCCCTTCATCGTCGCCTTCTGCGATCGAATCGACCCAATCAGGTCGTCCATCCTTTGAGCCGGAGACCACTTCGCGGAATCGATTCGCCAACGGTCTGACAATAGGAAGATTACTCAGATCTCGCACGGGGCAGAGAGTAGGACTAAGTAAGTGATTCTTCTCGCCAAAGAAGGCTCACGGAGTCTTACTACTTCTGCTTGCCTTCATCCTTCTTCTTCTCCCCTGTCACGCGACCGGCATGAGCCTTCGCACTCGGATCACGACGCGTCTTGATGACGCTGGCAATGACCGAGATGATCAGGATCGCAGCGATGACGATGAGGCTCGTCGATGTCGGGATCTTCGGGATCGGATCATAGATATCGTGGAAATAGAGCATGACGAGCTTTGCGCCGATGAATACCAAGATGAATGCCAGACCCAGCGAGAGATAGACCAGTTTGTCGAGCAATCCCTTGAGAAGGAAATAGAGCGCCCGAAGTCCCAGGAGTGCGAAGGCATTGGCTGAGAAGACCAAGAATGGCTCCTGGGTGACACCGAAGGTCGCCGGTATCGAATCGAGCGCGAAGAGAAGGTCGGTCGCACCGATTGCGATCATCACCAGGAACATCGGGGTAGCAAGTCGCTTTCCGTCGATCCTGACGAAGAGCTTGGTTCCGTGATACTCATCTGTCATCGGTGTGACTTTGCGGACGCGACGGACGATGAAATTCTCATTCGGATCCGGGTCTTCGTTCCAATGGCGCATCAAGCCGAAACCGGTCCAGATCAAGATCGCACCGAAGATCACGAAGGTGAAAGCGAAGGCGGCAAGGGCCGCTGCACCGATCGCGATGAAGATGGCACGCAAGATGAGCGCAAGGATCACGCCGATGAGAAGGACTCGTTGTTGATAGATGGCTGGGACGGCGAATTGTGCGAGGATGATTGCGAAGACGAAGACGTTGTCGACCGAAAGTGACTTCTCCACAAGGTAGCCGGCGAAGTACTCAGTTCCCCACGGACCGCCGTAGTACCACTGCACCCAGATACCGAAGATGACAGCGATGCCGATGTAGACGATCGACCAAAGCGCCGCCTCTTTGAACTTCACCTCATGGGGATGAGCGCTCACCGTCACCAAGTCGAGGACGATCAACGCGATGATCGCAGCTACCACCACCGCCCAGACCGTCAGCGAGACATTCATCGAAGGGTCAGCGGCAAGCGCAATAGGCAGTGATGATGAGAGTGAGAGCATGGCCAAAGCCTACGGGTGGGGGATGCATCCTTCGTCTCGGAATGGAATCGGCGATGACCGCGGCCGATTCAACCCCTAGCATTCGAACTATGTCACCGAGAGCGAATGTCTATTCACACCGGGGTGGGGTGGCATCCCGTCAACCCCTTGCCACGAGTGCAGGTCTCTCCGTCTTGAGTGATGGAGGTAACGCCGTCGATGCAGCGATCGCAACGAGTGCGGTACTGACCGTCGTTGAACCAGGTGATTCGCACCTCGGTGGAGATCTCTTTGCGATCTATCACTCGGGCAAGGATCGAAAGACTGTTGCACTCAATGGCAGCGGCGAAGCTCCACACGGTGCGACTCTCAGCGAATTCAAAGGTGGAATCCCACTCCACGGCTACAAGGCGGCCACGGTTCCTGGACTTGTCTCAGGATGGTTCGCAGCTCACGAGAGATGGGGGCGCCTTCCCATCGGAGAGATACTTGCACCAGCGATCCACTATGCGCGAGGAGGTTTTCCGGCTACTCCGGGATTGATTCGACGCATCAATCACCACCTCAAAAACTTCCCAGATTCGAAGGTCTTTCAACAGTTGCAGATCCCGACGGATCTCAAAGTCGGGCAGATCATCACACTCCCCGATCTCGCATGGTCACTGACTGAGATCGCCACGAAAGGTCGTGATGCTTTCTATTCCACTTCCATCGCAGAACGCATCGTCGCGGCGACTTCGGAGTGGTTCTCGCTGGAAGACCTAGCGGCACATCACACCCGCATCGAAGAGCCCCTTCGTGGGAAGTACCGTGATCAGATCATTTATGCGCAACCACCACCGAGCCAAGGGATGATCCTGCTTAGTGAGATGCTCCTCGCTGATCGGATCGACTTGAAATCGATGAGTGAGGTCGATCGGATCCACTTCCTCGTCGAAGCAAAGAAGATCGGTTTTGCAGATCGCTATGAGACGCTCGGAGACCTCCCCGATACGAAGGAAGATGTTGCGCGAGTGTTGAGCGAATCTCATATCGCACGTCGTCTCGACGAGATCGAGATGGGAAGTGCTCGCACTGCTCCGATCGAAGGAAGCGAGGGAAGCGATACCACCTATCTACTTGCCGCGGATGACGAGGGCAACGCGATCTCCTGGATCCAGAGCGTCTTCCATGGCTTCGGCGCTTCGTTCGCCGTCGAAGGAACTGGAATCCTCTTGAACAATCGATTGACCGGATTCTCACTTGATGAGGACTCGCCGAATCTCATCGCGCCCGGAAGGCGCCCGGCACATACTCTCAATGCATTCATCGTCACTCATGCCGATGGTTCGCTCCACCTGGTCAGCGGTACACCAGGAGCGAACATTCAGGTACAAACCAATGCGCAGATCATCAGCAATGTGATCGACCTTGGAATGAGCGCGCAAGAAGCAGTCGATGCACCACGGTGGCAGCATCTTGTCGCGCCTGGTGAATCGGCGAGCGTGGAGGGATATCGAGGAGTCTTGCAATTGGAGTCGCGTTTCGATGGTGCGACGATCGAAGGTCTGCGATCGAAAGGTCATGAAGTGGCTGCCATCACACCTTTCGGACATGGTTCTGCCGTGCAGTTGCTCCGCATCTTGGAGAATGGGACATACGAGTTCGGCTCGGATCCACGATGTGAAGGTCTGGCTATCGGGCTCTGATTGCCTTCGCTAGAGTGCTCGCATGACCCATGAAGTGATCACTGCGTATAAGGATTCAGGTAATCGATTCGTCTCGATCGCACTCGCTAGCAATGACTCCGACATGGCCAAGGTGCCAGCGGAGAACGAATGGAATGGCGCGTTCATCGTCCATCACATGGCTGACTTCGAGATCCACTTCGCTCATCGCATCCTCCGGCTCCTGACTGAGGAGAATCCTGAGATCGTTGGCTACAGCGAAGAGCCATATCCAGGCAATCTCAACTACGCCGCGCGTGATTGGAAGACATCCGTTGCCTTGATTGAAGCGACGCGAAAGGCGATCAGTGATGTCCTCTCGCGGGTCAATGAGGCTTCACTCTCCCGCCCCGGAGTCCACTCTGAGCGTGGAGCGATCACTCTCCATGACATCGTCAAGAGCGCGGCCAACCACATCAACTCTCACGCGGAGCAACTCGAGGCAGCGCTCAAGTCTTAGGCAGCGCCCTCTCAATGTTCTCTGGCCTCTCGTCCCTAACGATCCCCCTCGCCTCCATATCTGAGTGGACCGAGGGAATTCTCATCGAGACCACACCGCTACTCATATATACGACCCTCTTCCTCTTCGTCTTCATCGAGACTGGGATCCTGATCGCTTTCTTCCTTCCAGGCGACTCCGTCCTCTTCGCAGCAGGCTTCATTGCGGCAAGTCGTGAGGACACATCAATCACGATTCTTGTCACCGTGATCTTCCTAGCTGCATTCCTAGGCGACCAAGTCGGGTTCGTCCTCGGTCGACACTTCGGCCGGCCCTATCTCGACAAATACCAAGCACCTAAACTGAAAAAGATGATCGAACGGGCCGAGCGCTTCTACGCGAAATACGGCTACTCCGCCATCATCTTGGCTCGCTTCTATCCATGGATTCGCACCATCGTTCCACCGCTTGCTGGAGTCAGCCGAATGAATTACTACAAGTTCCTCTCCGCAAACATCATCGGAGCCTTCCTATGGGGAGTCGGGATCACGATGCTCGGTTATTACGCAGCCTCGATTCCGATCCTCGAAGAGTCAAGCCATTGGATCGCAGCCTTCTTCATTCTCTTGACCATCGCGCTCTCAGTCCGTAACTACATCAAGGCCAAACGCGAACTCTGATCAACGTTTGATGCTGTAGCCCTTTGGACACTTCGGGGCTTTCCCCGTGACGACTTTCTGCACTTTCCCTTTGACACATGTGATGGAGGCGCGATTGTTGCTCTTACCCGTCGCGGCGCTACCGCTCGCCTTCTTCACAGGTGGCATCTTGATACTCAAAGTCGGTGAAGAGAAACCGAAGTTATAGGCACGGATCTCGAAGACATCGAGATCTTTGAGATAGCGCGAGTTGTAAGTTGCGACATCACTCTGACCTTGGGCATAGGAGATCTCGACTTTCGCCACCTGTCCGGCTTGGCTAGGTTCGAGATTGAAAGCCCGGCGAATCACCTCACCTTTGATTGAGACTTCCATCCATCCCTTGTTCAGCGTCTTGCGATCGAAGAGGAAGTGAGGCCCATACATCGGTACCGTGATCTGACCTTGCTCTTGGTCATACTGCACCTGACCCAACGATCCAGTTGGTCCCGTGACGAATATTCCGCCAGCCGGGTAACCCTTCAACTTCTCGAATTGATAGATATAGGGCGAGAGGTAGATCGAGAATCCAGTCGAGGCTGTCTCCGCGTAGGTGTCTTGGATCGCGCATGTAACGCGTGGATCTGCTGAAGGATCGAATGCCCGTCCCGGGACTTGGCAACCGTATTGATTGGGGTAGACGGTGCCTTGTATGTAGGTCAGTGCGACACCATCCGAGCTCTTGCCGAAGGTGATGAGCGGATTCTTCATATTTGCCGTGATCGTCCCTGCATTGGCAGCGATGGCATTTGACTTCAAGGTGATGCGCCATGTCGACCCGTCGGGCACAGTCTGCGCGCTCCAACCGTCGGCGCGATCCCAGGTGCGCTTCACTCCTTGATCCACCCATTGATAGATCTCGAACGACGAGCCGCTACCGCTGATCATCAAACGAAAGATCAAGTCCTTGCCATCCGGCAAGAGTCCAGAAGCGGTGTAACAAGCGTCATGGAGATAGACACCCCGCGAACCGTTGAGGTTCGGTGGTACCGAATCGCAGAATTTAGTCGGATCGTTGGTGAATTCACTGAGGTCGTAACTGGTCTTCTTGTAGCCGAACTTCGGATTAGTGCTCGGCACGGTCTTCTTCCATACGATGCTCGCATAATCCAACTGGCCATTTGCATCACGCTTCTCTGCCATGGGATCACTGAACTCAACGCTCTCGACACAGTCGGTGTTTCGAAAACCGCTCGAGCAATCAACCCAATAAGGGGTCTCGGATGGATAGAACTCCTCAGAAGAGGAAGTCGGTGCAAGGAGTGTGACGAGTGCGAGCGAAAACGCCACCGTCCACGCCTTACGAATCATGAACCCGACATTACTCGGCAGATCAGCAGATGCCTAGAGAACAGGCGAAAGATGAGAAGTTGTGAGCAACTCCTTGACCATCGGGACCACCTTCGTGGCATAGAGCTCGATGGAACGCATCAACTTCTCATGGGGCATGGGACCGGTCGCGTACTTGAGGTCGAACCTCTGCGCACCGACTGCCCGCATCGCATACGCGATCTTGCGGGCGACCGTCTCCGCAGAGCCGACGTAGAGCGATCCTTGCCTTACTTCAGCGATGAAGTGACCCTTGTCGATCACTCCCCAACCGCGTTCTCTACCGATTCGTCCGAAAGAGGTCTGATAGTGCGGCCACTGCTCTTCGATGGCTTGCTCATCGCTATCGGCTATGTGACCGGGTGAATGGATCGAAATGGGAAGTTCAGGCTTGCCGAACTTCGCCAAAGATTCCTTGTAGAGAGCCGCATAGGGAGCAAAACGTGCTGGGTCTCCGCCAATGATTGCAAGGGCCATCGGGATCCCGAGTCGCGCAGCGCGAACCACCGACTCCGGCGATCCGCCGACTCCTACACGTAGCGGGATGTGACCGCGCTCGGTCTTCGGATAGATCTCTTGGTTATGCAATGGAGCTCGAAGCTCACCGGACCAGGTGATCGATTTCTCCTCCAACAACTGCACCAGAAGTTCCAACTTCTCTTCGAAGAGTCGACCATAGTTATGGAGTTCGTATCCGAAGAGTGGGAATGACTCAGTGAATGAACCACGCCCTGCTGTTATCTCTGCGCGGCCCCCAGAGAGCCCATCGACTGTTGCGAATCCTTGATAGACGCGGACTGGATCGGCGCTCGATAACACTGTGACTCCTGAACCCAAGATGATTCGAGAAGTACGCGTTGCGATGCCAGCAAGGACGGTCTCTGGCGAGGAGATAGCGAAATCATCCCGGTGATGCTCGCCGACATTGAAGTGATCGAGACCGAGTCGGTCTGCAAGGACTGCTTCCTCGACGACGTGGCGAAGCACTGAACCGGCACTCTCTGGAATACCGTGCGAGTCCACGGTCATGTCACCAAAGGTGTCTAGTCCGAATCGGTGGTTCTGATCCATCTCACGCCTCCGTCAGCGCGACCCTTGTCGAGGTCACCTCGCTGGAAGGATACCTGATGGTTGAATATTCAACTACTTTTAGGATTCCTGCTTCGCCTGCTCCTCGGCGACCTTCTTGCGGACTTCTTCCATGTCGAGGGCGCTCACTTGCGTGATGAGCTCATCGAGAGCATTCCCAGGGAGCGCCCCTGGTTGGCGGAAGAGGAGGATTCCGTCTCGGAAGATCATCAAGGTAGGGATCGACGAGATTCCCGCTGCTTGCGAGAGGGCCCCTTCGGCATCGGTGTCGACCTTGGCGAATGTGAGTTCCGGGTACTTCTCACTCGCGGCCTCGTAGATCGGTGCGAACTGGCGGCAGGGACCACACCAAGCAGCCCAGAAGTCGACCAGTACCGTTCCTTCTTTGGAGATGAGAGTCTCGAATTCCTCTCCGGTGACATCGATAGTAGCCATAGCGGGAAGGTTATACCCTAGGGGGTATAAATGCAATCACAGGCGGGTCAAGGGATGGATCGAAGAACTAGCGAAGGAGTGAGAGATGCCCGAAGAAGGCATACATACCCACGGTAGAGATGTACTCGATCAACTTGCGCCCGAGGGGCGAGCGCTCCGAGAGTTGATCCCTGACGTCTATAAGGCATTCGCCGATCTCTCCAAAGCCGCGCATGCACCAGGCGTGCTCTCGCCCGTAGAGAAGGAGTTGATCGCCCTAGGTATCGCCGTCGCTCGTGAGTGTGACGGTTGCATCGCATCCCATGCACGTTCCCTTGCGATGAAAGGGGCTACCGAGACCCAGGTTGCTGAGGCGCTTGGCGTCTGCATTCAAATGCTGGGTGGACCAGGGACTGTCTATGGTCCGCGAGCGTTCGCTGCCTTCCGTTCCTTTATGGCACCGAAGGAGTAGCGGAGCTCAAGAGTTCACCGCGTCATTGATCAGCGAACGAAGACCTCTCGCCCTGCTTCCCTATCCGTCTTGATCAACTCTCGCACGCCTTCGACTGCGACCTTGAGGAGAGAGTCAAGAGGTGGCATCGGATCCTTGGCATGGACCATTGCAATCCCACCAGCGCGTGCCTTGAGCATCGAAGAGACGATGTAGATACCGGCGGCCTCCATCTCGGAACAGAGCGCGCCGCCTAACTCCCATGCCCGCCAGCGACTTAGAAGTTCGTCGGCAACGCCCATCCGCTCGGGTTCATGTTGACCATAGAAGGAGTCCTTCGATTGCGAGATTCCGGTGCGATGTGACGCACCAAGCCTCTTCGCCGCGATCTGAAGGGCGCGCGTCACGTCCAGGTCTGCCACTGCTGGGAATTCGATCGGCAGATAATGCTTCGTCGTTCCTTCATCTCTAATCGCCGCGGAGATGATCGCCAAGTCACCTGACTTGAGATCCTTCTGGATGTGTCCTGAGGTACCGACGCGCACGAAGGTATCCGCACCACATCGATAGAGCTCTTCGACTGCGATGGCAGCAGAGGGGCAACCAATTCCGGTCGACGTGACGGAGACCGGGACTCCATCGAGGGTTCCGGTGTAAGTGACGTACTCGCGATTGCTCGAGACGAACTTTGCGTCATCGAGGTACTTGGCGATGTACTCGCAGCGGCCGGGATCGCCGGGAAGTAAGACATATCTTCCGACATCACCTTTGCCCAGGCGCACGTGATACTGCTTGCCATCTACTTCCATCACCATCTCTGAATCCTTACTCTCGGTTCCATCACGGATAGAGGCCGCGCAACTTATGTGCCTCGGCAACGCGCCCGACACCGATCATCATCGCAGCATCACGCCACGAGACATTCTTCTCCTTGACGAGTTGTCGAACCTCGGCGAAGGCTCGCATCATCATCGATTCCAGGTTCTCTTTGATCTGATCCGCACTCCAGAAGTAGTTCTGCTTATCTTGCACCCACTCGAAATAGGAGACGATCACGCCACCGGAATTCGCCAAGATATCCGGTACGACAGTGATGCCGTGATCGTGCATGATCCGATCGCCTTCCGGGGTCGTCGGGGCATTCGCGCCCTCGACCACGATTCTCGCCTTGATGCCTAGAGCGCTCTTGCTCGTGATCGCATCGGCGAGCGCCGCCGGGACGAGTACATCCACATCGAGATGGAGTAACTCCTCATTACTGATCTGCTCGCCCTTGCCATAGTTTGCGATCTCGCCACCCGATGAGATGTGATTGTGTAGATCTGCGATCGAACCGAAGTCCTTGATCCCACCTGAGACGTCAGAGACTGCTACAACTGTCATCCCCATCGCCTCGACAGCTACCGCCGTCCAATAACCGACCTTGCCGAAACCTTGGATGGCGATCGTCGCTCCCTTGATATCGATCCCGCGATCGATCAGCGCCTCTCGCACCGAGATCGCAACTCCGTCGCCGGTGGCAGTGGTGCGACCGAGAGAGCCGCCAAGGACGATCGGCTTGCCTGTGACGACTCCCGGTACGGAGAAGCCTGCATTGACACTGTAGGTATCCATCATCCAGGCCATGTTCTTCTCATCGGTTCCGACATCGGGAGCCGGGATATCGCGCTCCGGTCCGATGATGGGAAGGATCTCGGAGGTGTAGCGACGAGTGAGCCTCTCGTTCTCACGAGCAGAGAGCCCACGCGGATCGACTGCGACCCCACCCTTCGCACCACCGTAGGGAAGATTGACCAAGGCGCACTTCCACGTCATCAACATCGCGAGCGCCACCGTCTCATCAAGATCGATGTCGGGGTGAAAGCGGATACCGCCCTTGGACGGTCCTCTCGTCGTGGAGTACTGGACCCGATAGCCCTTATACATCTCTACTACGCCGGTATCGCGTCGTAGCGGAACCGCCACCTCCAGGATCCGGCGCGGTGTCGAAAGGGTGTTCCACATCGACTCCGAGAGTGAGAGCTTCTCCACTGCGCTTCGAAGTTGCGAGCGTGCGGTATCGAGAGGTGACTCCATTGTCATGGTCCAAGCCTACTCGCCACCTCTTCGCGAGCATCCGTTGGCTATGGTGGCGCGGTGAACCTCCGACAGGCCGAACCCGATGTCGAGGCGACAGTAAGGGAAGTCGCAGAACTTCTCGATCTCGCAGGCAAGAACAGGGCTCGCGCGGATCGTATACATCGTCGTCGCTTCGCAAGGCTGCTCAAGGATCCGAAGGCGATCGACCTCACCATCCGCCTCACCGATGAAGTGATCAGAATCGTCAATCCTCGTGAGGCAGCGAGACGATTCCGACAGATCACCAAGGAAGCGACTTTGGGGCTCGGTCTCATCGATTTCCTCAGTATCAAACTAGCTTCACTCACTTCTCTCCTGCTGCCAAGACTGACGATTGCGATCGTCATCGCCAAAGTACGTTCCACTAGTAAGAGAGCGATCCTCGCTTCGGAGAAGAAGCCTTTGGCAAAACACCTCTCACGACGTGAGAGAAGGAAAGTGGCCAACAACATCAACGTCCTTGGTGAAGCGGTCCTCGGTGATGAAGAGGCGACCGCCCGCTATCAATCCGTCTTGGAGATGCTCTCGCGCGATGAGGTCAGTTACATCTCGGTAAAGATCTCAAGCATCATCAGCCAGATCATCACGCTCGACACCGAAGGTTCGATCGAGAGATGTTCGGAACGGATTCGAGATCTCTATCGGCTCGCCAAGAAGAAGGGCGCCTTCGTCAACCTCGATATGGAGGAGTTCCGCGACCTCGAGATCACCGTCTCACTCTTCATGCGCTTACTCGATGAACCTGAATTCGAATCTCTCAATGCCGGCATCGTCATCCAGGCCTACCTTCCCGACTCCCATGCCTACTTCCATCGTTTGATCGAGTGGAGCAGAGAACGTCACGCAAGGAGTGGTGGCAGCGTGAAGATCCGCCTCGTCAAGGGTGCGAACCTCGCAATGGAGCGTGCGGAAGCGGAGTACCACGGCCATACCCAGGCGCCCTATCTCACCAAGGCCGACGTCGATGCCAGTTACCTGCGATTGGTCGATGAGGGGCTGCGCCCCGAGAATCGCGGAGCTATCCGCCTCGGTATCGCAAGCCACAATCTCTTCCACATCGTCTGGGCGACCAACCTTGCGAGATCGCGCGATCTTGCCGAGATGATCGATATCGAGATGCTCGAAGGGATGGCGAACGGGGAAGCCCTCGCGATCGCAGAGCGTTTTGGATCGGTACTCCTCTACACGCCGGTCACGAAAAGATCAGACTTTCCGAGTGCCGTCGCCTATCTGGTGCGACGACTCGATGAGAACACCGCCGAGGAGAACTATCTCCGCTCCTCTTTCACCA
>Ga0209985_10003285_pt1 | contig 13880 bp, 5 predicted proteins | sample NOAtaG_FD_187305 | JGI IMG/M metagenome (GOLD analysis project Ga0209985, IMG submission 187305) | Freshwater lake microbial communities from Lake Erie, under a cyanobacterial bloom - NOAA_Erie_Diel6S_1000h metaG (SPAdes) (version 2) | ecosystem: Environmental > Aquatic > Freshwater > Lake ...
CGCCTCGGGCCGCGTGACGTTCACCGCGCCGCATCCGGGCCGCTACCTCGCCGTCGTCACTGCCCAGCGGAGCGAGGCCCCCGGCGGCTGGGCGAGCCGGCGCATCGAGCTGCGCTGCCGGCCCGCGCGCTGAGAGCGCGGCGTCACACGATCTCGCCGCGCCAGAGCCCGTCCGGACGGCGCCGCGGTGTTCGGAGCCTACCCGCAGCAGCGCTGCGGAATTTCATGAAATTCGGCCCCAGACCTGGGGACCCTGCCCGCGCTGCGGCGCGCGCCCTCGGCGCCGCAAAATGGTTCGCCGAGGGAAATCGAACTCGGATAGCCTGCGGCGCCGGGCCGGGACCCCATGCCGCTGCAGATCATCCGCTCCACGCACCTCGAGGAGCTCGCGGACGCGCTCTCCGCGGCGCTCGCCGATGCGCAGCGCGCCGAGCCCTTCGCGCCGCAGGCGGTGGTGGTCGGCAGCGTCGGGATGGCCCGCTGGCTGCGCCACCGGATCGCGACGACGAACGGCGTCTGCGCCGGCATCGACTTCCCCTTTCCGCGGCCGGCGATCGACGGCGCGATCGCGTGGGCGCTCGGGCCGGACGCGCCGGCGGGCGCGTTCTGGCGCGGGACGCGGCGGCGCGGGGCGCCCGAGCCCTGGTCGGTGGAGGCGCTGGCGTTCCGGGCGCTCGCGGCGCTGCCCGCGCACGCGCCGCCGCACGTCGCCGACTACCTCGGCGGCACGGAATTCGTGGACCGGCGCGCCATCGGCTTCGGCCTGCAGCTCGGCGACGTGCTCGAGCGCCTCGTGCACGAGCGCCCGGAGCAAGCGCTCGCCTGGGCCCGCTCGCCGGCCGGCGCGCCGGACGAGCACCGCTGGCTCGCGCACCTCTTGGCCGACCTCGGGGCCGCCGAAGAGGGCGCGCCGCCGCGGCGCCTCGAGGCGCTCGCCGGGGCCGGGCCGCGCGCGGGGGCGCCGACGCTGCGGCTCTTCGCGCTCTCCTCGATCGGCCGGGGCGATCGGGCGCGGATCGCCGCGCTGGGACGGCACCTGCGGGTCGAGCTCTACGTGCTCGCGGCGCGCGCGACGGCGGGCGAGCGCAGCCCGGTGCACACCTCGCTCGGGGCGGTCGAGCACGACCTCGACGGCTGGCTCGCGGCGCTGCCCGGGGCGTCCGTCGAGGTCCGCACGCGCTCGGACGTCGCCCCGACGCGGCTCGGCGCGCTGCAGCGCTGGACGCGGCAGGGCGGGGCGCTCGAGGCCGCGCCCTTCGCCGCCGCGGGCGACCGCAGCCTGGCCTTTCACGCCTGCCACGGCGCGCTCCGGCAGGTCGAGACGCTGCGCGACGAGCTGCTCGCGGCGTTCCTCGCCGACCCGAGCCTCGAGCCGCGCGACGTGCTCGTCGTGACGCCGAGCCTCGAGGTCTACGCGCCGCTCGTCGCCGCGGTCTTCGATCGATCCCTCGAAGGCGAGGACGGCGAAGCAGGCCGCGACGGGGCCGAGCGCGTGCCGTCGATCCCGGTGCAGATCGCCGACCTCGGCCTGCGCCGCACGAACCCGGTCGCCGAGACGCTGCTCGCCGCGCTCGAGCTGAGCGTGGAGCGGGTCACTGCGCCGCGCCTCCTCGCGCTGCTCGGCCTCGAGCCGGTGCGGCGGCGCTTCGGCCTCGGGCCCGACGATGCCGCAGCGATGCGGGAGTTGCTCGTCGAGGCGGGCCTCCGCTGGGGCCTCGACGCCGACGACAAGGCCGCGGCGGATCAGCCCGCGCTCGATGCGAACAGCGTGCGCTTCGGCCTCGAGCGCATCGCGCTCGGCCTGCTCGTGCCGGACGAGGAGGGGGCGGCCACGTTCGCGGGCGCGGCGCCGGGCCGCGCGCCGATCGCGCCGCTCGAGGCCGAGGACGACCGGCGCCTCGCGCTGCTCGGCGCGCTCGCCGGGGTGGTCCGGACGATCGCCTGGCTGCGCGGCGAGGTGGGCGACGGCGCGGCGCGGCCGCACCCGACGGCGGCGCGCTGGCGGGCGCTGCTCACCGAGCTCGCGGAGGACCTCACCGAGACGAGCGACGCCGCGGCGTGGCTGGGCGAGGAGCTCCGCGCGGTGATCGAGGGCCTCACCGAGGCGGCCCTGCCGATCGGCGAGCGGCCGCTTGCGCCGCGCGCGGTGCACCACTGGCTCGAGGGCCGCTTCGAGCTGCCGGCCAAGGGCGTGCGGCAGCCGGTCGGCGCGGTGACCGTGGCCCCGCTCGAGTCGCTCCGCGCGGTGCCCTTCCGGGTGATCGCGCTGCTCGGTCTCGACGACGGCGTTTTTCCCCGCGGCCGCACGCTGCCGACCTGGGATCCCTTCGCGGCGCGCGACGACGCGCAGGGCGAGTCGGACCGGCGCGCGCTCGACCGGCAGCTCCTGCTCGACACGATCCTCGCGGCGCGCGAGCGGCTGTGGTGCTTCTGGACCGGTCACGACGCGGCCAAGGGCAGCCATCGGGCCGCCGCGGTGCCGGTCGAGGAGCTGCTCGGGGCGCTCGGCCGGGCCGCGGGCCGGAGCCGCGGCGAGCTCGTCGGGTCCTCGCCGCTGCAGCCCTGGAGCGAGGCGCTCTTCGGCGCCGGGGCGCGCTCGTTCGACGGAGCGATGGCCCGCGCCGGGGACGCCCTCCGGCAGCGGCTCCACGGCGCGCCGCCGAAGGCGCGCGGGCTCGCGGCGAGCGGGGCCGAGGAGCTCGTCCCCGAGGCGAAGGCGATCGCCGAGCTGCCGCTCGACGAGCTCGCGCGCGCGCTCGCGGGGCCGCTCGCCGCCTTGCTCCGCACGCGGCTCAAGCTCTACGTCGAGCGGGACCCCGCGCCGGTGCCGGAGCGCGAGCCGCTCGAGCTCGGCACCCTCGATGACTGGATGGTGCGGGACAAGATCCTCGCGGCCGCGCTGGAGCACGAGCACGCGGCGGACGAGGAGCTCGCGGCGCGGATCGCGGAGCTCGCGGAGCCGATCCGCACGCGCCTCGCGGGCGAGGGCAGGCTGCCGCTCGAGCGCGGGGCCGACGAGGCCATCGCCGCGAGCGTCGAGATGGTCGCCCAGGCGCTCGGCAACGCGTGGCAGGGCACCACGGCCGCCGGGCCCCTCTCGCTGCGCGTTCCGCTCCCGGACCTGCTCCTGTCGGGCGAGGTGAAGCGGGTCCGCTGCGCGCCCGAGGGCGGGCAGGTGATGCAGTGGCCGCACGCGAGCAGAAAGGACAAGAGCCCGCCGCTGCTCCAGGCCTACGTGCACCTGCTCGCCGCCCGGGCCTCGGGGCTCGAGGCGACGGCGCAGGTCGTGTCCTGCGGCGACGCGGCCGTCCAGGGCCTCGCGCTCGACCTCTCGCCCGCCGCGGCGCGGAGCGCGCTCGAGGACCTCGTGACGTTGTGGCGGCGCGCGCGGGTGCGGCCGCTGCCGCTCTTCGAGAAGACCTCGTCCGCGGTCGGCGCGCTGCTCGCGGACGCCGAGGAGGGACCGGTGTCGGCCGAGCTCCGGGTGAGGCTCGAAGAGAAGATCGAGGGCCAGTGGTTCGGCGACGGGATCGGCAGGCCCGGCGAGCGCCTCGACCGCTGGATCCGCCCGTTCTTCGGCGACTTCGACCCGATCCCGTCCCTCGCGGACGAGGGCCCCGAGAGCTTCCTCGACCTCGCGCGCCGGGTGTGGTGCCCGGTGTACCGGGCGATGGGGTCCGGTGGCTCGACGAAGGCGAGGGCGAAGCCCGCGGCCACGCCGGAGGCCGAGGCGGCACCTGCGGAGGGCGCGGCGCCGCCGGCCGAGAAGCCCAAGCGCGCGCGCGCGGCGCGCACCGAGGAGGGCGCCGCGACCGAGGCCCCCGCGAAGAAGGCACCCGCGAAGAAGGCAGGCCGGAAGAAGATCGGGCCGGGAGGGGACGCATGAGCGCGCCCGGTCCGTCCTGGGATCCCGCTGCGCCGCTGCCTCCGCCCGGCACGACCGCCATCGAGGCGAGCGCGGGCACCGGCAAGACCTGGCAGATCGCCTCGCTCGTCGCGCGGCTCGTCGCCGAGGAGGGGCTGCCGATCGGCGGCATCCTCGCGATCACGTTCACCGAGGCGGCGAGCGCCGAGCTGCGGGACCGGATCCGCGCGCGGCTCGCCGCCGCCGCGGCGGTGCTGGGCGGGGATCCTCCGCCGCAGGACGACGAGGTCCTCCTGGGCCTGAGCCGCCTCGACGAGGCGCCCAAGGCCCTCCAGGGCGAGCGGCTCCGCCAGGCGCTCGCGGACTTCGATCAGGCGCCGATCTCCACCATCCACGGCTTCTGCCAGCGCACGCTCACGCAGCTCGCCTTCGCCTCGAAGCAGGAGCCCTCGCTCGCGCTCCTCGCGGACCCGGCCGCGCTTCGCACGCAGCTCGTCGAGGACGAGTTGGCGCGGGGGCTCGAGAAGGCGAGCCTCGAGGACCTGCGGGCGCTGCGGGCCGCCCACTGGACGCGCGAGATCCTCCTCGAGATCGCCGAGGAGATGACCGGCCCCGTCGCGCCCGAGGTGCGCCCGAGCGGGCTCGCTGCCCAGGTGGGCGACCTCGAGCCGTGGGCGATGCCGGCGGCATGGCGGGCCCGCTGCGCGCAGTTCCAGGCCTGGTACGAGGGCCCGGAGGGCGCGGCCGCGCGCGATACGATCTTCGCGAACTGCGCGGCCGACCAGAAGCGGGGAGGCAAGAACAAGCCAGAAAAGTACCTGTCGGGGTGGACGGAGAATGCGTTTCACAAGGTCTTCGGGCAGCTCGCGTCCCTCCTCGCCGGGGAGGACCTCTCGATGGTGCCGAAGGTCCGAGAGCCGCTGATCGAGGCGATTCGCAGCACCCTCTCCCGCGCGGCCGTGGTCGCGGATTGGAAGGGGCCGAATGTGAACGGCGAGCCTGACTTCGCCGCGTTGCCGCTCTTCGACCAGGTCGACGCGCTGCTCGACGACCGCGCGCGGCTCTTCGCCACGCCCCTCGTCGGCTTCGCCGCGCGCATCCGGGCACGCTTCGAGGCGGCGCTGAAGGAGCGGGGCCTCCTCACCTACGACGCGATGCTGTCCCGCCTCGCCGAGCAGCTCCGGCGGGACGGCCCCGAGAGCCCGCTCGCGGCGGCGATGCGGGGCCGCTACCGCGCGGTGCTCGTCGACGAGTTCCAGGACACCGACGAGGCGCAGTGGGCCACGCTCGGGCAGGCCTTCGGCAAGGACTGCCGGCTCTTCCTCATCGGCGATCCGAAGCAGTCGATCTACGGCTTCCGGGGCACCGACATCGACGTCTACCTGCGCGCGGTGCAGACGAGCCGAGCGCTGCCGTTCACGCTCACGCGCAACCACCGGAGCGATGGGCCGCTGCTCGACGCCATGAATGCCGCGTGGACGCGGAACGCGGCGACGAACCCGTTCGTGCCCAACGGGAGCGCGGGCCCCGCCGCCGCCATCTCCTACGTGAAGGTGCAGCCGTCCCCTGCCCACACGGCGGCCCGGCTCACCGGCCTGCCGGCCGTGGAGCGCGCCAGCGGCCCCGCGCCTCGTCGCCCCTTCGAGGTGCGCTTCTTCGACGGCGAGGCCGTCGGGGTCGCCGCGGGCCGGACCCCGGGCGCCGGATCGACCACGTCCTCGCTCGCGGGCTGGTGCGCCGACGAGTGCGCACGCCTGCTCTCGGCGAGCCCGAAGGTCCAGCGGCGCGGCGACGACGGAGCGCTCCGCGATCTGCGCCCGAGCGATCTGGCGGTGCTGGTCCGCACCCACCGGCAAGGCGCCGCGGTCCGCAAGCAGCTCCTCGCGCGTGGGATCCCCGCGCTCGGCGGCGCGCAGAGCAAGCTCGCCGAGAGCGACGCGCGGCAGTGGCTCGCGGCGTGGCTCGACGCGGTCGCGGCGCCCGACGACGAGCGCGCGGCCCGCGCCTTCGCCGTGACCCCGCTCGTCGGCTGGACGGCTGCGAGGCTCGCCGACGTGCTCGCCGCCGCCGAGGACGAGGCCCAGGGGGTCGATGGGCCGGGCGCCCGCGCCAAGCTCCACGACTGGGAGCGCCTCCGCCAGGGCGTGCGCCGGGCCGCCGCGGCCTGGAGCGCGCAGGGGTTCTTTCCGCCGCTGCACCGGATGCTCGCCGAGCACGACGCCATCGCCGGCCTGCTCGCGATGGAGGCCGGCGAGCGCGCCGTCACCGACCTGCGGCACCTCGTCGAGCTCGCGCACCTCGAGGAGCGGCGCGCGCGGCTCGCTCCGGCGGCGCTCGCCGACTGGGTGCGGGGCCAGGGCACCGGTCCCGACGCCGAGGACGAGGCCCGCCGCCTCGAGACCGACGCCGACGCGGTCCGCATCGTCACGGTGCACGCGAGCAAGGGGCTTCAGTACCCGGTCACGCTGCTCCCCTTCGGATGGAGCCAGGGCGTGAGCGCGCCGAGCTCGGGTCGCCCGATCCGCGTGCGTCTGCCGGATGCGACAGGGCAGAGCCGGCTCGTGCTCGACCTCAGCCCGGAGGGCTCGCCCTCCCGCGAGGAGGCCAAGAACGCCGCGAAGGCGGCGGTGATCGCCGAGTCGCGGCGCCTGCTCTACGTCGCGCTCACCCGCGCCGAGCACCACGTGATCGCCTGGGACGGAACGGCGGCGACCGGCACGAACCCGCTCCGCTCGGTGTTGCTGCCGGACGCGCCCGTGAACGTCACCGCGACGAACGGCAAGGTCGATCCGGACGCGCTCCCGAAGCTCCGCGACGCCTACGAGACGCTCGCCGGCGACGTCCCGGAGATCGGCTGCGCGTTCGAGCGGGCCGGGGCCCCCAAGGCCACCTGCGCGCCGACCACGACGGCGCCCGCGCCGCTCCCCGCCCGGCCCTGGGACGAGGGGCGCGCGCTGCCGGGCGGCTGGATGGTCGCGAGCTACTCGTCGATCGGCGGCAAGCACGGCCCGCGCGCCGCGTCCGGGGCGCCGGTCGACGGCGAGGCCTCCCTGCCGCGCTCGTCCGCCGAGCCGGCGCTCGATCCGGCGCTCGACGTGGCGGTCGCGGCCGACGCGCTGCCCGGCGGCACTGCGCCGGGCAAGTGGATCCACAAGGTCCTCGAGCTGCTCGACTTCCCGCGCTGCGCGCCGCGCGCCGATCACCCCGACGCGGCCGACCTCTCCGCCCCGCCCGCGGAGGGCGCCTCGGTGGACGCCGCCCGCCTCGCGCTGCTCGAGCGCCAGCGCATCGCCCACGGCGTGCCCGACCGGGTGTGGGGCGCGGCCGAAGGCCAGGGCCCGAGCGCGCTCGTGCTGCCGCTCGTGCCGCGCTGGCTCGCGACGCCGCTCGGCTGGACCGGCGGCCCCATCGCGCCGGGCTTCCGGCTCGCCGACCTGGCCGCCGCGGATCGCCTCGACGAGCTCGACTTCGACCTCTCGCTCGTCGGCGGCCTGGCATCGCGGGCGGGCGCGGGAGGCCGGCGGCGGATCGACGACGCGGCGGTGCGCGCCGCGCTCGCCCCGGCCCTCGGGCGCGAAGGACCCGCGCAGCGCTGGCTGAAGGAGCGCTGGACGCGCCGGCCCGCGGACGCCGCGCCGGATGCGCCGCCCTCGCCGATCCTGCCGCCCATCGCCGGCATCCTCACCGGCTCGATCGACCTCGTGTTCCGCGCGGACGGCCGCTACTTCCTCGCCGACTACAAGACCAACCGCATCGTCGACCGCGCGGGCGCCGCGACCGGCCGCCGGCCGAGCCGACGGGCCCACTACACCGACGCCTGGCTCGGCCACGAGATGGACCGCAGCGGCTACCACCTGCAAGCGCTGCTCTACACCGTCGCGCTGCACCGCATGCTCGCGCGGCGGCTCGGCGCGGCCTACCGCTACGACGCTCACGTCGGCGGGCACTTCTACTTCTTCCTCCGCGGCATGGAGGGGCCCGAGACGCCGCGCTCGCCGAGCGGCCGCTGCCTCGGCGTCTTCCACGATCGCTGGCCGCGCGAGGTGATCGCCGGGCTCGATCTCGCGCTCGACGGCGGTACGGAGGCCGAGGTGCAGCAGCGCATGAAGGAGACCGCGCCATGAGGACGCTGCCGCGCCTGCGCCTCGTCACGCCCGGGCTCGCGGGCCGCGTCCTGCCGCTCCGCGAGGCGCACGTCCTCGAGGACGCCGAGGTGCACGCGATCGACATCACCGCCGCGCGCTACGGCGAGACGCGGCCCGAAGTGCTCGTCGCGCTCGCGCTCGCGCTCCGCGCGGTGCGGGTCGGCCACGCCGGGGTCGACCTCGCCGAGCTCGAGCACGTGCTCGACGACGAGCCTGCGGCCAAGCCGCCCGACCACGCTGCGAACGCGGATGACGACCACCCCGGCGGCGACGAGGAGTCCGAACCCGAGGATGAAGCGGCGCCGCAGAACGCCGCTCCGGTCACCGTGGAGCAGCGCCTCCGCGCGCTCGGGCTGCCCACGACCGCCACCGAGGTCGGAGCGTGGAACGCGTCCGTCGCGTCCTCGCCGCTGGTGGGCATGGGCGGCGATCCCGTGCGGCCCTTCCGGCGGCAGCGGCGCGCGGGCGCAGACGAGGCGTGGCTGCTGCTCACCCAGCGCATGTGGCGGGAGCAGGAGCGGCTCGCGGCCGCGCTGACGGCGCTCGCGGGCTCGCCTGCCGCGCCGGCCTTCTCGGCCTCGACGATCGCCGCGCGCCTCGCCGAGCGCTTCCCCAAACCGGAGGATGCGCCCACCGCCGCGGCGGTGCGCTGCGGCCTCGACGGCCGGCTCTCGCTCGTCACCGGCGGGCCCGGCACCGGCAAGACGTACAGCATCAAGCAGCTGCTCGCGCTCCTCGTCGGGCTGCACGGCGCGGCCTCGCCGCTCCGCATCGCGCTCGCCGCGCCCACCGGCAAGGCCGCGGTCCGCATGCGCGAGGCGCTGCTCGAGGACCTCGAGCAGTTCGTGCCCGGCGAAGCCGAACGCGCCGCGCTGCGCGCGCTCGCCCCGAGCACCGTGCACAAGCTCCTCGGCGGCCGGCCCGACGGCACGTTCCGCCACGGCCAGGGCCAGCCCATCGACTACGACGTCGTGGTCGTCGACGAGGTCTCGATGGTCGGCCTCGCGCTCATGCGGCGGCTCGTCGAGTCGCTCCCCGAGGGCGCGCGGCTCGTGCTCCTCGGCGATCCGGCGCAGCTCGCCAGCGTCGATGCCGGCACCGTCCTCGCCGACCTGGTCGGCGCCGAGACCGGCGCGGTCGCGCCGCGCATCACCCGCTTCGCCAAGGCCCATCGGTTCAAGGACGAACACCTCCGGGCGCTCATCGAGACGTTGCAGCAGCCCAGCGAGGCGCACCGCTCGAAGGCGCTGAGCACGCTGCAGGCAAACGCGGCCGCCTCGATCCGCTGGCTGGGCGAGACCACCGACGCCCGGCCCACCGAGGCGCAGCTCGCCGCGCTCGCCGCGCCCTACCTCGCGTCGAAGACCGGCTACGCGGCGCGGCTCGCCCAGCGCCTCGCCGAAGGCGGCCCGACGTCGGCTGCGCTGCGCGATCCGGCCGAGCAGCGCGCGCTCCTCGATCTCCTCGGCGGCTACCGCGTGCTCGCGGTGCACCGCCGCGGCCCGCTCGGGGTGGCCGGCCTGCTCGCGGCGCTCGACGGGACGATCCGGTCGGCCCTGCGCGCGGCGCTCGGGCCCGGCGCCGAGCTGCCGGATCGCTCCGGGCACTGGCTCGGCGAGCCGATCCTCGTCACCCGCAACGACTACGAGGTCGACCTCCGCAACGGCGACATCGGCCTCGTGCTGCCCGGCGACGACGGCCAGCTCACGGCGGTCTTCCCGGTGCACGACGGCGAGAAGAAGACCGTGCGCCGCGTGCCGCTCTCGCGCCTGCCGCCCCACGGCGGCGCGCTCGCGATGACCGTCCACAAGGCGCAGGGCTCGCAGTTCGGCCACGTCGCGCTGGTGCTCGCGGGCCGCGCCTCGCCCATCCAGACCCGCGAGCTCGTCTACACCGGCATCACCCGCGCCCAGTCCCGGCTCGATTGGCTCGGCGGCGCGAAGGAGCTCGAGACGGCGCTCGGGACCCCGATCCGCCGCACCTCCGGCCTCCGCGAGCTGCTCGCCCGCTGAAGACCGGCTCCGTCCGATCAGTCCGTGAGCGCCGCCGCGCTCGGGCCCAGCACCGCGCGGAACTCGCTCCAGTCGATCCGGCCGCTGCGATCGGTGTCGAGCGCCGCGAAGACGGCTTCGAGCTCCGCCGGCGCGAGCGCCTCTTTGCCGCCCGCGAGGGCCCGCTCGAGCTCGGCGATCGAGAGCCGGCCGTCGCCGTCTGCGTCGAGCAGCCGAAAGGCCACGCGGAGCTCGTCCTCGTCGTGGGGATCGTTGCCCACCCAGCGCGCGAGGAAGCCGCGCAGCTCCTCGGTGTCGATGGTGCCGTCGCCGTCGAGATCGAGCCGCTCGCGGATCCGCGCCAGTTCGTGTTCGGTCGGCGCGATGCCCTGCTCCCGCAGGACCGCCTCGACCTCCGCGAGGTCGAGCCGGCCGTTCCGGTTCAGGTCGAAGCTGTCGAGGAACCAGGCCCGATCGGCAGGCACCAGCGAGCGACGCTCCCGCTGCACCGGGCTGCGCATCGCCGCGACGAACGCCACGCCGAGCCGGGAGGACATCACCGCGTGACGGATGGACCGCTCCTTGAGCACCAGCCACACGAAGAAGACGACGTCGACGCCGCCGAAGAGCAACGGCACGAGGGCGGGCGCGTAGTGCGACGCGAGGTTCGCGAGGCCGGTGTAGAGCGTCACCTGCACGCAGAACATCAGGTTGCGCTGGTGCTCGGTGACCCAGCCGTGCAGCCAGTTGCGCGGCTCGGGCCGCAGCCAGTACTGGAGGTTCCGGCCGATCAGGTAGAGGTAGGCGGGGACCTGCACCACGAACACCCACGCGAACGGGTACGTGTTCGGCGTCTCCGGAGGACCCCCGCGCACGAGCCGCCCGATGGCCCAGACCGTCAGGGCGATGCCGAGCAGGAAGCTCGTCGCGGGCAGAAACAGCATCACGCCACGCATCGCGCGCGACGGAGTGCGGTTCTTGTAGTGGAGCGCTGCGAGGCCGTGGGCGAGGAAGTCGATCACCATCGACGAGATGAACGCGAACTGCATGTACAGGTAGAGCGAGAAGCCCTGGTTCGTCACGTCCGCATAGCGCTCGGGCACGAAGCCGCGCACGAGCATGATCTGCGCGCTGTTCACCAGGCCATCGACGAGGTGCAGCAGCCATACGCCCAGGAAGACTCGGCCGACCATGACGTGGGCGCGCCCGCCCTTCTCGACGAAGAGCGGGATGAGGCAGGTGACGAAGAGCAGCAGCCCGGTCACGTCGTGCGCGCCGACGAAGAACTGGAAGCCCCAGCGCCAGCCGAACGGGTTGGGGTGGTGGTGCAGCGGCGTGAACTCGGTCGCGTGCAGGGGATGGTCCGGCCCCGCCCAGTAGGCCGGGTCGTGGAACCAGCCGAGCTCGGCGAAGAGGAAGCCGAGCAGGCAGTAGATCCGCAGCAGCACCAGCACCGCGACGACCGCGCGGAAGGCCCCCGGCGACATGCTGCGGTGGTGCTGGCCGATCGCGAGAAAGGCGTTGCGGCGCACCGCGCTCCGCGCCGCGTCGCGGAGCAACTGCGAGGCATCGATCGGGGGCGCACTCATGGCAGCTCGTTTCGGTTCGGCACGGGCCGGAGGATACCGCTCGGCGGCCGCGCGGCGCAGCGCCGCGCAGCGCCGCGTTCGTCGGGCCGCTCCGTCGTGCACGGGACGGCCGCTGCGCCGCGGCTTTCGGCCCTGCGCGGGCCGGGCGATACTCCCCGCATGCGCGCGCTCCTCCCGCTCCTGTTCCTTCTCACCGCGTGTCAGACGCCTCCGCCGCCGCCCTCGAGCCACGTGCTCGCGGACGGAACGCGGCTCGAGGTCGGCTCGGACGGCGCGGCGCGGCTCCTCGATGGCGAGCGCCCGCTGCTCGCGCTCGCGCCGGGCGGGCCCTTCGCGCACCGCTACGACGGCACGGTGACCGGCACGCTGGGCACCTACCGCTTCTCGCGGCGCGAAGAGGTCGCGCTCGCGGCCGATCGCTACCTCGGCGCGACCGAGGAGGCGGGCGCGGTGCGCCTGGACTACGAGGGCGCGGACGGCACGCGGGCGAGCGTCACCTTCGCGGCGGACGATCCCGGCCGCGCCACCCGCGTCTCGCTCGCGGTGAGCCACCCCGAGGGCGTGACCTCGGTGGGCCTGCCCATCGCGTGCGACGAGGACGCGAGCTTCCTCGGCTTCGGCGCGCAGTACGACGGGATCGATCACCGCGGCGAGGCCTTCCCCCTCTTCGTCGAGGAGCAGGGCATCGGGCGCACCGGGCCCTTCGACCGCCACCGCACGTACTTCCCCGTGCCCTACTGGCTCGACCTGCGCGGCTTCGGCGTCCTCGTCGACACGCCCGCCCGCACCCTCGTCGACCTCTGCGCCGCCGATCCCACGCGCGCGAGCATCGAGGTCGAGGACGACGCGCCGCTCACCCTCTTCGTCTTCCACGGACCGAGCCCGCTCGAGGTGATCGAGCAGCTCGGCGCCGAGGCCGGCCGGCCGGCGCGTCCGCCTTCCTGGGCCTTCTCGCTGTGGATCGGCGTGCAGGGCGGACGCGACGCGGTGCTTGCCGAGGAGGCCGCGCTGCGCGAGGCGCGGATCCCGTTCTCGGCGCTCTGGGCCCAGGACTGGACCGGCCAGCGCGAGATCGCCTCGGACCGCTTCGGCGTGCTCTACCGCTGGGTCGAAGATCCGGCGCGCTACCCCGACCTGTCCGGCATGATCGACGGCCTGCACGCGCGCGGCGTGCACTTCCTCGGCTACGCGAACCCGTTCGTGCCCGAGGGCCTCGACCACTACGCGGACATGGACGAGGCAGCCCTGCTCCTGCGCAACCGGGCCGGCACCGCGACCTACGACTTCCCCATCCTCGAGCTCTTCGGCTCGATGCCCGACTTCACCCGGCCCGAGACGTACACCTACGTCGAGCGCTTCCTCGGCCGGATGGTGGAGGAGCTGCACATGGACGGCTGGATGGCGGACTTCGGCGAGTGGATGCCGATGGACGCGACGCTCGCCGACGGCCGCGACGCCGCGCTCGTGCACAACCTCTACCCGGCGCAGTGGCACGCTGCCTCGCGGAACGTGATGGAGCGCCTGCGCCCGGACGGCGACTGGGTGGTCTTCACCCGCTCGGGCTGGGCCCGCGCGCACGCCGAGGCGCAGGTGGTGTGGATCGGCGATCAGGAGGCGGACGAGTCGCCCACCGACGGCCTGCCGACGGTCCTGCCCGCGCTGCTCAGCCTGGGCATCAGCGGCCTGCCCTACGCCACGCACGACGTGGCCGGCTTCAGCGGCGGTCCGAGCACGAAGGAGCTCTGGATGCGCTGGGCCGAGCTCGGCGCGCTGACCCCGATCTTCCGCACCCACGAGGGCCTGCGGCGCACCGAGAACTGGGACTGGAACCGGGACGCCGAGACGATCGCCCACACCCGCCGCCTCTCGCTCCTGCACGAGGCGCTGGCGGAGGATTTCGCTGCGCTCGCGGACGAGGCCGAGACCTCGAGCGCGCCGATGATGCGGGCGCTCTGCCTCATCTACCCCGACGATCCCGGCAGCCGCGGCGTGCTCGACGAGTTCCTCCTCGGCGAGACGCTCCTCGCCGCGCCGGTGATCGAGCTCGGCGCGACCGAGCGCGAGGTCTACCTGCCGCCCGGCGTGTGGTTCGACGTGTGGACCGGCGAGCGCTTCGAGGGCGGCCGGACGATCACCGCGCCGGCGCCGCTCGGCTCGCCCCCGCTCTTCTCCCGCGACGCCGACCGGCCCGCGCTGCGGCAGGCCGTCGCCGCGCCCTGAGCGGTTCGCCGGCGCGGGACCGCGGCGGGATCGGGTATCCTCCGGGTGCTTGTTCTTCGGAGGCTCCATG
>Ga0209985_10003287_pt1 | contig 13876 bp, 15 predicted proteins | sample NOAtaG_FD_187305 | JGI IMG/M metagenome (GOLD analysis project Ga0209985, IMG submission 187305) | Freshwater lake microbial communities from Lake Erie, under a cyanobacterial bloom - NOAA_Erie_Diel6S_1000h metaG (SPAdes) (version 2) | ecosystem: Environmental > Aquatic > Freshwater > Lake ...
CGATCGCGGCGTTTATTGATGAACAGAAACAAGTGACTGTCGAGCACGCTGCTTCCGAACACTGCGGTGATGACACCGGTCAGCCCATCAAAGCTCTTGCGAAAATCCACCGGCGTGGTGCAGAAGTCAATCGGCAGATGAGTCGGACAGGTCAGCATGACACGCCCTCCCACAGTACATCGCCTTGATTCGCCACAGCACAAGGCAGAGCCGGCAGTCGACCGACCGCGCTGATCACTCCGTCCAACGCGTTCGGTTCAGTCCATGGTACCAGGATGCAGACACCATTCGGCAGTCGGACCTCGATGTGAGCTGGCGTCGCCGGGACGGTGTCACCGTGCCTCGTTCGACGTGGGTTATTGACTGGGAGCGTCGTCACGCCCGCAGTTGCCACGGACCTTCTTGCCACACGAACTGGCAGGAAGGACTTGCGGCTCAGGGGACCAATCAATCCCGACGCGCCTTCTGCGGTGGCCGCACTTCCCTTCGATCGCCGTCCACGCTGTCCACCGCCCAGCTTCTTTCGCCACACGTAAAACGCAGCGACCGACACGCCCTCCCAGACACAGAAATCACCCACGGTCAACTGGGAATCTGCGTATCGCCGCAACCGCTCCTCCCACTCACGCCCCTTAACACCATCAATGGCTCGCCCCATGACACGCCCTCCACAGAATTCGGTTGAAGACAAACAGAAACCGAATCAGTGTGAGTACCATGGCTACAATGGTTGTGGTGTACGGTTACCAACAACCAGCCAGTGAACAAGTGAAGAAAGCGAGCCGAAAGCAAGAACCAAGATCTGAAGTCCCTCAAACATCACGTCGTAGCATGGCCGTCCCTGGTCGTCTGATTCCCGAAGTTCCCGCCGCTCAATCGGCAGCATTGAATTTACCACTAGAACAGTATATCCTCCCGCTGTCCCGCTCTCCCGCTGTCGAAATTCTGGAGGTGGCAATGCGAAAGGCAGTTTCCGCACTTGGTGCCGTCGGCTTAGTCCTGACGATGTATGCATTTCCTCCGTTGCAGGATTACTTGTTTGCCCTTCAGGGATACGGAGTTGTTTGCCGGGAGCCAGCAGAACAAGTTGTTCTTCCAAGCGAGGAAGGGTCGTCTGCGTTTGCCAGGTATCAAATTGCAAACATTACTTCTTCAGCGATACAGGTGGCTGGGTTGACGAGTTCGTGCCCCTGCGTAAGCCCCGTCAATCTACCGCTCGACATCCCACCACATGAAAAGTGCGATCTGATCATCAAGGTGAATGGAGGCTGCAAAGCCGGCGAAACAAATCGCTACTACGCAACGCTTCTGTTGTCACAACGAGGTCACCCTGTTCAAGTGATACTTCTCGTCAACTGTGTCGACTTAGGCACGGGCGAACGGGGACGGATACCGGTTGCGATCCCTGATCCGCTGTTTCAATAATCGTCGCGAGGCGCAAGCTGAGCTTTTTGTTTTTGAAGTGGAAACTCTTCGGAAGGAATGGACATGAAAAGATTTATTTCCAATTGCCTGGTGGCATTCGGCGGTATCGTATTGGCCTCCATGCCTGGTTTGACACCTGCCTCTGCCGCGTTTGTTCCACGGACCTGTAATGGTGCATGTGAATCGAACGCAGATTGCATTGGGAGGACTGGTTGTGTTGGAACGGAAGTCTGCAAGTGCACAACGCTTCCTGAGTGTAAATGCATGTAGTTGATCTTTGGATTTTTGAAAGGTCCATAGTGTCTTTCCCATCATGCCTGATTAGTGAAGCAGGCTGATGGCTCCGGATGACGCCTTGCCACGCTGTTCAACATCACGGCTTCCATTGTTTTGACGGAGGATTTTGGGTGATGCTCCCCCTGCTGGCGACCTGTCTCTGGACCGTCTTCTTACCAGGACATGTGAATTCAATCGATGAGTCGGTGCTTCAGGAAATCCGGACACTTGGAGCACAGGCATGGAAAAGGAATGAAAACACGCTTCACAACTTCTCGTGTCGCGGAACGGAGACCGAATTGGACGCAGCTGGCAAACCCGTCAGTTCGACAGTATTTTCGATTGACGACGACATGGACCAGCGCCGCAGATTGATTGTTGGATATGCCAAAGACGGGGTCACCGAGGAAACCCGGATCGGCCTGAATGAACGATACTACTTCATAATTGCCCGCACTGTCCCAGGCAGTAGATGGGCGCTTCGAGAGGGATCGCCTGTTCCCGTTGGCTTGTCAGATGGCGATCTGATGAAGGTGATGAACGACAATGCGAATCTTTTCGTGCAGGGAGGACGCTACATCCACGCCACGCCACTCTCAGAGTTCTTTACCGATGAAAAGAACTTTCGACTCTCAGGCTGCGCGAAGGGTCGTGACGGACTTGTGCTCTGTGATTTTGAATGTCGGCATTCGCTCCTGCCAGCGTTTGAGAATCACAAGCTTCACTTCGAACTTGACCCACGTCAGGATTGGCTGCTGGTCTCCTTCACGAAGACCAGTGGACGAGGACACGTAACAACAATGCGATATGAATATCAAGCTGCGCCGAACCGCAATCTGGTCCCAAAGATCATTTCGAGCGAACGAGGAAGCGGGTCAGGTAAGGATTCGTACATGTGGGAGTTCGGAAGTATGCAACCTGCGATGCGTCCGGACGGAGAATTCTACCTTCCGCATTACGGTATTTCAGAATCTGCGGTGTTTGCGAATGAACCATCCGTCAATTGGGTCTGGTGGAGCTTTCTCATCATGGGTGTTTTGTCATTATGTGCAGGACTGTCCATGAAGTTTGGGCGTAGCAAGTGAGTATCGACATGACGACGGCTAAACACAGAAGACGGGGATTCTCGCTGGTTGAAGTGTTGGTCGTCTGTGGGGTCATCTCGATCCTGATCGCACTACTACTGCCAGCGGTTCAGGCAGCTCGCGAATCGGCGAACAGGATTCAATGCCTGCATCGCCTCCGCCAAATTGGACTAGCGATGCAGAACTATCACGATCTATTCAATTCACTGCCATCTGGTTGTGATGCTGAACGGTTCGCCGGTCCGGCGAATTGGACGTATCGCTCCTGGCCCGTTGCCATTCTGCCACAATTAGAACGAATTAGTGAATCGACCATGGCGGAGGAAGACTTTCGTCTCCGAGAAAAGGACTTTGTCTTTCACCGACATTTCGGCAAAGCCATGCCTGCATACTCGTGTCCATCCGATTCGCGGACTTTGGTCGCACAGAAGCCTCGCAGTTACGACTTCCTCGCCGGATTGCTTTCTTTTCAGGGCTGTTCCGGACTGAATTTCAGGAGCAAGGATGGCGTGCTGTATGGCGCTAGCAGAATTCGATTTTCAGACGTTACGGACGGACTTTCAACCACACTTCTCGTTGCGGAACGGCCTCCGTCAGCCGACATGGAATTCGGTTGGTGGTATGCCGGAGTTGGACAGGATGGTTCTGGTTCATTGGATTCGCATACTGGTATAGCTGAAATCAATGCTTCTCAGCCCTATTGCCCACCAGGACCATATTCTTTGGGGAATGGAACGCTCAACGATTTCTGCGCTGTTTACAGTCTTTGGAGCCTGCATGGCGAAGGCACTAATGTGGTCTTCTGCGATGGCTCTGCAAGGTTCCTTGGTACGCCGGCCATAGAGATACAAACGGCCGTTGCGACACGGGCTGGAGGCGAGGTCGCTGATTTCTGAGACACGTGCTGTGCCGGTAATTCGTTCTGGTGTTTGCCTGCCTTTGGCATTCCTTCGGACGTGACGCTGTGAGCGGGGCGCCGTTCTGTGCCGACGCTCAAACATCACGCCACGATGGCCGCCCTTGGCCGTCTGAGCCCTTCGCGCTCTCACTTCAAGTCCCGTCACTTGAACGGTGTTTGGGGGCGACGTAGACGAACGTGGAAGAGGATCGTGAATGCAAAGGCGACGGCCGAGGGCGGCCATCCTACGGCCAATGCGCTGAGTCCTGCTTTGCCTACACGACGCGTTCGGCCGTAACCGTACAGCAGGGACATATGGGCTGTAGCGTAACCGTTCAGCAGGGACATATGGGCTGTAGGTGCCGGGGCACCCCCGGAGTGGTTGCATCCCGGCGGCGTTTGGGTGCAGTTGGTGGGGGGGGGCAAGGGGATGACGGCCCCCTGGAGCCAAAAGTCTGAGTCACGTTCGCTGGCGGGCTGGGGGGCCACAATGGGTCGGTTGAAGCGCTCGCTGAAGTCCCTGGCCTGAGCTATCGGGCACTCTGCTTTTTGGCGTTCGCAAGACGTCGCTGGGCGCGGGTCAGACGAGTTCGGGTGGCAGCACCACGGCGTTCTTCAGTGCGGTAAGTGCGCACGAATTGTGGATGTGCGAGCTTCCACACCTCTGGCCGCAGGGAATGATAATCGGTTGAGCCGGCCTGCAGTTGATCGATCGCAGCTTTCAGATAGGCCCAGACATCCAGGTCATGCCGCAGAGCCGTGCTGATCAATGTGAGCAGCGTCGCGGCGCGATCACCGGCGTCAGGGCTTCCGAGGAACAGCCAGTTGTTTCTGCCTGTGGCAACCTGCTTCATCAACGGCTCAACCGCGTTGTTGTCGATCTGGATGCGATCGCGGCGTTTATTGATGAACAGAAACAAGTGACTGTCGAGCACGCTGCTTCCGAACACTGCGGTGATCACACCGGTCAGCCCATCAAAGCTCTTGCGAAAATCCACCGGCGTGGTGCAGAAGTAAATCGGCAGATGAGTCGGACAGGTCAGCATGACACGCCCTCCATCAGGGTATCGCCTTGATTCGCCACAGCACAAGGCAGAGCCGGCAGTCGGCCGACTGCGCTGATCACTCCGTCCAACGCGTTTGGTTCAGTCCATGGTACCAGGATGCAGACACCATTCGGCAGTCGGACCTCGATGCGAGCTGGCGTCGCCGGGACGGTGTCACCGTGCCTCGTTCGACGTGGATTATTGACTGGGAGTGTCGTCACGCCCGCAGTTGCCACGGACCTTCTTGCCACACGAACTGGCAGGAAGGACTCGCGGCTCAGTGGACCAATCGATCCCGACGCGCCTTCTGCGGTGGCCGCACTTCCATTCGATCGCCGTCCACGCTGTCCACCGCCCAGCTTCTTTCGCCACACGTAAAACGCAGCGACCGACACGCCCTCCCAGACACAGAAATCACCCACGGTCAACTGGGAATCTGCGTATCGCCGCAACCGCTCCTCCCACTCACGCCCCTTGACACCATCACTGGCTCTCCCCATGACACACCCTCCACAGAATTCGGTTGAAGACAAACAGAAACCGAATCAGTGTGAAGACCATGGCTACAATGGTTGTGGTGTACGGTTACGTTCGGCCCGCCCCCGAGCTTGCTGACGCTCGCTCGACCCCTCCCATGGCTTCGCGTGGGTGGGGAACATTCATGCGTACGGAATACTGGGGGCTGCTGCCTCCTTTGCAGCGGCCTGCTTCACTCGCGACATTTCTTACAGGCATTGACAATCACGCACCAGGGGCTAAAATGCCCTAAGTCTCATTAGGCCTTCGCTCCACACATCAATCGACTCGGAGAGAAATGTGTCCAGAGGCAAAGCCAGGCGAATCACGATGCTCGCAATTTTCACCTGCCTGGGGATTGGCTGTGCCCCGGCCCCCCCCCCCCCCCCCCCCCCCCCCCCCGATTCTCCACGATTCTGAGGGAAGTGCCATGCTTGGCCAAATACCCTTCGAACTGGAAACAGTTGAGCTCGGTGAACTTTGGGAGGGGCAAAAAAATAGTCGGACATTGCGAATACGAAATCGATCAAGAGAAACGCACCACATTTTGGAGGTCACGGCCTCTTGTAGTTGCACGACTACTGATATTAGCCAACGCGTCGTAGGACCGAATGAAACGACTGAGTTAGTATGCGAGATCTCCCCTCCTCGCAAATTCGGTGAAACACCGGACAAGGCGTTCACACTGTCTCTGGGCGTAAGAACAGCAGCCGGAAACGCTCAGCAATTTAAAGTCACTGGGCCACTACGTCGACTTCTACCAGACGGCAGTCTCGTTGACCTTGGGAAACTGGCGCCTGGGACTACTCATGATTTTGCAGTCCGGATCGACTCCAATGAGGACTCGCTTGAGTGTCGTGACGAAAGCAAATTGATTCGCTTCCTGTCCAAAGAAGGCAACGTGGCGCATTTTCGCCTCCAAGTCAATTCCGCTTCCACCGTAGGCCATCACACTCAAACAATGGCACTGTTGCTGCACAAAGCAGAACATGAACCAACTCCGCTCTTCGTCCAACTCTCCTATACGATTGTTGGCAGAGCCAGGGCAGGCAGCAACACGATCGCTCTGGCCAGTGGTGAAAAATGCACGATCGCGTTCTTGTCTAACGAAGACTGGCCTATCAAGGACATCTCTTTCCGACACTCGTTACCAATTGCGGCAAAAGCTATTCGCAGTTCATCGACTGCAAGAGAAATCGAGATCAGCTCACTGGATCCAGGCCCCCAGGAACAGATCTTCGGCACCGTGCTTGTCGACATTACATTCGCTGATGGCTCCGGAGAATGCCATGCAATTCCCTTTGTACAATTTGGACATTAATTTTCGGCATATAGTGCCATATTGCGTCCGCTGGCCACTATGGCACTCGGTTCTGGTTATGCTTATGCTGGAAACGCGATCGGCCTCGGGAGAGGGCGATATCGATCTTCTGATTCGCGGACGTTTTCCACCTGTCACAACCATGCATGTTGCATGGAAGATCGAAGACATTGTTCCCGGCTCTTCAAAGAAAAATGAATATGACGCCACGCTCTTCATTGACGGGGAGAGGGTTCGCTATGAGAGACGCGGATCTACACAGGTTGGCGGAGCATTCGAAAGCAAAGAACCACAGTTCGATGACCGAGTCTTCACCGATAACCACGATGAGCAGCGGCAGATCTTCCAGCTAGCGGACAGGCCACGCGAATCATCCTACTCTGTGAGTGTCTCAAAGACTGGATTGATCGGCTACGGTAATGATTACCAGGTATCTCCGTTTCTCATAGCGCTCCGTCCCGACCTTTCTCGCTTCCACCAATTCAATTGTGAACAGGCTGAAATAGAGCCGGTCAGCGACGGCAGAAAGAGGATCATTCATGCGAAGAGTCAGCAAGCTCTGATTGTGGACTCTTCGGGAGGAGGCATCGTTCAGTGGTATTGCCCCATCGCCAACCCGAGAGTAACAACAACATTTCAAAGACATAGCGATGGACGCATTGCTGGATGGCGGACCGTTGTCACTGCGCCGAACGGGTCAGACATAGACGTCGCAGAGGAGGCCATCGTTTATTCGGAATCCTCGGTTCTTCCCGAAGACATATCTTTCCTGGAACCTCTTCCTGCTGGCGTTATTGCCTATATGCCGGAGCACCGTGGCGTGAGGTTTATTGTCAGGGAGGACCAAACTCTGCGTCCCGTTGCACAAAGTGAGTTGTTGTCGGGCAGGCCGCTCCCTGAGATTGCCGAGTCTTCTCCGCCGGGCGAATTCACTGACTTGGATTCCAGATCCAGTCTGTGGTTATGGATAGGAATAGCCATGGTTGTTGCAGTGTTGTACTGGTTTCGATACCGATTGCCTTTTTGGGGAGTAGAAAAGTGAGACGTTTCTTTTGGATCACAGTTGCCTCCGTTGCAGTGGTTTCTATGGTCAATGCAGATGTGCTTGAAGAAGGAGGAGGAGGGACCGTTCCATGCAAGTATACTTGCGAGCCTGTATCTGATTTTGTGTCAAAGCACACTGGAAACACGCCTTCCGATCCGCCCGTCTTAAAGTACTGGACGTTTACCGACTCGTTTGGCTGTTTCAGAAAGTGGTACGTTCGTAGCATGGATCAAAAGAAAGAGAACGGTCCATCACATATCAACAAGTATAAAGAAAGAGCGGAAACGACTCGCGATTGCGAACCCGACTATGAGAAGCCCGCGAAACTTGTTGGCTCCATCGCTCTGGTGGGTTTTGGGCCGGAGTTTCAAATGGAATGTTGGGAGTCTTGTATTGCGGATAATTGATCCAGTCCTTACAAGGTGAAGGTGTCCGTTGGGACCAGCAAAAGGAGGTAGTCGATGTTGAGAAGACAAGGTTTCACGATTGTTGAATTAGTAGTTTCTCTGTCGATTATCTCCGTTTTGCTCAGCTTGCTGTTTCCGGCAATCCAGGCCGCGAGACAGGCTGCACGTGTGACAGGTTGCCGAAACAACCTGAGACAAATTGGGCTAGCGCTCTCCAACTACCACGATGTATGGCAGGCAGTGCCCGTGGCATCGCTTCAGTTCGGAAATAATGGAATTGTCAACGGGGCCAGTTATTCATGGCCAGTCTCTTTGCTCCCGCAACTGGAGCAATCGTCGTTGTATGAGAAACTCTGGGGCCTCGGCACTCCTGGTGCAGGTGAGATCTATTGGAAACTGTATCAAAAACCGCTTCCTCTCATTGATAGCCAACTACCGGTCTTGAGATGCCCGAATACACGTTTGCCAACGACCGTAACCAATTTGGGGCCTATGCCCCCGACCATGAATTCTGTTGGGGCAGCGTTGTCAGATTATGGGTGTTGTCTGGCTGGTATGGGCTTTGGCTTGATAACGAGAAACTGGCGGCCAGAACAAAGGACAAAGTTTGCTGACGTGACTGATGGGCTATCGAACACGATCGTTTTTGGTGAAGATTCTGCACCTGATCAGCTAGGAATCGAATGGCCGGCCTGGGCAATCTCACAAAGCGAATATCAGGCAGGTTTCACAACAGATCATCCCATCGAAAATCCGCAGGCTGCTGGTCGTTACTGGATGCGTGTTTTGTTCGATGCAAGCGCGGTCAGTTCACACACTGGATTTGGTGTCTTCTGCTTTGCGGACGGATCAGTGAGATCAATTGTCACCAGTGTTGACGCGCACGTCTATCTTGCGTTGGGCGGGATCCAGGACGGATATGTAGTGTCATTGCCAGATTGAAAGCTGGAGATTTCCGCATTCGTGATGGGCTGTGCAGCCAGAGCACCAACAGAGATTGTCGTCTCCGGACGACGTCGCATTCATTCTCTGCCTGTGAAGTGCCGTAGGATGGCCAGTGAACTGAATCCTTTGCCTGCACGACGCGCACTCGGCCCGCGATCTTGCTGACGCTCGCTCGATGGGAACAGCACGTTCGTTGCCGCCATTTTCAGCAATCTGCTGACCGCCACCGGGGCAGGCGCTCGTTTCCTTCCCCCGCGTCTCCTTCAAAAAAATTGACTGCACGGAATTTCCTTCTGCGTTTCCTTCCCTGCTGTTTCCTTTGCGGGACTGTCTGAGCCCGGCGGGGGCGGGGAGGGGGCGCAATGGGCACGCACTCGGCAGTCTGCGGGGCAAAAAAGCAACCCGCGGCCGGATGTTTGAGCTAAGTTCTCTGGTGGGCGAGGCATCCACGCGTCGGGGGCCTCAATAAAAATGCCCGAGCGGCCTGCGTACAGCCGATCGGGCGGATCCTCGGGGAGCAAACACCTCCCGTGGGATGCAAACAGTATCACACCGATTCGCCAGCTCTGACGGAAAAATCCGGATTTCCGCGGCGATCTTCATCCCACGCTCTGGAGTCTCAATCCCCGGCCCTCGCGCTGACCAGCGTCCTGTGGCAGCAGCCCCCACGGCGGGACGCTCCATCCCAGCATGGCGAATTCGAGTTGAGCTGACCACCGAGACACACCCCTGCCGTGGACGGCGACTCCGGCCTGCCTTTCCCGCTTGCGTGAAACGCTGTGAATGAGCTGGTAACCGTACAGCACCGCCATATGGGTTTTGGGCCCAACCACTGCCATGCTGAAGCTCTCCGCGAGCCATTCAGCGCGGGCCGGCGTTCCATGATTGGTACCTGGCGACGCTCAGCGGGCGTTTTGCTTTTTCGCGTTGGCAAGGCGCCGCTGTGCTCGGGTCAGGCGGGTGCGGTTGACGGTGTCCCGTCGCTCTTCCGTGCGGTACGTTCGCACGAACTGAGGATGACTGAGTTTCCAAATATCGGGACGCAGCGAGTGGTAATCGGTGGAGCCCGCCAGAAGTTGATCCAGTGCATCCTTCAGATAAGCCCAGACATCCAGATCGTGTCGCAACGCCGTGCTGATTAATGTCAGCAGAGTCGCCGCACGGTCACCAGCGTCGGGACTTCCCAGAAACAGCCAATTCTTTCTGCCAGTGGCGACCTGTCGCATCAGTTGTTCGACATCGTTGTTGTCAATCGGGATGTGGCCTTCGGTGGTAAAGAGGTTTAATTGCTGCCAATGATTGTTGAGATAATTTACGGCCTGCGCGAAGTCGCTCTTCGGCAGCACATGCGGCAGTTGCACTGCCGCGCTGTCGAGATAGTCACGCATCCGCTTCAACACGGCGACGGATTCAACCTGACGCAGCGTTCGCCGGTCTTCCGGCGACAACTCTTTCCCGCGATCTTCGATGTCATACAACTGACGAAACATCGCCAGCAACACACTGGCTTGCTGAGGATGACTGGACCGACATTCATGGACCTTGCGACGCGCGTGTGCTGCACACGCAGCGCGCGTGATGCGCGCGTCACTGCGAAGGTGAATCTGTTGAAAACCGCTCCAGCAATCTGCCATCAGGAACCCGCGAAACTCGGACAGTACTTCATCGGGCCCGTAACGTTCGCGACTTACCGTGAAGTCAAAGACGTTGATCGGTACCGTCACCCCCCGATATGCCCACATACGGGCTGTCAAACTTGGGCGGTCCTTCGCGATGGCATCTGACAAAACTTCGTATCGCCGGCGATCACGAGGCGATGCGTCGTCCTTCACCGCCGGAATCTGTGTCGGCGTTACCAGCGTCACAGTGGTATCATCACAGCCAATCACACTGTCCTTCACCAGCAACTGACGAAAGTAGACCGCCAGCGGCTGCAGTGCGAATTCCGCAGCCACAAGGATATTCAGCAGTGTCGAGCGAGTCGGGGTCCAACCGCTTCCGGAGAACCAATCCTGCTGCCTGTAAAATGGAAGATGGTATCCATACTTCCCCGTGATGATCTCTGTCGCGGTGCTCGAGTCATAGCGGTTGCCTTCGACCAGCCCCGTCGCTCGTTCCGGCTGGGCGATCCCGCACTGCGGCTGATTTGCACACGCCAGCTTTGGATACTTCGTGACTCGCACACGCAATTTCGGTCGTTCGAATTCCAGCGTCTCAGTAACGTCATAGCCGATGATGGTACGTTCGCCGTGTTCGGTACAGTGCCTGTCAGCGTCGGCGATTGGGGCAATGACTTCGTATCGCTCGAGGTGTGCCGGAAGCTGCTCGTTGCGGCTCGGTTTTTGCCTGCTGAGCCGGCGACGCACTGTGTATTCCTGCACGATCTTTCGCGCGTCGAGCACGGCATCCGAAACTGCATCTGTTGCCTGATCATCATCGCCGAAATTCAAAATCTTCTGATTCGGATCGTCGGTGCTGCGTTCGGACTTTTGCCCGTACAGACGCTGCATGAGTTTGCTGATCTGCAGCTTCAGCTCAGAGTTCTCTTTTGACAGATCATCCTTCGACTTCTGCATGTCGAGCAACGTGCGGGCCTGCTCAAGTATCAGCGACTTGCAGGCATCCAGATCCGTCGGAATGTGTGCATTATCTTGCATGCAACTAATACGTCGCGTTAAGCAAAATGTTCGGACCATTTTGCCAAAAAAAACAGTCGGCGGAAAAAATCTCCGCCGACTGAAAAGCGAGTTGATGTTGTATTGCGTTGGATCTTCAACCGTCGATGGTCAGACGCTTGCGCCGCTGCTTCGCACCCGCAAGCGCGACACCCCCGAGCAGCATCGAGAGTTGTGTTGCGTCAATCGTGACGTGACGTGTCTGATGGCGGCTCATTGCGGACGGTGCACCAGTTTGTGATTCGCCTTTCGATGGGCTGTTGGACCCTGATGACGAACCAGAGATTCCCGGTATCTCGAAGGTGCCTTGTTCCAGCCGTTTGTAAGTGATCACCATGCCGTCGCGATCCCACCACATCGCCTTGATACGATCACGACGCTTGTTGATGAAAAGGAAGAGATGTCCATCGAGGACATTGCTTCCAAACACCGACGTGATGACGCCTGTGAGTCCGTCAAAGCTCTTGCGAAAATCTACCGGCTGCGTGCAGAAGTAAATCGGCAGATGAGTTGGACATGTCAGCATGTGAGTTCCTCCTCACGAGCGTGGAGTCTCTGGCACACGGCGGCCGTGCCACCTGCCAGGCGGCCGACAGCACTGATCACTGTTTCAATCGTTGCTGCATCTGCCTCTGGCAGAAAGATACAGACGCCATTGGGTAACCGAATCCTGATGGGCAACGACTTTGATCGCGGCGAAACGTTTGACGTCAACTGAACTGGCAGGAACGCTGACCAATCAATCGTTGCCCCGGGCTCATCGCACTTCGACGTGCCTGAGGGGCGACGATGCATGACGCGTTCTGCCACATTCCCCGTCGCCAATTTTTTGGTCCATCCGGGTTTATTGTGGGTCCAGGCTCAGACCGCCGCAGTAGAAGAAGATGGCCGTTTTGAAATTCTCGCGGTTTCTGAAGCCGCCTACACGGCGTTTGATTGACATGATTTTGCTGTTCATCCCCTCCGCTACGGCGTTGGTAATTTTGTGAATACAGTAACTCACAACGTTTCTGAGACGCTCCTTGATGGATTTTGCCACGGCCTTCATTGGCTCGAGTTTTGTGTGAATCACTCGCCGGTACCAGTCATTGAAGAACGTGGTCGCCGACGCAGCAGTGTTCTGACCCCAAAGATCACGGAGCATTTCCTTGTACGCCCATGCCTTTCCGGTCTGGAGTTGCCGAGCGTATGCCGCATCGAAGAGCGTTTGCTGCTTCTCCGTGAGATTCTCGAAGCTCGTCAACCAGACGTACTTCGTTTTGCTCAGAGAATCATCGCCGTCGGTCATGAGTTGGCGATGCTCTCCACGACGTACTTTGTCCACAGCCTTTGTCGCCATCTGCATCACGTGAAATCGATCGTGCACAATCTTGTTTTCCGCCAGAGGAATGACGTGCTTTGCCGCCTTGACATACGCAGCACTCATGTCCATAGCAATTGCCTCGACTGATTGGATTTGGGCCTCAGAAAGCTGAGAAAGGCAGGCAATTCCGCTCTCTGTGTCATTTCCATCACTGATGGCTTCGACCGTGCTGTTGTCCAGATCATAGAGCAGAGTGATGTCGCTTTGTCCCTTGAGATATGCCTTCTCGTCGATCCCCAGTCGAGGCACAGCCTGAGATTCTTTTCGTTCTTTGCCCCTCGCAACGGCACGTTCCACAATCGACCATGTCTGGTCCCATTTCGTCCGCAGAATACTCATTGCGCCAGTGACGGTTTGAGTCGCCAGCAGGACCTGAATGGCAAATCGCTCGAAGAGAATCGTGAACCGACTGCCCTTTGCAGCCCATGGCACTTGAACCTGCTTCACTCCATGCTGAGGACAATTGACTCGCGGAATACGGGCGTGCAGCAGAGTCTTGAACTGGCAACTGTCAAGGTGCCGCCACTGCCGCTCAGAGGTATGATCGTAGCAAGGCAATGCCTCTGAACACTCAGGACAACAGAATTTTGTGCCGGAAGGATGCTCCACAAACACATCCACCTGCTGCTGCTCCAAATCAAGAGTCACCTGCGACACCGACCACGGGCTCTTCAATCCAAGAATCTCCTGGTACAGTTCTCGATCCTGCATGGGAACCCCATCCAAAAAACAGAATCATACCAAATCCACACGAAACCCGGATGGACCTTTTTTTTCCGCCAGTTGTAGAAGGTCGCTGGTGAGACACCCTCCCACTCACAAAACTCGTTCACAGTCAGTTGCGACTGTGCGTACCGTTCAAGCCGCTGCACCC
>Ga0209985_10003288_pt1 | contig 13874 bp, 12 predicted proteins | sample NOAtaG_FD_187305 | JGI IMG/M metagenome (GOLD analysis project Ga0209985, IMG submission 187305) | Freshwater lake microbial communities from Lake Erie, under a cyanobacterial bloom - NOAA_Erie_Diel6S_1000h metaG (SPAdes) (version 2) | ecosystem: Environmental > Aquatic > Freshwater > Lake ...
CCCAACTTCAACGCATCGCTAGGCTTCCAGACCAACTGAGCCGCCGCCACAGTTGAACCACCAAACAAACCACCCTGTCCACCAAGAGTTGGAGCTGCCGCATTATTTGCCGAATAAGCGACTTGTAAGTTGCCCTGTGGCGATAACTTCCAATCAAAACCCAATACAGCAACGCTAGCACCACCACTACCAATCCGTAGCAATGGATTGAGGCGACCAAACCGAGAAAGTGTCCCCTGTCCGTCGTTGTTAAGTGGATTGAGAGGGTCGATAATGTCTTCTGTTTGACCGATTGGCGCGACATAACCTGTAAAAGCATCACCAATTGGGAATTTATACCATAAACGATTCAGGTTAAACTCATTGGCTGCACCACCAGTGTCATAGGAAAGCCTTGTACCATTACCGCTATTGAGAGCAGGAGCAATTAAGTTTTGCGTATTACTGGCTTGCAGACGAGTTCTCAATAAATCTTTGCCTGTAAAGCTAGTGTCCAAGTTGAGGCGAACGCGGTAGCTAAAGGTGGTATTAGTGAGATCGCTACCCACAGGAACATTGCTACCATCGGAAGCTGCCGCCAAGCTAAAGATGGCTTCACCACGAAGCTTTGTTGTTGTCGAAAACTGCTGAGCTTCTAGCTTAGCTGTCTTGGCATCAAGGGCATCAACACGACCACGAAGAGTAGCGAGTTCTGCTGCAAATTCTTCTTGAAGTTTTTGCAACGTTGCGAGATCTTCTTTGCTGACTTTATCAGCTAGTCCAGCAGAAATTATTTCATTAATTTTATCTAATGCAGAGTTCAAACCTGCTGCAAATTCGTAACGAGAGAGGGATTGCCTACCTCGAAATGTGCGATCGGGATAGCCTGCAATCACACCATAACGCTCTACTAACGATTGCAATGCTGTAAAAGCCCAGTCCGTAGAACGCACATCACTGAGTTGAGATACAGAAGTTACATTTTGCGAAATCCTACGGTTTGATAGAGGATCAGTACTCGCAGAACGAATTAGTTCGGATTCTTTGATGACTACATTATTATTAGTTGTCTTCACGGTGCTAACAGATAGACTTTCTGCATTAGCAACATTGGGCGCGATCGCTATGCCAACAATACCTGTAGTCAAGGTTACAGTTATAACAGAACCTAGAAAGCGATCGCTGACATCTTTTTGATGTTTAAATTTGGACATTATTAGACTTTCCTCACACAGTGGAAATCAATGAAAATAATTGGAAGTTAGAATATGGAGCAAAACCTCGCGAAGTAATTGTTAAATAGAAGCATAGCAAAATGGGCAAAAGCCTCAGATATTGGCGTTTTTGCTAAGATGACTCGATTCAATTTATTAAATTTATTACTTCGCTGTTATTAAAAATACAGTAGCAGGAAGAACTATTCAAAAGTAAGTATAGTAGAAGACATTATAGAAATTTCTAGAAAAAGTTTTTTGATTGAGCTATGTTCTACAATAAAATTTGAATTCAATAAGATGTTAAAAAGCAAAAAATTCTATAAAGAAGGTGGCTCAATAGGTGTTTCGGGGAGGTAAAGAGAGTAGTGAGTCTAGCAAAGCACTCAGCAAAGCTTTGCCCCTCCTCTTGGCATTATGAACAAACTCAAAGAAGCTCCAATACAAAGGTAACTTTTCTTGAGAAATACCACGATGAGGTCGTAACCAAGAGCGTAAAAGCGACCAGAAGCCTTCTATTGTATTGACATAAACTTCTCAAAAGCCATCACCATCTTCATCTCTTGCATATTCTCCCACTCCATGACAAACAGATTTGTGAGCATAGCCCCAAACTTGTAAAGGGTAATAGATAGCATATTCGTCAGTGTAAACCATAGTACCAAGAGCAATCGTTGCTTTAATCAGAGGCTCAATAGTCCGTTGTTGAACGTTTTCCATCATGCGAATTACCACTTCACCACCACGCTGAATCATGCCGAAGATGGGTGGTTTTTCTTTTTCAAGTGTCCCCCGCCCCCCTTGAGGCGATTACGTCTTCCTTTGCGACTTTTTTTAACTGCTTCGGAGTTGCCTTTGTGTCCTGCTGTCACATATACCTCGTCACACTCGACTGTGCCAGATAAGTTTACTTCAGGCTTACTTAGGTCAATACCTTCTCTCAATTGGGTGGTCATATCTTGCACCACATCCTTATCTAGGTCTAGTTCTTGGGCAATTTGTCGGTTTGAGAGGTTTAATCCCATCAAGTATAGGCACAATATCCACATCCGTAGTGGTTGATGGTGTCCTGCAAATATTGTGTCGGTTAAATCGTCAAAGTTAATGCTGCAAGTTTTACACTGGTATCGTTGACGGGCAGGTTGTGTTTCATCTTTGCCTCGCTTGATTACCTCTGTACTTTTACATTTTGGACAACTTACTCCTCCTGTCCATCTCATCTGACGAACTGTTTCGTAACATTTTTCATCATCAATTAGATGGGTTAAGTTCACACTCAGCATAGTGTTGCTGCTTCTGGATTTCGCTACAATTTTATCAATTTCCCCCTTTCTTTACTTCCCCGAATCACCTATTGAGCCTTTTTTATATCTAGCGTTAAAAACCTTGTCTGCAATTTACTAATACCTACCGTATAAACCGTAGATTTTACTTGCGTCTTGCCCAAAAGTATTGTATGGTGTTTAAATACGGTAATTACATCAAGATATCGTAGATTATTTTTTGGAGGTTCAAGCTCGTGAGTTCAAGACAACATCCTTTTAGCAATTCAAAACTTGGGATCAAGGCGATCGCTTGCTTATTTGGCAATATATTTAGTCATAAATGGGGACGTAAATTTGTCTCTTTCTTCTTGGCTGGTGCATTGATCAGTGTCACGATGGCAGCTTGCACAGCCACTACCGACACCAAACCCACAGCAGCAACTAGCCCAACAACAGGTGGTAGTCCTGCCGCTCAAACCAAACCAGCAGGCGAACCTAAAAAGGATGTTGAATTAACCCTTGTATCTTTTGCTGTAACCAAACAAGCCCACGAGGCAATTATCCCTAAATTTGTCGAGAAATGGCAAAAAGAACAAAACCAAAAAGTTACTTTTAAACAAAGCTATGGTGGTTCAGGTTCACAAACCCGTGCTGTAATTGATGGACTAGAAGCTGACATTGTTCACCTCGCTCTTGCAGCTGATACTAGCAAAATTGAGAAAGCAGGCTTGATCGATAAAGGTTGGGAAAAAGAATACCCTAACGATGGAATTGTCTCTAAATCTATTCCAGTACTAGTGACCCGCGATGGAAATCCTAAAAACATTAAGGATTGGTCAGATTTAGAAAAAGATGGCATTAGCCTAATCACCGCCGATCCTAAAACTTCGGGTGTGGCTCGTTGGAACTTCCTCGCTTTGTGGAATGCCGCAGTCAAAAAAGGCGGTAGCGATGAAAAAGCGCTAGAAGCATTGACAAAAGTATATACAAATGTGCCAATTTTGACCAAAGACGCCAGAGAAGCTACCGATGCTTTCTTTAAGCAAGGTCAAGGCGATGCATTGATCAATTATGAAAACGAGATTATTCTTGCTTCTCAAAAGGGTCAGAAGGTTAACTACGTCATTCCTGATGTGAATTTCTCCATTGATAATCCGATCGCTGTAGTTGATAAAAATGTCGCAAAACATGGAACCAAAGAAGTCGCAGAAGCTTTTGTGAAATTCCTTTATTCGCCTGAAGCCCAAACTGAATTTGCTAAAGTTGGTTTCCGTCCTGTAGATGAGACTGTGGCTAAAGAAAAACAATTTGTCGATCTTTATCCTAAAGTAAAAGATCTTTCAACCGTTAAAGATCTTGGTGGTTGGGATGCGATCAACAAAAAATTCTTTGCTGATGGCGCAGCTTTTGACCAAATTCAATCAAAAATTAAGCGTTAGAGACTAAATTTAGGTTATCCATGAACAAGGGGCTTAATCCCCTTGTTTGATACAAGATTAATATAAGTTTAATGCAAGCTTTGTGAAAATTAAAGATGACATGGTAACAACACCTTCCGCTATAACCAACCGAAAGCAAAGATCTAACCCTTTTCTAAAGCTTCTCGGTAAAATCCCTTGGACATGGGTAATTACTTTTACTTACCTCGCCTTTTTGCTGATTTTACCGATCGCCGCATTACTAACAAAAGCTGCTACTGAGCCGTTAGAGAGTTTCTGGAAAACAGCGACTAGCCCACTAGCTCTATCTAGCTATGAGATTACCTTTGTCACCGCCTTTGCCGCCGCCGCTGTTAATGGCATATTCGGAACTTTGATTGCATGGGTTTTAGTGCGTTATGAGTTCTTTGGCAAAAGGTTCCTAGAAGCTGTAGTAGATTTACCGTTTGCTCTGCCCACGGCGGTCGCAGGTTTAACCCTAGCAACGGTCTATAGTGAAAAAGGTTGGATTGGATCAATGGTTGCACCGTTCGGCATCAAAATTGCTTTCACACGGATTGGGGTGTGGATCGCGATGATGTTTATCTCCCTACCTTTTATCGTGCGGACAGTTCAGCCCGTACTCACCGAATTAGAAAAGGAAATCGAAGAAGCAGCTTGGTCATTGGGAGCTTCTAAATTACAAACTTTTATACAGGTAATTCTCCCGCCGCTCACACCTGCTATCTTGACAGGCGTAGCCCTCGGCTTTTCCCGTGCTGTCGGTGAATATGGCTCCACGGTAATTATTGCCTCCAATACTCCATTTAGGGATCTAATCACGCCAATTTTGATCTTCCAACGTCTAGAGCAGTATGACTATGTGGGCGCAACAGTGCTTGGAACGGTAATGTTAGGCATTTCTTTTGTGAGCTTACTCGCAATTAATCTATTACAAGCATGGAGCAAACGCTATGGCTAATCTCAATTCTTCCATAATCGATCGCCCCAGCGATTTACCAGAACCCACAAAAATTGCTAAAAAGAAAAGTTGGGTTCCGACTATATTAATTGCGATTTCTTTTATTTATCTGGGACTAGTGCTGCTAATTCCTGCGGCAAACGTTTTTGTCACCGCCTTTAGCAAAGGCTTCAGCCCCATATTGGCGGCGGTTCAACGTCCTGACTTCCAAAATGCAATCAAGCTCACCGTCAGCCTAGCGGTAATTGCCTTACCTCTAAATACGATTTTTGGTTTAAGTGCTGCTTGGGCGATCGCTCGTAACAAATTTCCTGGAAAAGCTTTATTACTTAGCATCATCGATTTGCCATTCTCGATTTCGCCTGTAGTTGCGGGTTTAATGATCGTCTTGCTATATGGTCGTCTAGGCTGGTTTGGCTCATGGCTGGAATCGAATGATATCAAGATCGTATTTGCCTTTCCTGGAATGTTACTTGCCACCATTTTTGTGAGTATGCCCTTTATTGCTCGTGAAGTGATTCCTGTACTTGACGAAATGGGTACTGACCAAGAAGAAGCTGCACGTACCCTTGGCGCAAATGATTGGCAAATTTTCTGGCGAGTTGTTGTTCCCAATATTCGCTGGGGACTACTCTATGGATTGGTTTTAACCAATGCTAGAGCCATGGGTGAATTTGGAGCTGTATCTGTAGTTTCAGGCAATATCGCCAGTAAGACCCAGAGTTTACCGCTCTTTGTTGAAGAAACTTATAAACAGTATGAAACGGAAGTAGCTTATTCCGCATCTGTGCTGCTTGCATTGCTGGCAGTAGTTACACTAATTCTCAAAGAAATCCTAGAACGCAGAACCAGTAAAGCTCAAAAATAGATAGTGATAAATAGTTAAGGATAGGCGGCGCAAAGCGCCGTCCATCCTTAACAAGGATAAATTCTTCCCTTTTTAGGGCTACCCAAAAATAAATGAAGATCACAGAATCCATAAAATGTGATTCACGAAGCGTCAAAAATTAGTCCCAGCAAGGAGTTTCTGTGATGACTGTTGATACTCGTACTGTAATTAAAGATATTCGCCTTCGCATTCCTGAAAGTTTACATGGGGAACCTGTGATTTCACAGTTAACTTCCCATTGTGGTGTAATTGTGAATATCGTTTCCGCAACTTTAGGTGTAAATGCTGGCAGTGGCTGGTTTCATCTCAGCCTCAAAGGTAATTCTGCTCAAATTCAAACAGCGATCGCTTACCTTAATGATCTTGATATCGAAATTTGGCAAGGAAATATTGAAACCCATACATCTTTCTAATACCAAATCACAAAATGGCGTAGCCATTTTGTGATTTTAAAACCCTTTCTGGGTTGGGTTTTATGCCAAACCCAGAAAGGGTTTGGTTTTCGATTCATAAAAGTGTAGTCACACTTTCGTGAATTGGTATAATTCTATTTGTGAAAATCAGTTGCACAAGAAGAATTTCTGGATTCTCATTTAAAATTTGCAACAAATTACCTTAGTTTGTTATAATTGTCCTCCGTTCGGCGGCATAGCCAAGTGGTAAGGCAGGGGTCTGCAAAACCCTCACCCCCAGTTCGAATCTGGGTGCCGCCTTTAACAAAAAAGAGTGAATGCAAAGCATTCACTCTTTTTTGTTACCAAGTAGTATCTTCAGCAATCTGTTTCCCTTCAGTCTGCAAATATTCCAAAAAAGTCTGAGCTACGACCGATAACTGCTTACCAGCGAGATGAATAACATACCAGTTACAAGGGATCGGAAAATGCTCCACATCCAAAACCGCAATCTGACCCGAAGCGCCCTCTAAAGCGATCGTATGTCGCGACAAAACTGAGATTCCTAGACCACCTGCGATCGCCTGTTTAATCGCCTCATTACTTGCAAGCTCCATTTTTATTTTCGGAGTAACTTTATGCTCATCAAATAGCCTTTTTACATATCCCCTTGTACCAGAGCCAGACTCTCTGGTGATAAATGGTTCATCTGCCAACTTTTGAATGGGAATATTTTTCTCGTTAGCCAAATGATGATCGTGACTTGCTAGAACCACTAATGGGTTTGACAAAAACTGATGAGACGTTACATCTGGCTCATCAGGAACTTGACTAAGAATATATAAATCATCCTTATTCTCAGCAAGCCTCTCTAAAACACCGCTATGGTTAGTTACCTTCAAAGATATTTCTACCCCAGGATAACGCTGACAAAATGGTCCCAGTAAACGCGGGATTACATATTTTGCTGTTGTTACCACCGTAATCTTTAAATATCCCTGTTTTAGTCCTTTCATATCGGCAACACTCATCTCAAATTGAGATATGCGACCAAATATCTCTTGACAAGTTGTAAACAACTCTCGACCAGCCTGAGTTAAAAAAAGTTTTTTGCCCACCTGCTCAAACAAGGGCATCCCGATTGCCTTTGTCAAATGCTTAATCTGCATCGAAACAGTGGGTTGTGTTAGAAATAGCTCCTCGGCGGCACGAGTATAGCTGCCATGACGAGCCGCTACTTCAAAGACCTGCAACTGATGCAGGGTGATATGAGTAGCTAATTGAGCATCAGATAGGCGGTAACTCATATTAGTGATAAAACCATAGATTATGTTCTATGATTTTATCACTAATATACATTTTTAGTCTATGCATTTAATCTATATAATCTTTTCTAGAGCGATTACCAGTAAATTTATTCGGAGATGTTTTGACATCGCCATCTATATTCTGGTTCTGACGAATAAAAAATTAAAAGGTGTGGGTCTGGAATGAGATTAAGGCAACAAATTACAAATTTATTTCGCTTTTTGACTCTTGCCTGTAAAGATGAGAGCTTTTTAAAAGCAATTAGAACAGTCGAAAACGTTGTTTCTAAAATAATGGCGATCGCGCTAGTATTTGTCATTTTTGGCGCACTATTTGACTTGTTGCGGATACTAACCTTTGATCTTTTTGTTAATGAACCAAGAGGAGCTTTTAGCATCCCTTTACTCAAAATATTTGGGATGTTTCTGAATGTATTGATTGCCCTTGAACTCATGGAAAACGTGACGGCCTACTTGCGCCATCACACAATCCAGCTAGAGCTAGTAATCATTACCGCTTTAACTGCGGTTGCGCGTAAAGTCATTATCTTTGATAGCAAAGCTGATGGTGACCTTACAGGGCTCGCGATCGCAGTGCTTTCTCTGTCTATCAGTTACTGGATTGTTCGCAGCCAAAACAAAATTCATAAACATTAAGGGAACTCCAATGTTCCCTATCAACCAAAAAAAATAGCGGTGGGCTAAGCCCACCGCTATTTTTTTTGGTTGATTAGTTTGTCAAAACCAATTTTTATGTTTGCTGTGCTTACAGCACAGCAAACATAAAAATTGGTTTTAATGCGAAGAGCTGACTCCATAGCTTTTTAAGCTAAAATTATGTCAAGGATTTAATCTGTATATCAAAACTTTACCTACATATCTATATGACACAATCATTAACTAATTTTCTAGGCAGCCTTGTCGCAGGTGGCGTAGTTCTTGGTCTGATCTTCGCAGCAGTGTTGCTCGTTAGCAGAAAAGACCGCGTCATCCGTCGCGGTTAATCAAAACCCAAAAGACAAGAGGCAGCGCTTTGCGCCGCCTCTTGTCTTTTGGGTTTTGATTAAGAGAAATTTGCGCCATGGCAAAGCTCTCTGTTGTTATACTGAATGACGTAGATAGACTGAAAGCACTTGACTAGTAAAGAAGCTAAGCATAATTAAACATAAAATCCCAAAATCTGTACCGACTGTGCATCTAGCGGTACAGATTTTGGCTCTGCTGCCTTAATTATGCCGAAGTACTTATACTCTCAATATTTGAGTCAAAAAAAATGCAGGTACTTTAGGAGAAATATAGAGCCATGATCAACATCGGTGGCAACCCGCTAATGATTCTTTTGGCAATTGTTGCCGCTTTAGGAGGCGTGGGTTTATATTTTGTGCGGAACTTTCGCCCTGAACTAGCCCGTGACCATGATATTTTTTTCTCAGCGATCGCCTTGGTCTATGGCATCATCTTGTTAGCTTTTAATTTTCGGATGGAAATTACTACTCAGCTAGCCCAAGTCTTAGTAGTAGGATTCGCAGGCTGGTTTGCTGTAGAGTCATTAGTACTACGCCAAGCTCTAGCCAATCAAGCCCGAAGAGCACCTTCTAGTCCCCTTGTTGATGATGAAGAACCCATAGGATCGGATTATCGAGTTGAGATTGATCCCACTCGTGAAATTGCGCCTCGTCGTGATCGCGATCCTTCTAGACGGATGCGCGGTTCTATTTCAAACAGTGCTGAAGCAAGTGAACTTCGTGGAGATACAGCAGATAGCCGCCGTTCACGTCGTCCAAAGAGGAGTAGTGGCGATTCTAATGGCAATGATTCAGTGATTGATATTGACGAAAGTGATATTCGTCCTGTTAGCCCCAAGCGTCGCCCACGACCTAGCGATGATAATATAAGCGGAGAACGCCCCAGAAATCGCAATAACGAATCTGACAACTTTGGTACTGGTGAATCTAGCAAAGATAATGCTGCTAAATCTGGGCGCAGGCGAAGACAATCAGGTCGTCCTTCACCATATGTCAATAATGATGGAGCAAATACTGATGATTTTTAGATTTATTTGCTAAATTTAATTACAAATATACTTTTGATTTTATCCAGATTCGCTGAAATTAAAGTTGTGTAAATATTTCCCAAGAATTGCTATTTTGTCTATGCAAGTCTTAAAGGTTTAAAAAATCCCCAGATTTTTTGAAATTGATATAAGCTTTGAGTCTGCGTAGGGCAGTGACATATTAAACTGTTATTATCCCTGCAAATTGATTTGATCAACCATCACTTGGGCTTTCGATCAACCGTGAGTTATTGCGTTAATCCAAACTGTGCTAATCCGAATAATGAACCATTTGCCATGAATTGTGCGGCTTGTGGTTCTAGTTTAAAGCTGCGAAATCGTTACCGAGCTAGTCGTCCACTAGGCAAAGGTGGATTTGGAGCAACTTTTTTGGCTGCTGATGAGGGGCTGCCTGGATTCCCATCCTGTGTAGTCAAACAATTGCGCCCAAATACTCAATCCGCCAGCGTGATGAAAATGGCGCGAGAATTATTTGAGAGAGAAGCCTTTACTCTTGGCAAAATCGGCAGTCATCCTCAGATTCCGCGCTTACTAGATTATTTTGAAGAATATGGTAATTTTTATCTTGTTCAAGAATTCGTCGATGGGGAAACTTTAAAACAAGAATTTGAGCGTCGGGGTACATTCAACGAAATTGAAATTCGGAAAATACTTGCAGAAATATTCCCTGCACTAGGGTTTATGCATGAAAACGGGGTGATCCATCGTGATATTAAGCCTGCTAACATAATGCGTCGTAAACAAGATGGACAGCTTGTATTAATTGACTTTGGTGCAGTTTCTAGCCAAGTTAATAAACCATCGCCGGATGATGATCCTAGTGGTTTATTAACTAATTTTGCGATCGGTACACCAGGATTTGCGCCGCCAGAACAGATGGCAATGCGTCCTGTTTACTCTAGCGATTTGTATGCTACAGCGATGAGTTGTCTGTATCTTATGACAGGCCGATCGCCTAAGGATTTACCCCATGATCCATATACAGGTGAAATTAATTGGAAATCGCAAGTTAAGCTAAGCGATCGGCTCAGAGTAGTTTTTGAGAAGCTCCTTCAGCAATCTGTTTCGCAGCGCTTTCGCTCAACCGAAGAAGCTTTGCGGGCTCTTGAATCGGGTGGAATTCCTGAAGAACCACCCAAATCTACAAACCAATCCACAAATTATGCACCCCTTAGTGCACCTTCTTCTGTGACTGTGAGACCTGCCACACAGATATCCAACTCGCGCATTCAATCACAGAAACATGGCAATGGTCAGGGAACACAATTTGATAACAGTGGCATGTTGACCTCTGGTAGTACCAGATCAGGCAGTCAGATTGGTACTGGTGATCTGAAAGGTGGGCGTAAAGTTATTGTTGAATACAATCAAGGCAAGCGAAACTTTGCCAATCAAGATTACTCTAAAGCTGCATTTGGTAGTGCAACCCTATCGGGTATTGTGATGAGCCGGTCTAAATTAGTTGAGGCAGATTTTTGTCATAGTGACTTAACGGGTGCTAGTTTTCAAGGGGCTAATTTATCTCAGGCTAAGTTAAATAGTGCTAATTTACGGGAAGCAAAAATGCAACGCGCTATCCTGATAAAGTGTGATTTGGGCAGTGCTTCGATGATTTTGGCTGATTTACGTGAGGCAAATCTCCAATCAGCTTATATGAGTAAAGCTGATTTGTCTGGAGCGAATTTAAGTGGAGCTAACTTGAAGGGAGCATATTTAAGTCAAGCAAACTTAAATGGGACGAATCTTTGTGGTGCAGATTTAAAAGGAGCTAAGATCTCTGAAGATCAATTAGCTCAAGCCAAAACAAATTGGGGTACGATTCGCCCTGATGGTAGTAAACGCTTATTTTAAAAACTTATATATTGGGGCAGCACGAAGTGCTGCCCCAAGTAGCATGTATGTACGGACATTAATTTTGTGAGACTTACTGATAATCAACTGATTGCGTTATTTACTGACTTGCTTGGAGTGGATAATGTCGTTTTATTCGATCGCTTAATACCAAATTTGCATCAGCGGATTGTGAATAGCCTTACACCTGATAGCCTCTCGCCTGCCTGTGTACTTTATCCTCAGACGATCGCCGAACTATCGAAGGTGATCGCCTTAACATCCGAAAATAGGTTACGAGTACTGCCTTGTGGTAATGCTACTAAGTTAGATTGGGGTGGCTTAGTGAGTAGAGCGGATGTAGTAATCAGTACATCAAAGTTTAATCGGGTGATTGAGCATTGCGTTGGGGATCTTACTGTCACAGTCGAGGCAGGGGTGAAGTATCAGGATTTGCAAACAGTCTTAGCAAAAGCAGGACAGTTTTTAGCGATCAATCCTCCTTATAGAGCTAATGCGACTATTGGCGGAATTCTAGCCACTGCTAGCGCTGGTTCGTTGAGACATCGCTACAACAGTGTTCGGGACATGTGCTTGGGTATTGAGTTTGTGCGAGCCGATGGTGAAGTCGTGAAGGCGGGTGGGCGTGTAGTCAAAAATGTGGCTGGCTATGACCTGATGAAATTATTGACAGGTTCTTATGGAACTTTGGGAATTGTATCTAGGGTTACTTTTCGGCTCTATCCTTTGCCTGAGTATACGCAAATTGTGGTGGTTACTGGCACCGCCGAGACGATCGCCCAAGCTCAGCAAAAAATTGGAGCCTCGGTACTTACACCCACTGCTTGTGATTTACTCTCAGCAACAATGATTGCAGATCTTGGTTTAGGACAAGGGATCGGCTTAGTTCTACAATTCGCTAGCCTCAAAGCTAGTGTGATTGAGCAGTGCGATCGCATTGCTGTATTGGCGAAAGAATTGAATTTAGAAGTGCAAATGTTGGGTACGGCTGAAGAATTTTGGGAGTTGCTAGAGATGATGATCTGGCAGGAAGAGCTGCGTAATTCAGATCAGTCTGAAGACGGTGCTTCTATGGTTTGTAAGTTAGGTATATTGCCCTCGACTAGCGTGTCATTCCTGCAAGAATGCGAACAAATTTTTGATGAGCAATCCTATTATTTGCAAATACATGCTGGTAGTGGTTTAGGCGTTTTGCGTCTAGAAGATGTACAGGATTTAGGTGAGATCGCTTTGCAGATCGCTAAAGTGAGAAGCATTGCCGATTCCTGCGGTGGTTTTCTGTCAATACTGGAAGCACCACAAGCTTTAAAGTTTGGCAACGGAACTTTAGGAAATAACTCTAGTAATCTCGAAAATGTCTGGGGTTATCGCGGTAATGCGCGGGATCTGATGGTTAAGATTCAGCAGCAGTTTGATCCTAGGGGTTTGCTCAGTTGCGATCGCTTGTATTCATAGAGTGGCGGCGCTACGCGCCGCCACTCTATTTTTTTGATATAGTGCCTATATGAGCTTTCTGAGTCCTATGGAGGTTGAGATAATGGCGATCGCCTCAGAGCAACGTAAAAATTTAGAGCTAACTGGATCGGTAAGCACCAATAACTTATCAATCGAAGAGTTTTTGGCTTTACCAGAAACCAAACCAGCTAGTGAATATATTGATGGTCAAATTTATCAGAAACCTATGCCACAGGGACAACATAGTACTTTTCAAGCAGAAATTGTTACCTCAATTAATCTGATTGGAAAGCCTCAAAAACTTGCTTTTGCATTTCCTGAGTTGCGCTGTAATTTTGGCGATATATCGATTGTGCCTGATATTGCGGTGATGCGTTGGGCGAATATACCGTTCTTACCAAATAAACGAGTAGCCAATCAGATCTTGATTGCTCCTGATTGGATTATTGAGATCCTTTCGCCAAATCAATCACCTTTGCGGGTAATGAACAAAATCAGTTCGGCTATTACCAATGGTTCTGAGCTTGGCTGGTTAATTTCACCAGCGCAAGATTTGATTATGGTTTATCAAGGCGATCACTTCCCTGAAAAAATGTCTGGTGCAGATGTTTTGCCTGTTTTGGATGTTTTAAACTGGCAGGTGACAGTGGATGATGTGTTTAATCTGTTGTGTTTAGAATAGATAGCGTTCGCTCGTAACCACCAACTAATTAATTGGTAAATTAGCTTGTGCGCTATCTGGATTTTTCAGCCCTGAATTTACACCAGTTGAATTGTTTGAAATCGGCTCTCTTGGACCACCACCAATCGGATCGTTTGCAATTGCGTAGGGTTGATGAGGTTGACTATGGGTGTTACTTAAAATTGGATACACAGAAAAAGTGAATCCTAGTGAGACTACAAATGCAACTAAACCTTTAAAACTGATTTTCATAACCTAACAGGGCAACCGCATAAAAAAGTGAATAAAATAAGGAGACAATAAAGAAGTCAACCCGTAATGAATAGTTCTATCACAGTTAGTTTACTGAGCCACTTTGAGGGAGTA